>Ga0209344_10000129_pt1 | contig 153797 bp, 151 predicted proteins | sample Cruoilmetagenom6_FD_187293 | JGI IMG/M metagenome (GOLD analysis project Ga0209344, IMG submission 187293) | Oil polluted marine microbial communities from Coal Oil Point, Santa Barbara, California, USA - Santa Barbara Oil Seep Sample 6 (SPAdes)... | ecosystem: Environmental > Aquatic >... | reverse complement strand
GGCGATCAAGGTCCAGTAGGTGAACAAGGTCCAGTAGGAAACCAAGGAGCTGTTGGAGACAAGGGTGACACAGGAGATACAGGCGATAAAGGCGCAACAGGCGATCAAGGTCCAGTAGGCGAACAAGGTCCGGTTGGAAACCAAGGAGCTGTTGGAGATAAGGGAGCTACAGGTGACACAGGAGATAAAGGAGCAACAGGCGATCAAGGTCCAATAGGCGAACAAGGTCCAGTAGGCGAACAAGGTCCAGTAGGAAACCAAGGAGCTGTTGGAGACAAGGGTGCCACTGGTGATAAAGGCGCAACAGGAGATAAAGGAATAGATGGCGATCAAGGTCCAGTAGGTGAACAAGGTCCAGTAGGAAACCAAGGAGCTGTTGGAGACAAGGGTGCCACTGGTGATAAAGGCGCAACAGGCGATCAAGGTCCAGTAGGTGAACAAGGTCCAGTAGGCGAACAAGGTCCAGTAGGAAACCAAGGAGCTGTTGGAGACAAAGGTGCCACTGGTGATACAGGTGATAAAGGCGCAACAGGAGATAAAGGAGTAGATGGTGATCAAGGTCCAATAGGCGAACAAGGTCCAGTAGGAAACCAAGGAGCTGTTGGAGACAAAGGAGCTACCGGTGACACAGGAGATAAAGGAGTAGATGGCGATCAAGGTCCAATAGGTGAACAAGGTCCGGTTGGAAACCAAGGAGCTGTTGGAGACAAGGGAGCTACAGGTGATACAGGAGATAAAGGCGCAACAGGCGATCAAGGTCCGATAGGCGAACAAGGTCCAGTAGGAAACCAAGGAGCTGTTGGAGATAAGGGAGCTACAGGTGATACAGGAGATAAAGGCGCAACAGGCGATCAAGGTCCAATAGGTGAACAAGGTCCAGTAGGCGAACAAGGTCCAGTAGGAAACCAAGGAGCTGTTGGAGACAAAGGAGCTACAGGTGATACAGGAGATAAAGGCGCAACAGGCGATCAAGGTCCAATAGGTGAACAAGGTCCGATAGGCGAACAAGGTCCAATAGGAGCTCAAGGTCCGGTTGGAAACCAAGGAGCTGTTGGAGATAAGGGAGCTACAGGTGATACAGGAGATAAAGGCGCAACAGGAGATAAAGGAGTAGATGGCGATCAAGGTCCAATAGGAGCTCAAGGTCCGGTTGGAAACCAAGGAGCTGTTGGAGATAAGGGAGCTACAGGTGACACAGGAGATAAAGGAGCAACAGGCGATCAAGGTCCGATAGGCGAACAAGGTCCGGTTGGAAACCAAGGAGCTGTTGGAGACAAGGGAGCTACAGGTGATACAGGAGATAAAGGCGCAACAGGCGATCAAGGTCCGATAGGCGAACAAGGTCCAGTAGGAAACCAAGGAGCTGTTGGAGATAAGGGAGCTACAGGTGATACAGGAGATAAAGGCGCAACAGGCGATCAAGGTCCAATAGGTGAACAAGGTCCAGTAGGCGAACAAGGTCCAGTAGGAAACCAAGGAGCTGTTGGAGACAAAGGAGCTACAGGTGATACAGGAGATAAAGGCGCAACAGGCGATCAAGGTCCAATAGGTGAACAAGGTCCGATAGGCGAACAAGGTCCAATAGGAGCTCAAGGTCCGGTTGGAAACCAAGGAGCTGTTGGAGATAAGGGAGCTACAGGTGATACAGGAGATAAAGGCGCAACAGGAGATAAAGGAGTAGATGGCGATCAAGGTCCAATAGGAGCTCAAGGTCCGGTTGGAAACCAAGGAGCTGTTGGAGATAAGGGAGCTACAGGTGACACAGGAGATAAAGGAGCAACAGGCGATCAAGGTCCGATAGGCGAACAAGGTCCGGTTGGAAACCAAGGAGCTGTTGGAGATAAGGGAGCTACAGGTGACACAGGAGATAAAGGCGCAACAGGCGATCAAGGTCCGATAGGCGAACAAGGTCCAGTAGGAAACCAAGGAGCTGTTGGAGACAAAGGAGCTACAGGTGACACAGGAGATAAAGGTGACACAGGAGATAAAGGCGCAACAGGCGATCAAGGTCCAGTAGGTGAACAAGGTCCAGTAGGAAACCAAGGAGCTGTTGGAGACAAAGGAGCTACAGGTGACACAGGAGATAAGGGAGCTACTGGTGATACAGGAGCTCAAGGTCCAGTTGGAGATAAAGGCCCAACGGGAGATGAAGGTGCACCAGGACCAAAAGGTGATACAGGTGATACCGGTCCAGCAGGTCCAGCAGGTCCTCAAGGCGTTAAGGGCGATACTGGAAATACTGGTCCCGCAGGTCCTACGGGAGCTACAGGTCCTCAAGGTAATGTTGGTCCAGCAGGTCCAGCAGGTCCTACGGGAGCCACAGGAGCTACAGGAGCTCAAGGTCCAGCAGGTGATCCATCAACGGATGACCAATTTGATGATGAAGTATTTTTAAGAACGCCAATAGATATGGATGATGATGAGAAATCTGTACCTCAAGGCTATGCAAAAGAAACAACAGTTGAGGAAGTAATTAAAGCAATTGCACCAATTACATCCAAGGCGGCTAGGATATTTTACCCACCTTCAATAGAAATAGATGTATCTACAACTGGTGCTGGTAGAACAATAAATTTATATACGCAATATACTGATCAATATGCTACACCAATGGTAGGAAGTGATGCAGGAGGTGCTGATGAAGCTCCTTCAGCCTTACCAACATATGGAGCAACAGAATTGTATTACTATGTAACGTATTATGATACCTCTGTTTTTGCTAATGTATCCATAAGTGCTACAGGTGTAATGACATATGATGTAACTGCAACACCCACAGAGTACAATACTTTAATAAATGTTGTTTTTGTTGTAAAGTAATAGTAGCTAAAGAATTATAAAGATTTTGAAGACGAAACAAATATATAAAGTTCTCTTAACCTGTCTACTTGGGCTATTTTTTGGAACGCAAATAATAAGTGCACAATTCTTATTGCAAGCACCTAGCAGCACAGATGAGAATAATTACAAATGGTATGAGGCTTCAAATCCAACAACTGTTTTAAGTAATCAGTCTTTTCATCAAGTTACACAGCCAGGAATTTACTTTGCAACCTATGATGGCACATTGTGTGGTAAAAATGCAACTACGTATTTTATTTTAACAGATTGTAATACGCCAAATAACGAAGTTACATTAGATATATCTGCAAATGTACCCATTGGAGCAACTGTAAATTGGTCGCCTGCTTTGACAGGAGATCAAACTGCCCCAAAAGTTGTAGCAACCCAAAGTGTCATAAAATATATGCCAACGCTAATTAAAGCAGGTAATTCCTTTAGTTTGCCTAGTTTTACTGTGGTTTGTATGAATGAAGCGAGTGATTTAGAAGACGATATGGTTTCTCTAGACGAAGATACTTCAGTAATAATAGATATTTATAGTAACGATAACGATGTTCCTACTTCAGGAGTCCTTACTTTTTCTAATTCAACGAATGGAACAATTCAGGTAAATGATAATGGCACTCCAAATAATCCGTCAGATGACATCCCAACCTATATTCCAAATTCAGATTATAATGGAGCAGATTCATTTACATATACAGTTTGTAATGCTGTAGGAGATTGTAGTACAGCAGAGGTTACCGTAGATGTATTACCAATTGTAGACACTGCGGATGACGTAGTTGTAATTAATGAAGACGAAGTAATTATAATAGATAATTGGCATTTAAATGATAATGATTTACCTGTTTCGGGTACGTTTAAAACAACAGCACCTACCAATGGACGTATTGTTATAGACACTAAAGGAACGCCAGATGACCCATCTGATGATACTGTAACGTATACTCCTAATTCTAGTTTCTCGGGAAGAGACACATTTGTGTACACTGTATGTGATACTAAAAATAATTGTAGCAATGCTAACGTAACTATTTTGGTTAATAAAACTTCAATAGTAGATTTAGACTCAGATAATGATGGTATTATAGATAGCTTTGAAGATCTTAATTTAGATTCGGATAATGATCCGTCTACGAACCCTACAGATTCAGACGGAGATGGTATACCAGATTATTTAGATATTGATAGTGATGATGATGGTATTCCAGATAATGTTGAAGCCCAAACAACCTCAGGATACATAGTTCCAAATGGATTAGATACAAATAATAATGGATTGGATGATGCTTATGAAGCTAATGGAAATTTAGGTCTGTTCCCCGTAGATACAGATGGTGATAATTTACCAGATTATCTTGATGAGGATACTGATAATGACGGTGTCCCAGATGCTATTGAGGGACATGACTATAATAGTGATGCTATTGCTGATGTTATCTTACTAGGTTCAGACAAGGATAACGATGGACTAGATGATGGTTATGAAGGAAATTCAACTATTGATGATGATAAGAATGACGAAATAGATGATCCTATAAATGATTTGCCAAATACAGATAATGATGGTGAGTCTGATTACAGGGATACAGATGATGATGGAGATGGTCTACCAACAATAGATGAAGATGTTAACAAGGATGGAGATTATGCCAATGATGATGCAGATGAAGATGGTACTCCAGATTATTTAGACTATCCAGATTCAGTTGATGACGAAGTAGAAGTGTTTAATGTAGTAACACCAAACGGTGATGGTATTCATGATATACTTTCTATTAAAGGATTAGATAGATTTCCTAATAATACAATTAAAATATTTAATAGATGGGGAGTACAAGTGTATGCTACAAAAGCATATAATACTCAAGGAAATTATTTTGATGGAACTTCTTCTGGAAGAGTTACAATTGATAAAAATAAAAAATTACCTGTAGGGACATATTTTTACATATTAGATTATGAAAATGCTTCAGGTGATATGATACAACTTAGTGGATATATATACATAAATAAATAGTACATAAATTTATGATAACAATAAAAAAATATTTTGAAATAGTAATACTATCAGTTCTATTATTGTTGTTAAGTACAATATCGCTTTGGTCTCAACAAGATGCTCAATATACGCAGTATATGTATAATACAACAAGTGTTAACCCTGGTTATGCTGGCTCACGCGGAAATATGAGTATAGGGTTATTACATAGATCTCAATGGGTAGGGTTAGATGGAGCACCTAAAACTCAGACTTTTAATATTCACTCTCCAATTGGTTATAGAGGAGTTGGTGTAGGGTTTTCAATTGTTAATGATGAAATAGGACCAACTTCAGAAACTTATTTTGATGGAGATTTTTCATACACCATACAAACATCTAGAGAAGCTAGATTGTCTTTTGGTATAAAGGCTAGTGCACACATGTTAGATGTTCGGTTTTCAGAACTTAATCAAGATAGTAGTAATGGTGTGGATCCATCCTTGCAAGATGATATTAATAATAAATTTTCACCAAATATAGGAGCTGGTGTGTATTACCATACAGAAGAATTTTATGTTGGTTTGTCAGTGCCTAGGTTCTTGGAAACAAATCATTTTGATGAATCGTCTCTAGCAACCGCAAATGAACAAATGAATTTTTACCTGATTACAGGTTATGTTTTTGAATTAAATCCTTCTTTAAAGTTTAAGCCTGCATTATTAACAAAAGCAGTTGAGGGTGCTCCCTTACAGGTAGACCTGTCTGCTAATTTTATGTTTAATGATAAGTTAATTTTAGGAGCAGCCTATAGATGGGATGCAGCTTTAAGTGCGTTGGTAGGATTTCAGTTTTCTGAAGACCTAATGATGGGCTTGGCTTATGATAAGGAAACTACAGCATTAGGAAGTGCAGCTTTTAATGATGGATCTTTTGAAGTTATGATTCGGTATGATTTTATTAAATCTAAGAACAATTTAAAATCTCCTAGGTTTTTTTAAGGCATATTAGATCTATAAAATAAAATAGAATCAGTTTTTTACGGAAATTTTATAAAAAACACTTTTAGTAATAAAAGTGTTTTTTTCTTTTCTAACACGCTTGTAAATAACTTAAAGGTCTTATTTTTGTGCTATTATGATTGAAGAACAAGTTATATTAGTCAACGAAGAGAACGAGCAAATTGGGACTATGCCAAAAATGGAAGCGCACGAAAAAGCACTTTTACATAGAGCGTTTTCGGTATTCATAGTAAACGATAAAGGAGAAACGATGTTGCAACAAAGAGCAGCTGAAAAATATCATTCTCCACTGTTATGGACAAATACATGTTGCAGTCATCAGCGAGTAGGAGAATCTAATATAATGGCAGGTAAACGTAGGTTACAAGAAGAAATGGGTTTTGTAACAGAACTTACAGAACTGTTTTCATTCATATATAAGGCTCCTTTTGACAATGGATTAACAGAACATGAGTTAGATCATGTTATGATAGGTAAATTTAATGACGATCCAAAGATCAATAAAGAAGAAGTAGAAAGTTGGAAATGGATGCCTTTAGATGATATACAAAAAGATATTGTTTCTAATCCAATGCATTATACAGAGTGGTTTAAAATAATATTTGATAGGTTTTATAAGTATATACTTCAAAACAGAACAAAAGATGAAGGTTAAAGTAAGTAGAAAGGCACACTTTAATGCTGCACATAGATTGTATAATCCAGCTTGGGATGATGTAAAAAATAAAGCAGTTTTTGGTTTGTGTAGTAATCCTAATTACCACGGGCACAACTACGAGTTAATAGTTAGTGTTACTGGAGAGATAGACAAAGAAACAGGGTTTGTAATGGATATGAAGGTCCTGAAAAATCTTATTAAAAATAAGATAGAAGACGCTTTGGACCATAAGAATTTAAATATAGAAGTAACAGAATTTAAAGCAACTAACCCTACTGCAGAAAATATAGCCATAGTTATTTGGAATAAGTTGCGACCTGAGATAGACATATCTAAAGAATTAGAAATTGTTTTATATGAAACTCCTCGTAATTTTGTAACCTATTCAGGATAAAAATAAATAATATTCATTAAAAAAAACTAGTATGTATCCATTAAAATTTTACCCAATATTAAAAGAAAGGCTTTGGGGAGGCACTAAATTAAGAGATGTCCTAGGAAAGCCTATAACGAATGATATTACGGGTGAAAGCTGGGAGATTTCTACTGTTAAAGGTGATGTTTCTGTAATAGCAAACGGAGATTTAGCGGGTACTTCTTTACAAGAATTAATACATCTTAACAGTGAAGACTTATTAGGTAAGAATGTGGTAAAGCGCTTTGGTACTGATTTTCCTATTTTAATAAAATTTATTGATGCCAAGCAAGATTTATCTATACAATTACATCCAAATGATGAATTAGCACAAAAGAGACATGGTTCTTTCGGAAAAACAGAAATGTGGTATGTAATGGATGCAGATACCGATGCCGATTTAATTGTAGGATTCAATAAAGATGTGACCAAAGAAGAATATGCGGTTAGTATTGAGAATGATACTTTATTAGATTTATTAAACTATGAAAAAGTTAAAGAAGGAGATACTTTCTTTATTAATACAGGCAAAATACATGCTATTGGAGCAGGTGTCTTATTAGCAGAAATTCAGCAAACCTCAGATGTAACTTATAGAGTGTTCGATTTTAATAGAAAAGATAAAAACGGAAACCTACGTGAATTGCATACAGAACAGGCTTTAGATGCTATGGATTATACTAAAAAGGACGACTTTAAAGTTGGTTATAGTACAGCAGTAGATGTTGTAAATACTATGGTAGATTGCCCTTATTTTAAGACTAATTTTATTGAAATATCTAAAAATTTAACCCAAGATGTAACTACAAGAGATTCTTTCACTATTTATATGTGCGTTGGTGGAGCTGCTACAATTAAAAATGAATTTGGAGAAGCTAACATTGTTAAAGGCGAGACTATTTTAGTGCCTGCTAATTCTAAAACTATAAAAATAGAGTCTAACGGAAGTAAGTTGTTAGAGGTTACGATTTAAGTTAGTTTACAATATATCTTAGGTGTATTATTACTTTATGTCTACTGTTTTCAATGGTAAGACCAGTACTTCCTTATGTGGAATATACTTTTATCATGATTATATCGCTGCTATTTTATATGTGAATAGGGAAAACCAGAACTAGAATGTAATGGTAAATATTATTTGAATGAGCAACTGGTTAAAGTAGTTGACACAGGTGTCAGATTGACTTAGGAGTTGGTGCTAATTTTTATATTTCGTCAGGAAGTTTAAAAAACCTTATTAGGTATGGAAGTAAAAATTCCAGTTTCACAATCTGTAAATGGAATCCAGATGAAAAATAGTTTGGCTACCACTTTTGGTATTCAGTATAGTTTATAGTTATATAATAGATGTATCTAAAAGCAATAATGATTTTAAATCGTTATTGCTTTTACCTTATATAGAAGATAATTCCACTTAGAAACGCATGGTATGAGTTAAATATGTATTTTTGCAAAAAAAATATTACAAATGGCAAGCATAAGAGATTTAAAAAAAGATATCAATTTCGTTTTAGGAGATATTATTGAAGCAGTATACTTTTGGGAAGCTTCAACAAAAACTAAAGATTCTAAAGATGGATCTAAAATTATTGACAAAGCTATTGCTACTTTTGATGATTTAATTGCAAAAGTTAACAAGAAAGATGTAGAAAAAAGAAGTAAGCATTTAGTATCTGTTCGTAAAGAATTAGAAGAAAAAGCAACAGCATTAATTGGTGACCTTAATAAATTAAGTTAATCAGCCATTCTTTATTAAAATAAAAAACATCCGCTAATAGCGGATGTTTTTTTATGTCTATTTTTCAGCCTTTACGCTTGCAATGTGTTCTTTCAGTTTTTTTCCGTATTTGGAATTTGATACTTCTACAGAAAGTGAATTGTAAATTGAATCTAAATATATGACGTTGGCATCAGGAACTTCAGTCAGTGCTAAATAAGGTGCTATATAAGAATTTTTATGGTGTAAAGAATAATTTAATGCATATAGATAAGTTCGTAAATTATTTTTATTTAATAAGGTAGTGATAGAATCTACGGCTTTTTTATTCCCCATAATTTCAGGCAATTCTACTTTTTGAGCTAGCGTTATTCCTAAGGTGTTAAATTTGGATATGTTTTTTTGAAACTCTTCATACTTCTTCTGAGTTTCAGAACCACTAATTTCTACTTTGGTAGCAAAAGTATTCCAAGATGTGTTTATCGTAATAACACCAGGTTCAGCAAAAAAAGTAATTCGGTCATTGAATTCAGAATTATCTGCTTTATCTAAGTATAGGTAGTATATTTCTGGACTTTCTAGCTCAGTAGTTAAACTAAAATTACTGTCACCAGACATTTGTACAGAATCAACAGTAACCAAAGTGGTGTCTTGAATTTTTTGTAAGTAAATTGTTCCTTTCTTTAACCCTTTTACGTTTCCAGAAACAAGCATCGTATTTTCTGTGGTAGAATCACATGAAATAATGATTAGACCAGTAAGAAGTAGAAGAAGAATATTTTTCATTTTATAGTTTTTTTGAGTGGGCAAATATCATGAAATTTTATGAGCTCAATGACTTTTTCCATATATTTATTTACAACGTAGAAGCCACTTCCATAAGGTAGGCACATATTAACGCACCGCCAGTACCAACAACATATCCAAAAACAGCTAGTAAAACACCTACAGAAGTTAAGGAGGCGTGAAATTCTGCTGCTACAATTGGAGCAGATGCTGCACCACCTACGTTTGCCTGGCTACCTACTGCCAAAAAGAAGTATGGGGCTTTTATTAATTTGGCTACTAAAATTAGCAAACCAGCGTGTATTCCGATCCATATAAAACCAATTGCAATTAATCCAGGGTTTTCTAATACTTTTCCTAGATCCATTTTCATACCAATAGTGGCTACTAAAATATAGATAAAAACACCTCCAATTTTACTAGCACCAGCTCCTTCATAATTTTTAGCTTTGGTAAAAGAAAGGGCTACACCAGTTATTGTGGCAATCACAACCATCCAGAAAAAGCTAGACCCTAAGAAAGATAAAAAACTTTTTTTATCACCTACTGCCTCAAAAGTATCTATTAAATAAGCACTTATGTTATCACCAAAAAAATGAGAAATTCCTACAGCTGTAAATGCAAAAAAGAGCATCATCATGTAATCCTGCGTTGTTGGTACTCGGGTTATTTTATCTGTAAAAGCAGTAACTTTTTGTTTTAGAACTTCAATAGCAGAGGCATCAGCTTTTAGCCATTTGTCTATTTTTTTGGTTTTACCAACACCCAGTAAAATTATGGCCATCCATACATTGGCAACAACAACATCTATTAACACCATACTGCCATATTTCTCAGGATTATAATGAAAAATTTCTAACATTGCCGCTTGGTTTGCCCCACCACCTATCCAGCTCCCAGCAATGGTAGCTAAGCCTCTCCAAATAGCATCAAAATCATTGCCGCCAACAGTTTCAGGAGAGAAGATGGAAACAATAAGTATAGCTATAGGTCCTCCAATAATTATACCTGCCGTTCCAGTCAAAAACATGATTAAAGCTTTAGAACCTAGTGCAGCTATGGCTTTTAAATCTATACTTATGGTCATTAAAACTAATGCAGCTGGTAATAAGTACCTGCTAGCCATATAATAAAGGTTTGACTCGTGTTGTACGGTTTTTCCGGAGCTGTCTACGGTTTCCCATATTTCTGCAATTACTCCGGTAGAGGTAAGCACAGCAGGCAATAAATAGCATAACAAAATACCAGGTATAATAGTGTAGAATTTACTCCAAAACCCAGTTTTTTTAGAAGAAGTATAGAAAACAAAGCCTAAACACAATGTTAATAATCCAAATACAACTTTGTCGTCTGTAATTAATGGTTCAATCATAAAGTATAAAATATTTTACAAATCCAAAGGAAGGGTTTTTCAAATATAATCAAATTACTATGTTTTGCTTTATAAAATACGCAACTCCGTTTTTTGTGTTTTTAAAAGTGATGTGTTTCGCAATGGCTTTTACTTCTTCTCTTCCATTTTCAACGGCAACTCCACAGCCAACATTGGCCAGCATTTCTAGATCATTATAGTTGTCGCCAAATGCAATAACATCGGCTAAGGTTTCATTTTTTAATAGCAATTCTATAGCAGATAACTTAGAAATGGATTTAGGAGCAACCTCTATTAGCGTATCATTGGATCTGTAAAGATGAAGCGTATTTCCTAAGTCTGTTGTGAGTTCTGTAAATATAGTATCTGTAGTTTCTTTTGTTCCCATTAACATAACTTTGTGAGCGCCAATTTTTCTGCTTTCCCAGTTTGATAGTGTTTTGTGGGTTTCCTCAAAAATAGGCACTGCTTTAGTATGGTGAATTTCTTTTTGTACTCTTTCTGAATCCTCAGGAACATACCATTCATCTTTAAAGTATAATCCCAATTTTATAGCATATTTTTCTGCTATCTTATGTATAATTACTAATTCATTTAAAGCAATAATGGCAGAGAATAATTCTTTATGATTGTCTAAAACCAATGCCCCGTTATAACAGATTATAGGTTCCTTTTCTATGCCCAGTCTTGCTTGTAAATACCGCATAGATTTTGGCATTCTTGCAGAAACTAAAATAATTTTGATATGGTTTTTTATGCTATTAATTGCTGATATGGTAACATCAGAAACATCATTTTTGGTGGTTAATAAGGTTCCATCCAAATCGGAACACAGTATTTTATATTTCATTTAATAGGGGTGTAACTAAGTTCGTATGTGAGAATTATTCTTCTTTCTTTTTAGGATTTCTTTTGGCTTCTTTTAAACTCTTCATTAATATCCATTCTATTTGCCCATTAGTACTACGAAACTCGTCTGAAGCCCATTTTTCAATAGCTTTCAACATATCTTCATTTAATCGTAGTGCAAAAGCCTTTTTTTTACTCATTACTAGTTATAAAATCTTTAATTATTGACACCAGTTCTTTTGAAAGAGGAAAACTTGGATCGCCATAGGATCTCTGATTTTCTTCTAAGGAGTTCACTTCTTTTAGAAGGTGATTCATTTTTTTAATACGATACATTTCTGCCTTAGGTACTGCATCTTTTAATTGTTGTGCATCTTCAATGGTAACTTGTAAATCAGAATCACCATTTATGATAAGAATTGGGGCGTTTATTTTTTTTATTTCTGTTTTTGGGTCAACTAAAGCCCAGCTTTTAAAGAACTTTTGATTGTTGGGGTGAAATATTGAAATCAATAAAGGATTTACTTTTAATATGGTGTCCGTTTTTAGTAATTCATCAAAGAGTTCTTTGGTTACATTTCCTAGCTCTGGGATTTGTTTGGTTACCTGGGCAATCACAGTTTGGTCAATTGTTTGTCCTGTACCTGCTACCGAAATGTAACTTTTTACATTTTCACCAACGCAAAACATAGCAATTAGAGAACCTTGACTATGTCCAATTAAATGAATGCCACTAAAACGTTTGTCGTTTTTAAAATGATGTAGCGCAACCATAACATCATCCGCAAATTTTTGGATAGTGATATCTTTTTCTATAGCTAGGTTAGCTACAGTAGCTGTTCTTTTATCATACCTGTAAAACGCAATGCCATTTGCAACAAGGCTGTCGGAGAGTAATTTGATATAATTAGCCTTCACATTTAGACCGGCTTGGTTTCCATTGCGGTCTATATTGCCAGAACCGTGAATAAAAAGTACTAAGGGTACTTTGTTCTTTGATTTTGGATATGTTAGGGTTCCAGGTAAAGTGATATTGCCATTTTTTAGGTGCAGCTCTTCCGTTGCAATTTCTTGTGCAAAAATAATACTTGGAAATAAAAATAATATCAGAATTAATTTTTTCATAATTATCTGTTTTTCTCTCTTTCTAATATTACTTTAAAAAAAGTTGAACTAGACATAATCCCACCAGTGATGACGTGCCAACCCTCTCTTGCATAATTGTTAAGCTCTGCTTCAAAATCCTTGTCGGAGTTTCTTAATTTAGCTTTTTGTTTAATTATCTTGTATTCTTTCATCCGTATTTTTTTTAAAATGCCTATTAATTACTGCGGTTGCATCAGTTTCTTTTTGCGTTCCAATTAATATTTTTTTATTGTTTTTTAATATAATTTGGATGCCTTTGTTTCCTTTTATATTAAAAGCAGTTCCTTTTCCAAAACCCGATTTAAAACCCCAACCGCCATATTCGGTCAGAGCATTATATTTACGTACTTCGCAACTTTTCATTTCGTCCCATCTTATGATTTTATAGTTGCGGTGTATGGGTAAAAATAGGTAATGGATACCTTTTTCATCTATTTTAGTTTTTAATTTAAAAGACCAAATCAGTAGTATGGAGAAGAGTACTGTAGTTGTAACAATAATTTGACCTGTAAAGTCCGTTGCCATTACTTTGTCTACATTAGATTTAGCAATGAACCAAGTATAAAAGCTGTATAGTAAAAATGCGAACACCCCGTAGTTTATAAGTTTTATAAACCACTGGTTAAAGCGTTGTGTTTCGTTAAATACTCTCATTTAATGATTTAAAGTGCCAGCGTTTACAATAGGTGATGCATCCTTGTCAGAGCACAATACGACCATTAGGTTACTTACCATAGCTGCTTTGCGTTCTTCGTCTAGATCTACTATTTTATTTTTGCTTAACTCTTTCAAGGCCATTTCTACCATACTTACGGCTCCTTCTACTATTTTATGCCGGGCAGCTACAATTGCTGTTGCTTGTTGTCTTTTTAGCATTGCATTGGCAATTTCTTGTGCATACGCCAAATATCCAATTCTGGCTTCCAACACTTCTATGCCTGCCATAGATAGTCTTTCTTGTACTTCTTTTTCTAAAGCTTCACTAACTTCGTTTACACTAGACCTTAGGGTTATATCTTCTATATGGCCTTCGTCAGCAAAATTATCATAGGGATACATACTCGCTAATTTACGTACCGCAGCATCAGTTTGCACTCGAACAAAATTTTGATAATCATCAACATCAAAAGCAGCTTTATAAGTGTCTGTAACCCGCCACACTAGTATAGTACTAATCATAATTGGGTTGCCAAGCTTATCGTTTACTTTAAGACGTTCGCTGTCAAAATTACTAGCGCGTAAGGATATTTTCTTTTTCGTATATAATGGAATCACCCAAAACAATCCGTTTTTTTTAATTGTACCAATGTACTTGCCAAACAATAATAAAACTTTTGAACTATTAGGGTTTACCAATACAAAACCAGGTAATAATAATATAGCAACGAATACTCCGATTAAGTATACTGGGTTTTCTGCTGTTATTAGCATATATATACTTGCTGATAGTAACAAAAAAAAGAGAAGTAGAATAAGATAACCATTCATTGGTGTGGTAATTTTTTCGTTTTTCATGATGTTTTATTTTAAGTGATATTAAAATGATATCATAAATATATTAAAAAAAATTATTTATTCTTGAATTCTTTCACTTTTGTTTTGTTTGGGTTTTTAAATAAGCGTTTAAAAAAACCATCTTTTTTAGTAGGATTACAGTCTAAAGCATTTAAAACAGCAGCTGTAGGTTTTTTAAATTGGGCTTTAGTGATGTAGTTAAAATCCCTGTCTTTATTCATTTTTTGCAACAATAAGGCAAATGCAGGCAAGGCAGCATTTGCACCTTGACCAATACCAGTGTTTTTAAAACCTATTTCATGATTATCTAAGCCAACCCAAGTAACACTAACTAGTTTGGGTGTTATACCAACAAACCAAGCATCTTTATTGTTTTGTGTGGTTCCTGTTTTTCCAGCGATATCATTCGTGAGTTTGTAAGTAGAGCGTATTCTAGATGCAGTTCCAGAGTTAATCGTGGCTTTCATCATCTCTAACATTATCATATTTGTTTCTGATGAAAAAGCGGGATTTTGGGCAATAGTTGGTGTAAATTTCTCGATGATAGAATCTTTACTATTGGTTATGCTTTTTAGCAGTTGGGGTGTTGCATATTTACCATTATTGACATAGCTAGTATAAGCGGTTGCTAAATCACTAATTTTAATTTCAGTGGCACCCAATGCTAAAGACGGTAAATTGGATAATGTAGAGGAAATCCCCATTTTTTTAGCCTGTGCAATAGTATTTGAGATACCTGCTTTCTCTAATACTTTTACTGCGACTGTATTTACAGAGTTGCTTAAGGCTTCTTCCATAGAATAATTAAGGTAGGTTTCATCTTTTTTTCCAGAATTAGACGGACTCCATTTTTCTAGGTTTTTGTAGGCTACCTCGTCAGCAGAAAAATAAGTACACGGACCAATACCTTGTTCTAAAGCTGTAGTGTATACAATAGGTTTAAATGTTGAGCCAACTTGTCTTTTACTTTGAGAGATATGATCGTACTTAAAGTGTTTAAAATCTACACCACCAATCCATACTTTTACCTCTCCTGTTTCTGGACTAAGCGCTAAAGAGCCTATGTTTAAGATTTTTAAATAATGGGTAATACTGTCTATACTACTAGCCTGAATGGTTGTTTTCTTACCCCAATTATCAAAAACCATAGTTTTTTTAACATGAAGAGAATCCATAATTTGCGCCTCACTTAGGTTCAATTTTTTTAATTTTTTGTAAGCTATAGTTTGTTTAATTGCCTTTGTAATTAGTTTTTTATTGGTGCGCCATGGTGCGTTCTTGCCATAGTTTTTTTCAAAACTATATTGTAAAGCTATCATGTGTTCTTGCATTGCTTCTTCAGCCAGAACTTGCATTTTGTAATCAAGCGTAGTATATATTTTTAATCCGGAGGTGTAAATATTATAGGTTTCACCTTCATTGTTTTTTTCTTTAGCCCATTGGATCAGTAGTTTTCGAACTTCTTCCCTAAAATAAGGAGCAACACCATCATTATAATTAAAATCTCTATAATCTAATTCTAGTGGGGTTGTAGAAAGACTATCTTTTTGTTTCTCATCTATATACTTATTTGCGTACATAGACTGCAATACTAAGTTTCTTCTATTGGTGCTTTTTTCTGGGTGTAACCTTGGGTTGTAGCTGTAGGTTGCTTTTAACATACCTACTAAGGTTGCCGCTTCTGGAATAGTTAGTTCTTTGGTGTGTTTGTTGAAAAATTTTAAGGAAGCACTTTCAATACCATGTGTATTATCTCCAAAAGATACTTGGTTTAAATAATGCGATAGTATTTCATCTTTTTCATAAATAGCTTCCAATCGCTTGGCAATAAACATTTCTTTTACTTTAGAAACTGCTAAATTTATCTTGCCATATTTTGTTCTAGGATATAAATTTTTTGCAAGTTGCTGGCTTATGGTACTACCACCTCCTGAAGATTTGTCTTGCAATAGGATGCTCTTAAAAGCAACTCTAAACATACTTTTGTAATCTATACCATTATGATTGTAATAGCGTTCATCTTCAATTGCGACTAAAGCTTCAGGTAAGTGTTTTGGAAAATCGGAATAAGGTATAGGCTGTCTGTCCTGTAAGTAATATTTGCCAATAAGTACACTGTCTGCAGAATATACTTCTGAAGCTTGTTGGTATTTGAGGGTAGAAAGTTCTTTTTTACTTGGGAGTTTCCCCCATAGCCCGAAATAAATACTGGTTACAAATAAAAAAAAGATACTTACCGAAGCAAGTAAAAATAATAAGATATACCTTAGAATAGGGTTGTTAATTTTATTTAAAATCAAAATAGTATGTTTTTATGTATAAGGATAAGTTAAAAAAATAAAACCAGCTAAAAAATAACAAGAGTTTAAGAATCAATTTTCTATTTTTGAACAAAAATAATACCTATGAAAAATATAGTAATTCTACTTTTTTTAACTGTTCAAGTTTCTTTTGCTAATGAAATAGTTTGGGCAAAAACTGGGCACAGAACTGTTGGTGAAGTCGCTCAAAAACAATTAACAAGAAAAGCGAAGAAAGCTATTAAAAAATTGCTAGACGGCCAAGATCTTGCAGTTGTGTCTAATTATGCTGATGAGATAAAAGCTGATAGAGCATATGACAAGTACTACGCTTGGCATTACGTTAATTTTCCGCCAAATACAAAGTATAAAGATATAACACCTTCTTCTGAAGGAGATTTGATGATTGCCATAGAAACTAGTGTAAAAGCATTAAAAGATAAGAATACAACTAGGGAGGATAAGGCATTTTATTTGAAAATGTTAGTACACTTTATGGGAGATTTGCATCAACCTATGCACGCAGGGCAAGAAAAAGATAAAGGGGGAAATGATATTCAAGTACGTTGGTTTGGAGAAGGAACAAATTTACACCGAGTTTGGGATAGTGATATGATTAATTCGTATGATATGAGTTATACAGAACTGGCTAATGCTCTGCCAAAGCTAGGCAAGAATGAAAAAAATGAAATACAGCAAGGTTCTATTTATGAATGGATAGAAGAATCGCAAGGTTTAGCAAATGAAATCTATACCTCTGTAGAAATAGGGGAAAAACTAGGGTACAATTATAGCTATAGATATATGGATACAGTACGTATCCAGTTATTAAAAGGAGGTTTGCGGCTAGCTAAGGTTTTAAATGAAATTTTTGCGTAATTATATCGAATATATAGTAGCTACAACGGAATTCTTTTGTTTTTTGGCATAACTTTTGAAACTTAGATAATAAGTTGGGTGCGAGGACATTAATGAGTATGTCCAAACTCATTAAAGACAGTGCACAACCTATAAAATAGGATATAAAAAAATCGGTTCCCTTTATAGAAAGGAACCGATTTTTTTATTGAATAGTTCTAAAAGTGAGATTTATTCTTTCACCTACAGGTTGCTTTGTTTTTGAAATTTGATGTAGCCAATGGAGTTGTGTTTCTCCTTTCATTAGTAAAAGGCTACCATTTTCAAGCGGTAATTTGTAGGTTGAGTTTTTGTTGTTTTTGTTTTTTAAATGAAACATACGTTCTGCACCCAAGCTTACCGATGCTATTATAGGGTTTTTCCCCAACTCTTTTTCGTTGTCCGAGTGCCACCCATTACTGTCTTTTCCATCTCTGTATAGATTTAGTAAACAAGAAGTAAATGTACTTTTACTAAATGCTTCTACTTTGTTTTTTAATATTAAAAGCTCAGGAGAAAACGGTATGGGTTGCATTGTAATAGTAGAATAGCTGTAGGGTTTAATGTTATTGGCGTACAAAGCCGTTAATCTTGGTTGTGGATGAGTTTTTCCGAATACAGTTATGTTGTCTTGTTGCCAGGGCGCAGTTTCTCTAATGGCTTTAAAGAGTGTTAGTGCAGCTTCATCGGTTATAAAATTAGAAAAGTAGGAGATATCGCTTTGTGGTAAATTTAATTGTAAAGAATCATTAGGGAACAACTTGCTCATATTGTTTAATTACTTTTATACCTAGAACTGTAAATACCAATATGCCCAATAGAGTAATACAAATTGTAGTGGAATACGTAGAACTAAAGCCCATCTTGGAAACCCAGCACTTGCTTTTTTACTTGAAAGCATATAAAAGTGAACTAATAAGAAAACTGTTAAAATTGTTAGGATACCATAAATGGAATATTTTTTTGTTGCAGAAAAGCACAAACCAATACCTAATAGTATTTCAGCAAGGCCACTTACATAAACTAGAAGTTTATGTTTTGGTAAATACCTAGGCATAATACGCATATATGCTTTTGGTTTTATAAAATGCATAATTCCTGCAAATACATAAATTAAGGCCATTACATTCAAATGCCAAGGAGAATTTTCCATATCCAATAAAGGTAAAATAAATATTTACGCTACTACAGTTTTTAATTCATTTCTATATTTAGAAGGGTTTTGACCCGTAAAATTCTTGAAAGATTTATTAAAATGCGAAAAGTTGTTAAATCCGCTTTCGTAACAGACTTCTGTAATTGTTATATTCTGTTCTGCTAACAACTTAGATGCGTGTACTAATCTATATTCATTAGTAAATTGAATAAATGTTTTGTTTGTGATTTTTTTAAAATACCGGCAAAAAGAAGGAACTGTCATACTCACTAGGTTTGCAATTTCATCCAATGTAATTTCTTCTTTAAAATTTGCTTTTACATAATTAAAAATAATGTTTATTCTGTTGTTATCTTTAATATCAGTTTTTAGGGCAAACCCATCAGCATTTAATATTTTATATTCTTTAGATTTTCCAAGTTCATTTAAAATATTTAAAATAGATAGTAAGCGTTGAAAATCAGTTTGGTATTCTAAAATTTCCATTTTTTCACCAATTTTCAATTTTGTTGCTCCATCAAAGACAACGCCGCCTTTACATATAGTAAGAAGCGATTGAATGTTTTTTAATTCAGGCAGGTTAAAAAAATGATCTCCTAGAAAATCAGGAAGCATTTGAACAACGGTTTCACTTTTATTTCCTGTAAGTGCATCTGTTAAACCACAATGGGGGAGATTGCCACCAATTAAAATTAAATCACCTTTAGTATAATAAGACATATGACTTCCTATTTGCCTTTTACCAGATCCACCATTAACATATACAAGTTCTAGCTCTGGATGATAGTGCCAAGTGTTATTCTTATTGTTCTGTAACTTATCAAATTTTTGATACGTAAAAGAATTACCAAAATCTGGTGCTATGGATTCAAAAATCGGTTTCTGCTTAATCATTCTAATTATATAAGGTTTGCCGCAAAAATACAGATTAAGTATGCAAAATTAAAATCATTAGTCTAATAAATAGCATAGTTAATGTGTTAGATTAACATTAATAAAACGTTAAGTCGTGTAAATGGATAAAATAGCATAGATATTGGTAAATATTGGAGTTACCATCCTTGTGTATAGCTCATAGATTTGTAGTGTAATTATTTATGTAAATAAAATTAATTCCATAAAACAGAAAACTATGAAAACCATTTTAAAAATTACAGTGATAGCAATGTTTATGTTTGCCTCAACGGCAACTTTTGCTTACGATTCTAGTTTAGAGTTATTTTCAAAAAATAATTCTAAAGACCTTATTTTTAGGTATGAAACTCAAAATTTAGAAACAAAAGTTAGATTTGGTAACGATGATAATGTATTTTATTCAGAAGAAGTTTCTGATAAATCCCTTTATCTTAAAAAATTTAATATAAAGAATCTAAGTGATGGTAATTATTTTTTAGCAATTGAGAATTCTTTAAAAAAGGTTACTTATAATATACATGTAACTGGGAACATTGTAGTTATTGATGATGAAATAGAAACGCTAAAACCAGTTTTTCAAAAGAAAAATAGCAGTATTCTTATGAGTTTCTTAAATAAGGGTAGAGAAAAAGTAAAACTTACCATTTATGACAATGAGAATAATCAAGTGTACTATGAGGAGTTTGCTGATAAATTAGTTGTGGAAAAAGCATTTGATTTTACGGCCATTGGATACACAGATAAAAACTATAGGTTTGTGGTAAAAGTTAAAGACGAATTGTATTTTAATGAGTTGAATGTCAGGTAGTTGATTTGTAAATTCCTAAAAAAAGCTGTCTTAATTTTTTAAGATGGCCTTTTTTTTAGGTATTTATTTAGTTGAGCCCGTTTGTGTTCAGGTAAAGCAGTATTGGTAATAGCTAATCTTACCAATTCCAAGTTTTTTTCTTTCGCAAACAAGAGTTTATAAAAGTCTTGAATGGTAAGCGTATTTTTAGATTGCTCTACTAAAGAGCAAACATCTTCTTTTTTAACAATTCCCTCTTCCAATACGCGTACATAGGCTCCAGGATGATTGTGGTCTATGAATTGCTTTAGTATTTTTTGAGTCCCAAAACGGATGCCCAATTTGTAACAAGGCTCCCTAGGTTGTGAAACTTGTACCAATGCTGTACCTATTTTGTAGATGTCTCCAATTCTAAGTGTGGCTTCATCTAAGTTTTCTATAGTTAGGTTTTCGCCAAACATACCCCAATTCATATCTAAATTAGGGTAAAGTTTTTTCCAATATTGGTATTGATTGGAAGAAAATAAGTAACAGGCTTTGTTGATGCCTCCATGTACTTTTGTGTTGGATATGGTGTCATTTTGGACGCCTTCACTTGTTAAATGTAGGGCAGTGGTTGTGGCATATTTATAAATACCCGTTTGTTCTTCAGCACCATTCCAGGTAATGGTTGTTGATTTTCCAATGTTGGTAGAAATTATCTTCATACGATAAAGATAAAAAACCATTACAAAACGTAATGGTTTTTAGTTAAATAGTGTTTAAAAAAGATGCTAATCTTCTTCCTTGTCCATTTTTTTGGTGATAAAAAATCCTATCAATAAGCCAGTTCCTGCCATTAGAAAAATGCTACCTGGCATTGCGTAATAATAACTATTAAACTGCGATTCTATTAATCCCCCAATAACAATTCCTGCACCAATACCCATTGCAAGTAGCGCAAGATTCAAAATAAGTATTTTCCAGATGGGTGCTGCTTTTTCTCTTTTCCCCCTGACAAATATACTTGCATCTGCTCCTTTTTCTATAAGCGCCAAGCGTTCCTTATTTCGTGTTGAAAAATAAAGATAAAAGACACCGAAAATTGCCCCAAATATTAATGCTATGATAATAACTTCTCCACCCATGATTTTTTTGTTTTAAATTGATTAATTTTAGTTTGTTCTTAAGGTAAGACGATAGCTTTTAAAGTATGGTTACAAATTTTTCAACATATTTTTTAGATGCTTTGGTAACCAAACCGGATCTACTGTCGTCCAACCATCAAATGACCCGTACAAACGACCAACACTATATAGACAAGATATTGGCAGGAGATGCCCAAGCGTACACCTTTTTGGTGAACCGTTATAAGGATATGGTATTTACCTTGGCAATACGTATGCTTAAAAATAGGGAAGAGGCAGAAGAAGTTTCGCAAGATGCTTTTGTGAAAATGTATCATAAATTATCTAAATTTAAGGGGGACTCAAAATTTTCTACATGGCTCTATAAAGTAGTGTATAATACCTGTTTAGATCGATTAAAGAAAAATAAGAAAGATGCTATTGTATTACCATTAGAAGCAGTTACAGAGCGACAGTTAAAAACAGTTGACAATGCCCTTGAACAAATGGAGCAAAAAGAGCGAACAAAAGCAGTACAGGAATGTATGGCATTATTGTCTCCAAATGAAAGTGCGTTGTTGACCTTGTATTATTTTGAAGAATTAACACTTAAAGAGATTTCTAAAGTAACGGACACATCTATGAATAATTTAAAAGTGAAGCTTTTTAGAAGTCGGAAAAAATTAGCAGTAATAGTACAAGCCAAAATGACATCAGAAATTATGGAGAGCTATGGATGAGCAAGAAAAATATACAGACCGTTTTGTGCGTAAAACGCTAAAAAATGTGGCGGTAGAAAAACCTTCCGTAGATTTTACGGCAACGATTATGTCTCAGATTACGGTTGCAAAACAAGCTGAGTTTACAAGGTATAGTGCCTTGATATCAAAACAAGCGTGGGTGGTTATTTTTATAGTAATCGGTAGCATTTGTGTTTATTTTTCTGTGTTTTATAGTGAAGAAAAGGCAAGTTGGTTGCCTCAGTTAGATTACAGTATGTTTACAGATTTAAATTTATTTAGTGGTTTGTCTATGTCTAATAGTGTTGTTTACGGCATAATGGCTTTAGCCGTAATGACCATTGTGCAAGTGCCTATTTATATCAATTATTATAACAAGCGATTGCAAGTGTAAACTAATTTTAATGAAAAAATCCGCATCATAACAAATGATGCGGATTTTTAGTTATTAAGTACAGGTTCTTAAACCAATTACTTTACCATCTCGTAGCTTCTTTTAATGAAGTTTGTTAATTCTTCACCTTTTAAAAGTCCTTTGGATAAACGTGCTAAATCTAAAGACTGATTGATTAATCGTTCTTTCTTTTTAGCTGTTTTAGTGGTTAGTATTTCAGAAACCAAAGCGTGATTTGTATTTACGATTAGATTGTACATTTCTGGCATATTGCCCATACCAAACATACCGCCACCGCCACCAGACTGCTGCATTTCTTTCATACGGCGCATAAATTCTGGCTCCGTAATGGTGAAAGGAGAGGCAGAACTATCCATTGCTTCTAACTGTACGGTAAAACTTTTGTTTGTAATTGTTTCTTCAAGCTCTTTTTTAAGCGTTTCTTTTTCTTCTTCAGAAAGCTTAGAGATTTGTTCTTCATCTTTTTTAATAAGATTGTCTATATGGTCTGCATCTACTCTGGCAAAAGAAATCTTCTCTTTAGAAGTCTCTAGCTTTTGCATTAAATGACTAATAATGGGTGAGTCTAGCAATAAAACCTCATATCCTTTCGCTTTTGCAGCTTCAATATAGCTGTGCTGTGCTTCTTTATCAGATGCGTATAGTAAAACAAGTTTATCGTCTTTATCTGTCTGCGTTGCTTTTGTTTTTTCTTGCAGTTCTTCAAACGTATAGAAATTACCATCTACTGTTGGGTATACGGCAAATTTATCAGCTTTCTCGAAAAATTTGTCATCAGAAAGCATTCCGTATTCTATAACAATCTTAATGTCGTTCCATTTGGCATTAAAATCTTCTCTGTTGTTTTTAAACAAGGAAGAAAGCTTGTCTGCTACCTTTTTAGAAATATAAGATGATATTTTCTTAACCGCACCATCTGCTTGTAAATACGAACGCGATACATTTAAAGGAATATCTGGAGAATCGATAACCCCACGCAACATAGTTAAAAACTCAGGTACTATACCTTCAACATTATCCGTAACAAATACTTGATTTTGGTACAGTTGTATTCTGTCTTTTTGAACGTTTAAATCATTTGTTAATTTTGGAAAATAAAGAATCCCTGTTAGGTTAAAAGGGTAGTCAACATTTAAATGAATGCTAAACAATGGCTCTTCAAACTGCATTGGATATAACTCTCTGTAAAAACCTTTGTAGTCTTCCTCTTTTAAATCTGCAGGAGCTTTTGTCCAAGCAGGATTAGGATTGTTGATGATATTATCAACTGTTATTTGTTTTTGAGGTTCAGTACTTTCTTTACCGTCCTTATCTTTTGTTGTTTCAGGTGTATGGTCAGGGTCGTTTACTTCTTTGGTTCCAAATTTAATTGGCACTGGCATAAATTTATTGTACTTCGTTAAAAGCTCAGTTATTTTACCTTCTTCCAAAAATTCTGTAGAGTCATCTGCGATGTGCAAGATAATTTCTGTACCACGCTCTGTTTTATCTGAAGCTTCTAATGTAAAGTTAGGAGAACCATCACATGTCCAATGTGCAGCTGGTTCATCTTTAAAACTTTTTGTAATAATCTCTACTTTTTCAGCAACCATAAATGCAGAGTAAAAACCAAGACCAAAATGGCCAATAATACCAGAATCTTTAGCAGAATCTTTGTACTTGTCTAAAAACTCTTCAGCACCAGAGAAAGCTACTTGGTTGATGTATTTTTCAACCTCTTCCGCTGTCATACCCAAACCTTGATCTGTAATATGTAATTTTTTACCTTCTTTGTCAATCTTTACTTCAATAACTGGATTGCCATATGCTACTTTGGTTTCGCCAATTGTTGTTAAGTGTTTTAATTTTAAAGTTGCATCTGTAGCATTGGAGATTAATTCGCGTAAAAATATTTCATGATCACTATAAAGAAATTTCTTTATCAGTGGAAAAATATTCTCAACGGATACATTAATTTTACCTGTCGCCATAATAATTATAATTTTTTGCTTTCTGCATAGGCAGAAAATTTGTTATTAATTTTTTGTTATTTAGTGTATGGCAAATAAAATACCAATTCGCATATACGTGACAAACTGACACCCTAAAATCATTTTTCTTCTTTATTGGTAACAATAATAAGTTTACTCATTTGTAGCGCATTCAAATCATTCAAGGAATAAGTTAGAAATCAGAATTTTTAGCTATCTTGAATCAATTGCACTAAAAAAGCAGCATTATTTATATATTGCAAAATAAAGTGATCGAATTTACTTGATTTTTTAGATTAAAAACTTACAATTTATGTATAACTCAAAGATAGCAGGACTGGGGTATTATGTACCTGAAAATATAGTGACAAATGAAGATTTGTCTAAAGTGATGGATACCAATGATGCCTGGATTCAAGAACGTACTGGTATTAAAGAGAGAAGACACGTTGATAAAGGTGGGGAAGACACAACCACAACTATGGGTGTTAAAGCGGCTAAAATTGCCATTGAGCGCGCGGGCATAGATAAAGACGATATCGATTTTATTGTTTTTGCCACTTTGAGTCCCGATTATTATTTTCCTGGGCCAGGAGTATTGGTGCAACGAGATTTGGGGATTAAGACCGTGGGCGCTTTGGATGTTAGAAACCAATGTTCAGGATTTGTATATGCCATCTCTGTAGCTGACCAGTATATAAAAAGTGGGATGTACAAGAATGTTTTAGTCATTGGTTCTGAATTACATTCACATGGACTGGATATGACCACAAGGGGTAGAGGGGTATCCGTTATATTTGGTGATGGTGCAGGAGCAGCAGTTTTAAGTAGGGAAGAGGATAGAACCAAAGGGATACTTTCTACGCATTTGCATTCTGAAGGGCAACATGCAGAAGAACTTTCTTTAATTGCTCCGGGAATGGGAAAACGCTGGGTAACGGATATTATTAATGATAATGACCCTAATGATGAATCCTACTTTCCGTATATGAATGGGCAGTTTGTGTTTAAAAATGCAGTAGTCCGTTTTAGTGAAGTTATTATGGAAGGCTTGCAGGCTAATAATTTAGAAGTTTCAGATATTGATATGTTGATACCACATCAAGCAAATCTTAGAATTTCTCAGTTTATCCAAAGGAAATTTAAACTAGAAGATAATCAAGTTTTTAATAATATTATGAAATATGGGAATACAACCGCTGCCTCTATTCCAATAGCCTTAACAGAAGCTTGGGAAAAAGGGAGGGTAAATAAAGGCGACTTGGTTGTCTTAGCTGCTTTTGGAAGTGGGTTTACTTGGGGTAGTGTTGTCATTAAATGGTAGAAAACACAAAGCCCAGAGCAGAACTCTGGGCTTCTTTGTCATTGATAGGTTATACTAAACACTAACCATTAACTATAAAAATATAACGTTATCAATGACTTTATTTTGTTTGTTTTTTCTTTTACCTATGGTTAAATAGACAAAATTTAAATTTAAAATCTCAAAACTTAACACATTTTAACACTATTGGAGAATGCTTAAAACTCTTGTTTTTGGAGCTTCATTAAAGCCTAATCGGTATAGCAATCTTGCCGTCAGAAAACTTTTAGAAAAGAATATAAAAACTGTCGCTTTTGGTAAAGCTTCGGGGGCAATTTTAGATGTTCAAATTAAAGATAATTTAATGGATATTCAAAATATTCATACCGTTACTTTATATCTCAACCCAACAAGGCAAGAAGAATACTATCAGGATATCATAAAATTAAATCCAAAACGTGTCATTTTTAATCCTGGGACAGAAAACCCAGCGTTTTATAAGTTGCTAGAGAAGAATGGTATACAGGTTTTAGAGGCTTGTACCTTAGTTCTTTTGGCTACCGATCAATATTAATTAGACTACTGATGAAAGACAAAATAAAGCGGACTATTTATTTTGTTGATCGGCAGGAGGGAGTTTTAAATTTGAGGATTGTGGTTACAGTTTAACTTTTACCTCTTTTTTTCGAATCAACCAAAGCCCAAAGAAGGTTAATAAACCATTTAATGGAAGCAATTCGTAACCCACGGCATATCCGCCAAGTCGAGTTGCTGGTATATTGGCTAGTAGTACAATGATAATTACAGGGGCAATGGCAACCAGCCATGCCAAGTTGTCTTTAATTTTATGTCTCGTAAAAATACCAAAGGCAAATAACCCTAGCAAAGGTCCATAGGTATATGTAGCCACTGTGAGCAAACTATCTATTACATTCCTGTCTAAAACATACTTAAAGATGATTATTACAATGATCAATAAAAGGCTCATGGCAATATGGGTAATCTTTCGTATTCTTTTTTGGTCTTTTTCAGCTCTTTTTCCGATATCTAAGAAATCCACGCAAAAAGAGGTTGTTAAGGAGGTAAGGGCGCTATCTGCACTACTGTATGCGGCTGCGATTAGGCCTAACATAAAAGTAATTGCAATGGTAATTCCCAAGCCGCTATTTAATGCAATCTCTGGAAAAAGTAAATCTGTCTTTGGGTCGCCAACACCACCTAAGGCAGGGGTTACTATGTTGAATTTATCGGCATAAATGAATAATAATGCTCCCAATACAAGAAAAATAAAGTTGACAACAACTAAGACTAAACTAAAGGAAACCATATTTTTTTGGGCATCTTTCAGGGTTTTGCAGCTCAAGTTTTTTTGCATCATATCTTGGTCCAAACCAGTCATACAAATAGCGATAAACATTCCTCCAAAAAACGATTTTAAAAAGTGGTTTTTAGCTAAAATATCATCGGTAAAAAATATTTTATTGTACTGCTTCAGTTCATCAGATGCTAATAGTTCTGTGATACTGATGTCTAATCTATCCGTTATAAAATATATGGAAAGTCCAACTGAGGTTAGCATAAACAAGGTTTGCAAGGTGTCTGTCCAGACAATGGTTTTTATGCCGCCTTTAAACGTATAAATCCAAATGAGTAGTATGGATAATATTACCGTAATTTCAAAAGGAACATTTAAATCGTCAAAAACAAATTGTTGTAAAACAAGTGCTACTAAAAACAGCCTAAAAGAAGCTCCTAAAACCCTAGAGACAAAGAAGAAGAAAGCGCCAGTTTTGTAGCTTACTATTCCAAAGCGATCTTTAAGATATTCATAGATAGAGGTTACATTTAATTTGTAATAAATGGGCATTAATAGATAGGCGATAATGAAATAACCAATTAAATATCCAAAGACAACTTGCATGTAGCTAAACTGTGAGCCTTCTACCCATCCAGGAACAGATATAAAAGTTACACCAGAAAGTGATGCTCCTACCATACCAAAGGCAACTACATACCAGGGCGATTGTTTTCCGGCTTTAAAAAAATCGTCGTTAGAATCGTTTTTTCCTGTGAGATATGAAATAAAAAGTAGTACTAAAAAGTAACAGCCAATTAAGAGGAGGATATGGGTAGATGTCATAAATTTAAATTTCAATGCCAAAGTACAAAAAGAAAAATTATCATCATAGGCTAACAACCATCAGTTTAAACAAGAATAAAATTGTAATTTTGTAATGAAAACTAAAGCAATGGAATTTTCTTCAAAATTATTGGAAAATGCAGTTTATGAAATTTCTCAGCTACCAGGAATTGGGAAGCGAACAGCATTACGATTGGCACTACATTTATTAAAGCAGCCCAAAGATCAAACCACAGCCTTGGTTAGCTCGTTGGGAAAATTAAGGGAAGAAATAAAATTCTGTTCCAATTGCCATAATATATCGGACGTGCAATTGTGTGAAATTTGCGCCAATACAAAAAGAGATGAAAGTCTAGTGTGTGTTGTAGAAGATATTAGGGATGTAATGGCCATTGAGAATACAGGGCAATACAGAGGATTGTATCACGTTTTAGGAGGTAGGATATCACCAATGGAAGGTGTAGGACCGCAAAACTTGACGATTAATTCCTTGTTGATTAAAGCTAAAGAAGGAATTATAAAAGAGCTTATTTTTGCATTGAGCTCTACGATGGAAGGGGATACAACTAATTTTTATATCTACAAACAACTAGAGGGGGTGGCTATTAAAACCTCTACAATAGCACGTGGAATATCTGTAGGTGATGAATTGGAATATGCAGATGAAGTCACCTTAGGGAGAAGTATTTTAAATAGAGTTCCTTTTGAGGATTCTTTAAAAACAGGATAGTTTTTGTCTTAAAAATTACAATAAATGTAATTAAATGATATTTTAATTATTAGTTTTGCAAACTAAAATATAGGAATTGCTTTTTAATATAGTAATATGTCAAAATTTGAATTAAAATTACCTCAAATGGGGGAAAGTGTTGCAGAGGCAACATTGACTACTTGGTTAAAAGAAGTAGGTGATACCATAGAAATGGATGAGGCTGTTTTTGAAATAGCTACGGATAAGGTGGACTCTGAAGTTCCTTCTGAAGTGGAAGGTGTGCTAGTAGAAAAGCTTTTTAATGTAGATGATATAGTGCAAATAGGGCAAACTGTGGCTATAATAGAAATTTCAGGTGACGAAGAGGGTAGGACTGTTTTGGAAGAAGAAACCAGTACTGTTTCTGATAAGTCTGTTGCTGCATCAGTGGCTATTGCTGAAATAGAGAATGCTGTTGAAATTGCAAAGGAGGCAGTTACAGCGCCACAAGATTTTGGTGGTACAGATAAATTTTATTCTCCTTTGGTGAAAAATATTGCCAAACAGGAAGGAATAACAGTTGCGGAATTAGATACAATTATAGGGACTGGTAAAGAAAATAGAGTCACTAAAAACGATATTCTTAACTATGTTGAAAATAGGACTTCAGTTAGTCATAATATTGCGGTTTCTACAGAGAAACAAGAATCCGTTTCAGCACAACAACCAGCCCCCCAAAAGGTGGAAAAACAAAAAATAGCACCAGGTGCAGTTGCTAATGGTGATGAGGTAATTCCTCTTTCTCGTATGGGTAAGCTTATAGCGCATCATATGGTGGCTAGTGTTTCAACTGCTGCACATGTACAAAGTTTTATAGAAGTAGATGTTACGAATGTGGTAAATTGGAGAAATAGAATGAAGGATTCTTTTCAAAAAAGAGAAGGAGAAAAGCTTACGTTTACTCCTATATTTATGGAGGCTGTTGCAAAAGCATTAAAAAGTTTCCCTTTGATTAATGTTTCCGTTGATGGGGATACTATAATAAAGAAAAAGAATATTAATATAGGTATGGCTGCTGCTTTACCAGATGGTAATTTAATTGTTCCTGTAATTAAGAATGCAGATCAATTAAATTTAGTTGGTATGGCAAAAGTGGTGAATGATTTGGCAGGCAGATCTAGGAATAATGAATTAAAACCAGATGAGGTTCAAGGGGGCACTTATACGGTTACTAATGTTGGAACATTTGGAAGTGTTTTTGGAACGCCAATCATCAATCAGCCGCAAGTTGCAATATTGGCATTGGGTGCAATACGTAAAGTACCATCTGTAATAGAAACAAAAGATGGTGATTTTATAGGTGTACGTTCAAAAATGTTTTTATCTCATAGTTATGATCACCGCGTAGTAAATGGTGCTTTAGGAGGTATGTTTATTAAGGCTGTTGCAGATTATCTTGAAGCTTGGGATATAAATAGAGAAGTGTAATCGTTATTTTTATACTATAATTATTCTTTTTTGTTAAGCATTTTTTTTCGTTCTTCGAGGATGTGAAAAATTGGTATCTTTCTATAATTTGTAATAAAATAAGTTAAATGGAATTAAAATTAACACGACCTATTTGTTTTTTTGATTTAGAAACAACAGGGATTAATGTGGCTAAGGATAGAGTGGTAGAGATTTCCATTTTAAAAGTATATCCAAACGGAAATAAAGAAAGTAAAACGTGGCTGGTGAATCCGGAAATGCATATTTCTGATGAGGTAATTGCCGTACATGGGATTACTAATGAGAAAGTTGCTAATGAGCCAACTTTTAAGGAGTTGTCTAAAGAAATTTATACAATGATAAAGGACTGCGATTTGGGTGGTTATAATTCAGATAGGTTCGATATTCCACTTTTGGCAGAAGAGATGTTACGTGCAGATGTAGATTTTGATATGAAAAATACAGTTTCAGTAGATGTACAAACTATTTTTCATAAAATGGAGAAAAGAACATTAGAAGCTGCCTATAAATTTTATTGTAATGAAGATTTAACAAATGCACATAGTGCAGCGGCAGATACAAATGCAACTTTTGAAGTGTTAAAATCTCAACTAGACCGTTATCCAGAGTTAGAAAACGATATTAAAAAACTTTCAGAGTTTACAACACGTAGAAAGTTTGTAGATTTTGCAGGTTTTATTAGTCTAGATAAAGACGGAGAGCCTGCTTTTTCTTTCGGAAAACATAAAGGGAAAAAAGTGGATCGAGTGCTAGAGGAAGAGCCAGGTTATTTTGGTTGGATTCTAAATGCGGACTTCCCATTGTATACTAAAAAAGTACTTACTCAAATAAAATTAAGTAAACTAAATAATAAGTTGAGTTAAAATGAAGTTTGTTTTTATATTTCTTGCATTTGTATTTAAAATAGATGCTCAGGAAGTATTGTTGGATGGTACTATTTATGATCAAAAGACAAAAAAAACCATCTCCTATGTTCATATAAGTATTATGAACACCTTAAAAGAAGCATCTACTGATGAAAGGGGTTATTTTTTTATAGATGTTCCTGCTGCTTATCTAGAGAAGAAAGTACACCTTTCAGCTTTGGGGTATAAAGACACTATTGTAGCTATAGATAAAATAGTTGCCGAGAAGCAGTTTGGTATGGTTGAAGAACCTTATGAGTTGGATGACGTTATCGTGTCAAAACCATCGGGAGAATTAGAGGTGTTACACCCTATTGCTAGTTCTGATTTGGAAAGTGGATTTCCATCAGCTACTACACCTTGGATTTTAGCAACATACTTTTCTAATTTAGATGCGAAAAAAAAATATGTAAATAAAATTACTGTATTTTTAAAAAAAGACGAAAATTTCAAAAGACCTGTCTCTAAATTCAGACTTAGGGTGTATGATGTAGATACTATAACGAAGAAACCAAGTTGTGATCTATTGCATGAAAGTATGGTTTTAGAGGTGTTGACGGAAAGTGATTTTGTTTCAGTAGATTTATCAGATTTTAATATTGAAATGCCAAGAAAGGGAATTTATATTGGTTTAGAATGGTTGTTTGTACCGTATAATTGGTATGTTATAAAAGGGAAAGATCCTATAAGTAATGAATTAACTGTTGAAAATGGGTTTGCGCCTACTTTTGGGGGAGTTTACAATAAAAACCAAAATAGTAAAGTTATGGTTTACAGAATGGGAGAATGGACAGATTATCGGGTAGAACCTGAGGAGAATACGGAGAACCTTGTGCCAGCAGTTAGTTTAAGGCTATCTAAAGAAAAATAATAAAAAATATGAAAATAATCTGCATAGGTCGTAATTATACAGATCATATCAAAGAGTTGGAGAATGAGCGTCCTACGGACCCTGTGGTTTTTATAAAACCAGATTCTTCGGTTTTACCTAAAGAACAAGATTTTTACATTCCAGATTTTTCAGATAACATTCACTATGAAGTTGAGGTTTTGGTAAAAATTAAAAAAGTAGGGAAGCACATTGATAAAAAATTTGCAGCCAATTATTATGATGAAATTGGTCTAGGGATAGATTTTACGGCGCGGGACCTTCAATCAAAATTAAAGGAAAAAGGGTTGCCTTGGGAAAAAGCCAAGGGTTTTGATGGAGCTGCAGTGCTAGGGAAATGGGTGCCAAAAAATAATTTTAAAACTGTAGATAATATTAATTTTTCACTTTTAAAAAATAATGGGGTGGTGCAAAAAGGGAATACAGGTCTTATGCTTTGGAAGATAGATGAGTTAATAGCATACGTGTCCCAGTTCTTCACCCTAAAAAAAGGAGACATTATTTTTACAGGAACACCCGCAGGTGTAGGAAAGGTAGTTGTTAATGATTATCTTTGTGGCATATTAGAAAATGAAGAAATGTTTACATTAAATATAAAATAAATGATTTATAGTCTTGATAAATTAGATGAAATGGCTGAAGGAGATCAGGATTTTATCAATTCAGTTGTTTCGGTTTTTTTGGATGAAGTTCCAACAGATTTGGAATTATTAGAAAAAGCAATTGCAGGTAATGACTATGAATCTACATACCAATTGGCACATAAAATAAAGCCGAATGTAGATTTGTTAGGGATGGAACAGACAAGGGCTGCAGCTTATGAAATAGAAAAGTTAGGAAAGCAAAAAGGAGATTTTGCTAAAATTGAAGAAACTTTTAAGTTGTTGAAGTTAGATGTTTATCAAGTAATTTCTGAGTTAAAAATTGATTTTGACTTATAATGTTTGCAGAAATTATAACTATAGGAGATGAGTTGCTTATAGGTCAGATTGTAGATACTAATTCTGCTTTTATAGGAAAAGAATTAAATAAAATAGGAGTTTCTGTTTATCAAATTACGTCAATACAAGACAATAAGCAGCACATTCTAACAGCACTAAGTGATGCTGCTAAAAGAGCAGATATTGTCTTAATAACTGGAGGCTTAGGCCCCACTAAAGATGATGTTACTAAAAATGCACTTTGTGAATATTTTAAGGATACCTTGGTTCTGGATACATCTGTATTGCATCATGTAGAAACACTTTTTAAAAAATACTCAGACAAACCAATCTCGGAGATTAATAGGCAACAAGCTTTGGTTTTGACTAAAGCTACTGTCTTACACAATAAAAATGGTACGGCTCCTGGAATGTGGATCAAAGACGGCAACACTGTTTTTGTGTCAATGCCAGGTGTTCCTTTTGAGATGAAATACCTAATTGAAGCAGAGGTTGTGCCACGTATTATTTCAGAATTTAAAAGACCTTTTATACAACACAAAACATTTGTGACTTACGGTGTTGGAGAGAGTGCTTTGGCAGAACGAATAGAAGATTGGGAAAACCAATTGCCTGCTATGATACAACTGGCTTATTTGCCTAGTTTAGGGTACGTAAGGTTGCGCTTGTCAGCGAAGAGTGCTATTAAGGAGTTGTTAGAAAGTACGATGGCTACAGAAGTTGCTAAGTTGTTAGTTATAATTGGTGACATTACGTATCAGGAAGATGGTGATAATGATGTATTAGAAGTGGTTATAGGTAATTTACTGACAAAAAAGAAAATGACGCTTGCCACAGCAGAAAGTTTTACAGGTGGTAAAATATCGGAACTATTAACGGCTAATCCTGGGGCATCACACTATTTTAAGGGAAGCATTGTAAGTTATGCTACTGAAGCTAAAATTGATGTGCTAGGAGTTTCAAAACAGCTTATAGAAAAACACTCTGTTGTAAGTGAAGAAGTAGTTTTAGCAATGGCTTCTAATGTAAAAAAATTGTTTAAAACAGATTTTGCAATAGCTACAACAGGCAATGCAGGACCAACAAAAGGAGATTCTGATGTAGAAGTAGGTACAGTTTTTATTGGAATAGCTACACCAGCCCATATATTTGCAATAAAATTACAACAAGGTAGTCAGCGAGAAAGAATTGTGAATAGGTCTGTAAATAAGGCATTTGAGTTGTTGTATAAGGAAATTTTGAAATATTGACAGAAGGCTGTTTGTTAATATTGAAAATAAAACACAAAAATTGATGAAAAGAATTTTGTGTGCCCAAAAAAAAGATATAAATTTGCACCCTGTTTAAAATAACACAAAATCGAGCATAATGTCAAAAGTTTGTGAAATCACCGGAAAGAAAGCAATGTTTGGAAATAACGTGTCTTTCTCTATTAATAAGACAAGAAGAAGGTTTGATGTAAATCTTTCCAAAAAACGTTTTTACATTCCAGAAGAGGATCGTTGGATTACTTTGAAAGTATCTACAAGAGCGCTTAAGAGTATCAACAAAAAAGGAATCTCCGCAGTTATTAAGGAGGCTAAAGCACAAGGGACAATTAAGTAATCCCTATAAATTGAATTACGATGGCAAAAAAAGGTAACAGAATACAGGTTATTTTAGAATGTACAGAGCATAAAGAATCTGGTCAACCAGGAACTTCTAGGTACATTACCACTAAAAATAAGAAAAACACTCCAGACAGGATTGAGTTAAAGAAATTTAACCCAATCTTGAAAAAGATGACAGTTCATAAAGAAATAAAATAATTAAAGATATTTCCTTTCTAGGAAGTAGATAAACTAAAAGTTATGGCAAAGAAGACAGTAGCAAGTTTACAGACCAGCTCAAAGCGATTAACGAAAGCCATTAAAATGGTTAAGTCTCCTAAATCAGGTGCTTATACTTTTGTGGAATCAGTTATGACTCCAGAATCAGTAAGCGAGTGGTTGGCTAAAAAATAAGAATCAAAAATTAATTTTGATGATATAAGCTACTTTCAATAGAAAGTGGCTTTTTTTATTTTTATATCTTTGATTAAATTACGGAACGCAAAATGAGTTTATTTAAAAATATATTTTCTTCTAAAAAGAAAGAAACTTTAGACAAGGGTTTAGAAAAAAGTAACACTAGCTTTTTTTCTAAATTAAGTAAGGCGGTTGCAGGTAAGACCAAAGTAGATGATGATGTATTAGATAATCTAGAGGAGGTTTTAGTGACTTCAGATGTTGGTGTAGAAACTACCTTAAAAATTATAGATCGTATAGAAGCACGTGTATCCAAGGATAAATATTTGGGTACCGATGCGTTGAATGTAATTCTACGCGAAGAAATAGCAGGCCTTTTAGCTATAACAAATGTTGGCGAAGAAACCGAATTTACAATTCCTAAAGGGGTTAAGCCGTATGTGATTATGGTTGTTGGTGTTAATGGTGTAGGTAAAACTACAACCATAGGAAAAATGGCATATCAATTTAAAAAGCAAGGATTAAAAGTTGTACTAGGAGCAGCAGATACTTTTAGAGCAGCTGCTATAGACCAACTACAGGTATGGGCTGATCGGGTAGATATTCCTTTAGTAAAACAAAAAATGGGAAGTGATCCTGCATCTGTTGCTTTTGATACCTTGAGTTCTGCTGTTACGCAAGAAGCGGATGTTGTCATTATAGATACAGCTGGTCGTTTGCATAATAAAGTGAATCTAATGAATGAGCTTACCAAGATAAAACGAGTAATGCATAAAGTGGTAGAAGATACGCCACATGATGTTATGCTGGTTTTGGATGGCTCTACAGGACAAAATGCTTTTGAGCAAGCAAAGCAGTTTACAAAAGCTACTGAAGTAACCTCTTTGGCAGTTACAAAATTAGACGGTACTGCAAAAGGCGGTGTTGTTATAGGAATATCAGATCAGTTTAAAATTCCTGTTAAGTATATTGGAATAGGTGAGGGTATAGAAGATTTGCAGGTTTTTAATAAGTTTGAGTTTGTAGATTCTTTCTTTAATCTAAAAAAGTAGCCTCTTACCACTAAGGAGTTTGCTTTGTAAAAAGGGCTTTGTATTTTTTAAGAGATAAAATAGGGCTAGTTTAGGTTTTGATTAAGTTGACTTGTAAAAAAGGTATATCCATATGGTTCTCGCTAACTTGTAATTTAAAATACTCAAAAGAACTGAAACTACTATTACACCAAGGAAGGTTGTAAGTAAAGACGCCTCAAAAAAAAAGAAAGAGAGTATTGAAAAAATAGCTATTTGTGCCACTGTTAATCCGTAACTAACATACATTGCACCAAAGAAAAAACCAGTTTCAATTTCATACTTATAGTTGCAATTTTTACACCTTTCATTCATTTTAGGAATTTGAAGTCGAAACAAATTACCATTAGAATTAAAGATGTTATTTTTTTTACATTTTGGGCATTTATACCTTATAATATCTAGTAATTGCATAATTTTCACTTTTATTTTAATGCAAATTTAATGTATTGGTTTAGTTTTTTACTCGTATAATTAACCCCATTTTTTGTACTTTTAGGACATAACAAAGATTATGCAGATTATTCCTGTTTTAAACATTTCTCAATTTGAGCAAGATATACCAATGTCTAGTTTTTATGCTAATAATCTAGAAAGTCATTTATTTAAAAATAAAAATTTTTTTCACAGACCACATAGGCATGACTTTTACTTATGTGTATTGTTTACGAAGGGTACGGGGGTTCATGAAATAGATTTTAATACATACAATGTAAAGCCAGGTAGTGTGTTTTTTTTACAACCAGGGCAAACCCACTATTGGACCTTTGCCACAATTCCAGAAGGTTTTATATTTTTTCATACTCAGGATTTTTATGAACTTCATTTTTCTAAAAGTAAATTAGAACAATTTCCTTTTTTTCATTCCTATAAAAACACGCCATCACTCAGACTTAAAGAAAATGAAATTCAAGAAGTAGCTTCTGTTTTTAGTGCCATTAAAAAAGAATACCAGAATGATCTTCTTTATAAAAAGCAAAAGATAGCAAGTCTCATAAACACTGCGTATGTAGATTTAGCACGATATTATAGTAGTTTAGATCATGTAAGTAAAACAACTTCCGTTTCATATGTAGAAAAACTTAATGTATTAGAAAAAACTATCGAATCAAATTATAAAACAGAAAAGTCTGTGACATTTTATGCAAACAAGTTGCATGTAACTTCAAAGCACTTAAACCGGATTAGTAAAACTATGGTAGGCAAAACAACTACTGATTTAATTACTGAACGTGTAATATTAGAATCTAAACGTCTTATAGTACATTCTGATAATTCCTTGGCTACTATAGCTGAACTTCTAGGCTATCAAGATTACGCATATTTCTCTAAGGTTTTCAAGAAAAGCACCAATAGTACTCCCTTTGAGTTTAAAAAACGGTACCGGTAATTACTGCTGCAAGTAATTTTTTTTGAATTTGGATATTCTTTTAGTTTGTTCGGATAAAATACTACTGTTATTTTTAATAGGAAAAGTGCTGTAAATGGTGCGCAATCAGTAACCGTTTACAAACAAGTTTTAGTAGATTTGCTTTAGGAGCAGAACATTTAGGTTGATAGGAATAAATCAGTTAGAAAAAGCATATGAAAAGAGTAGTAGTTACAGGCTTGGGAGCATTAACTCCCATAGGAAATTCGGTAAATGAGTTTTGGGAAAATGCTGTAAAAGGGAAAAGTGGCACATCAGAAATCACAAAATTTGATACTTCCCTTTTTAAGACAAAGTTTGCAGCGGAGCTTAAAAACTTTAGTCCAGAACAATACTTAGACCGCAATCAAATTAAAAGAAGTGATCCTTTTACGCAATATGCTCTTTACGCTGTAACCGAAGCTATGGAAGATAGTGAATTAGATATCGCGTCTTTATCTCCCTTTGATGTTGGAGTGGTTTGGGGAACGGGGCAAGGCGGAATGAAAACTTTTGAAGAAGAGGTTAAAAATTATACCGAAGGTGGCAAAAACCCTCGTTTTAATCCTTTCTTTATTCCTAAATTACTTTCAAATATGGCATCGGGAATGATCGCGATGAAATTTGGATTGATGGGTATAAACTACACGGCGGTTTCTGCTTGTGCATCCTCTAGTTCTGCTATTATGGATGCCTTCAATTATATTCGCTTAAACAAAGCTAAAGTTATGGTAACTGGCGGATCTGAAGCGCCAATAACAGAAGCTTCTATTGGTGGTTTTAATGCAATGAAAGCACTATCTACCCGTAATGATGATCCGCAAGGGGCATCTAGACCTTTTGACGCAGACAGAGATGGATTTGTTATGGGTGAAGGTGCTGGGGCCTTAATTCTTGAAGAATACGAACACGCTAAAAAGCGCGGTGCTAAAATTTATGCAGAAATCGTTGGTGCTGCAATGACAGATGATGCCTATCATATTTCTGCAACCCACCCAGAAGGTATAGGTGCTATAAAGGCAATGGAGTTGGCAATGGAAGAAGCTGGGATAACATCAGAAGAAATTAACTATTTAAATACACATGCCACCTCTACACCAGTTGGTGACATTAGTGAAATTAAGGCTGTTGCAACGACCTTTAAGCATCAGTTTAAAAACTTAAAAATAAGCGCTACAAAATCTATGACAGGACATTTGCTTGGTGCCGCAGGGGCAATAGAGGCTATTATAGCTGTTAAAGCCATAACGAACAATATTATTCCGCCAACGATTAATACCGTTAAAATAGATCCGTTTATTCCAACGGCAATGCCAATTGTTGTCAAAGAGGCGATTGGCCATAAAGTAACTATTGCAATGAGTAATACCTTTGGTTTTGGCGGACATAACGCGACAACCATTTTTAAAAGTGTTTAGGGTCATTCGCGGTACTATTTTGTTTGTGTAAACTATCACAATGTGCAAAAATAGAGTGGTTTACATAAATTGTAGGTTTCCCTTTTTGTTAGTTTTAAAAAAGTGACAATTTCAAATCATACCAGGTATTAATTTAGCAGATCATTTAGCTTTAACCAGAGTTCGTTATCAAAATTGGATAAGGCAAAATTGTCTCCATCAGCAGCATTTCCCATTCTAACGATTACGATTTCCTTGCTCGGAATGATATATATTTTTTGATCATTTTTACCTAGCGCAGCATACATGTCTTTTGGGGCAGCGGGTATCAGGTTGCCATTAAATTGGAATTGACTTTGAGGTAAATGGTAGTTTTCTTTTCCATTTAACCACCATAAATAACCGTAAGCTAGATTAATATCCTGTGAAGTATTTGTGGCCTCAGTTAAAAATTGTTCTGGAATTATTTGTGTGTTTCCCCATTTTCCATGTGCAGCAATCAGTAGGCTAAAACGTGCCATACTTCTGGTTGTACTCCAATACACACTTAGGTCATTTAGTGAAGTCCAGCTACCGTTCATACCTATTCTGTCCCTCAATTTTGAATTAAAATATGCAGTCCAACTTTGATTGCTGGTTTTAGCTATAACATCCTGCATTTTCACATAGACATTATGGTAGGCCCAGCGTGTACCTGCATCAGCACTATACTGTAAGTTTTCTGCTGCTACACCATCTCCTTGGCTATCATCTAAGCCAGAAGTCATAGACAATAGGTTTTTACAAGTGATTAGGTTTTCTTTATCCAGAGTGGCACTGGTCCATCCAGTTCCCAAATAGTCAGACACTTTTGTATTTAAGTTTAGCAAACCTTCTTCTTGCGCAATACCAGCCATTACAGTTGTTAATGTTTTTCCTGCACTAGCCCAATACCAAAGTTTTTGGGAAGAATGCTCATTCATATAACTTTCAATTACAATTTTCCCTTTATGTAAAACAATAAAACTTTTTGTGTTCTTTTCATCTAGAAAGTCGAGCAAAGGCTGTAGTTTGTTCTCATTCCACCCTAAATCAGCTAAGGAAGTTGTTTTCCAAGCGTCGGAATCCATAGGAGGAAAATACAATGCATTGGTTTCTGGTTCATCTTTAGGGGTTTCGGCATCAGTAGAACACCCAAAACAGAATACGAATAGTACTAAGATAGAGGTAAAATGCTGGTTTTTCATAACTTGGGTTTAACTATTAGATGGTATTCTTTTTAAATGGTTTAACGTAAAAATCATAAAATTAGTTCTTCATAGGTGTCATTACTGAATCAAGTTGTATTTTTGCACCCAATTTTAAAGCTTATGCGCACAAAATCACTAAAAACGAATAAAATCAATGTTGTTACTTTGGGCTGTTCCAAAAATGTGTACGATTCAGAAGTACTTATGGGGCAACTAAAAGCTAATGGAAAGGAAGTTGTTTATGAAGGAGAAGGGAATATTGTTGTTATAAATACTTGTGGTTTTATTGCAAATGCAAAAGAAGAAAGTGTAAACACTATTTTAGATTTTGTACAGAAAAAGGAAGCTGGTGAGGTAGATAAGGTTTTTGTAACGGGGTGTTTAAGTGAACGCTATAAGCCCGATTTGCAAAAGGAAATTCCAAATGTGGATGAGTATTTTGGAACTAGTCAGTTGCCAAGTTTGCTAAAGGCATTAGAAGCAGATTATAAGCATGAATTAATAGGAGAGCGCTTAACAACAACTCCAAAAAACTATGCGTATTTAAAAATTGCTGAAGGATGTGATAGACCCTGTTCTTTTTGTGCGATACCTATAATGCGTGGCAAACACAAAAGTACACCAATTGAAGCCTTGGTAACCGAGTCAGAAAAATTAGCAGCAAAAGGAGTTAAGGAACTTATTCTTATTGCTCAAGATTTAACCTATTACGGGCTAGATATTTATAAAAAGAGAAACTTAGCAGAACTTTTAGAAGCCTTGGTAAAGGTAGAAGGTATTGAGTGGATACGCTTACACTACGCATTTCCTACTGGTTTTCCAATGGATGTTTTAGACCTCATGAACAAAGAGCCTAAAATATGTAACTATTTGGATATTCCATTGCAGCATATTGCAGATGCTATTTTAAAAAGTATGCGTCGTGGTACTACACAAGCCAAAACAACAAAATTGTTGCAAGATTTTAGGGCGACTGTTCCTAATATGACAATTAGAACAACCTTAATAGTTGGGTATCCTGGGGAGACGGAAGAAGATTTTGAAACCTTAAAAGAATGGGTGATGGCTATGCGTTTTGAACGTTTGGGCTGTTTTACCTATAGTCATGAAGAAAATACACATGCGTATAATTTAGAAGATAATGTTCCTGAAGAAGTAAAGCAAGATAGGGCGAACCAAATTATGGAGATACAATCTCAGATTTCTTGGGAATTGAATCAAGAAAAAATTGGACAAACTTTTAAATGTATCATAGATCGTAAAGATGGAAACTATTTTGTTGGTCGTACAGAGTTTGATTCTCCAGATGTTGATAACGAAGTTTTAATAGATGCTACTAAATACTACTTAAAACAGGGCGAGTTTACATCCATAAAAATAACGGAGGCAGCAGATTTTGATTTGTATGGAGAACCAGTTGAAAAATAATTGAAAGATATTTTTTAATACGTTATTTGGTTCAAATGATATAAAAGAGTCTAATTTCCTTGGATTACGGTCCTTGTGTTCTGGTTGCCTTGCAAGCTTGGTATTAGAGCTTATGGATTAAATGTGCGTCACTATGATTCTTTTTTTATAACTTTAGTCTGTTAATAAACAAATTAAAGAATGGATAGAAGAAAATTTATTTCAGGTGCTACGGCCACTGCATTGCTAACGGCGTCTTGTAAAGGAAGTGTTTCTACTGAGATTAAAAATACTACGAATTTAAGCGAAAAACGCTATCAAAATGGAAAAAGCCCCTGGCCAATTTGCTTAGATACTGCAACCATACGCCCTGTAAAAGGATTGGATAAAAAGGTAGATATTGCTATTGCAGCGGGTTATGATGCCATAGAGCCTTGGGATAGTGATTTAATGGAGTATGAAAAAAATGGGGGCGATCTTAAAAAGTTAGGGAAGAGAATTAGAGACGCAGGTTTGTTTGTGCCAAGTATGATTGGTTTGTGGGGAAGTATCCCTAAAAACGAAGAAGAATTTCAGGCTTCATTACCCGCTACCAGAGACCGTTTACGAATGGCTTCTGAAATAGGGTGTACCTATGCGCAAACTATTCCTAATCAAGTGGGAGAGAATTATGACCATGTGTTTGTTGTTTCTTGTTATGCTAGATTGTTAGAGATTGGCATTGGAGAGTACAATGTAATTCCAGCCTTGGTGTTTGTGAAAATGTTTCCGTTAAAAACTATGGGACAAGCGGTTGGTGTTGCTTTAGATACCAATCACCCTCAAGCAAAAATTATTCCAGATGTATACCATATGTATATTTCTGAGGGCGGATTTAATGGTATGAAGTTATTAAACGGTTCCATTTTTGCGATTTTTCAATTCAATGATGCTCCTAAGGATATGGATATTAAAATGATGGAAGATAAACACAGGGTATTTCCAGGAGATGGAATATTACCACTTCCAGAAATTTTAAAAGATTTAAAAAGTATTGGCTATAAAGGCTGTGTTTCTTTAGAAATGTACAATCCAGAATACTATAAAGAAGACATGCTAGAAATTGCTAAAACGGGCTTACAAAAAACGATAGACGTAATTGTTAAGGCTGAAGTGTAATGGTGTTTTTCAGTTGAATTTGCTATAATAAAAAATTGTTTTAAGTGCCCTCAAAAGATTAGGCTACTTGAGCTTTACGCTTCTTTTTTGGTTAGCATTTTATATGAAAACCAACCAATTACAAGAAGTAAGATACTCATAACACCCCATAACCAAATTTCGCTTTTAAATAATGGTTGCGATGCAATTTTTTCTTTTTTGATTATTCTTTGTGCTGCACCTAAGGGAAGTTCGGTTATAGCATCTGGCATTTTTAGGTTGAGCTTTGCAATATCATAGTTTGGTGCATATGCTTCCTTATTGCCATAGGTGAGGTAATAGGTGGCTGGTCTTGTAAAACGAGCCCTAAGTTGAAATCTGTATCCTTTTGCATTGATGTCCGTTATTTGCAAGGGTTCATTGTCAAAATTTGAAATGGTAATTCTTATTTTTTTTGCAAAGGTATTTTTAAATGTAAATGTGTTTTTTTCTACAGAAGTTAATGTACCATAACGAAGTGTTTTGTAGTTGTATTTAAACCCTTTTTCAGTTTTTACACTATCTACTAATTCTTCAATTTGTATCGGTCGGTAATAATCTATCTTGTCATTTACTTTTATAGTAATTTGATGGGTAGGGGCTTTTTTTTCTAACGCAATATTAAGTATAGTTTCCTTGGTTTTTTTACGATTAACAATAGTAAAGGACCTCAGTTTTCTGTCCATTATATTGGCCTTCGTTTGCTGTTGGTATTGTAGGGTAGCTTTTTTTAAAGTTGGTTCTAGGTCGCTCTTAATGCCAATTCTAAAATACGTGTATTCTACGGGTGGAAAAGTAAGATCAGTAAAGTTATAGTTTGTTCTGCTGTTCTTTATAGCTACTATCCTATAGTTGTTGTAAATGGTAAACCAATCTTTTTGGTTGTGACTGCCTTGAAGAAGAACTTTCCAATCAAAATTGTCCTCTTCAAAATCTAATTTTATATGGTTTACGGCATCTTTAGACGGTATTTTTAAAGAAAAAAAGGAGACTCCATCTTTTGAGCTAGCGTTAATTAATTTATACGATACAGTTTTTGTATGTAGTTGGGGTGCCGTATAATTTAAAATATAAGGAGCCTCAATAGTGTCATTTTCAACTGTAATACCGTAAATACGAACATCGCTTAAGCTTTCTAAGGTGTTTAAAAAAACAGTATTGGGTAGCGTAATGCTATGCCAGGTATCAGTTATATTAGGAAGCTTAATTTTATAGTCATAGTTTTGCATTTGACCATAGAATACCGTCGAAAATAGTAAAAATATAAAGGTTGTTTTACTCAGTTTTTGTCTCATCAAAAATTTTGTTTTTGTACTTGTTGTATAAAAATGAAACCCCTAGAATTAATAGCCCTAAAATTACAAGGACAAGAGTTTTAGATATTGTACTTAAAGAAGCTAAGTCTAAAAAGAATAGTTTAATGATCGTAATTCCTAAGAGTATGATACCACCAATGCGGATGTATTTTACCTTTTTCCAAATCCCTTTTGCAACTAAAAAGAAAGAGTATAAACCCCATAAAATAGTTAGCTCTAGTCCGTAGGTTTGTTCTGCTCCAGATAAATCTATCCAATGAATAAGTTCACTGCTAAGCACCCACAATGCCGTAATGTTTAAAATAATTGAAAACGGAATTTTAAAGTTAATGCGCATAAAACCTTGTTTGCTGTAGCTGTAGATGCTATACATTAGAAGCCCCATAAAGAGATAGAGCACATACCTTATTCCTAAATAAAAAATACTAGCATTGTAATATTCAGAAGGATGTAGGTAACTGTCTCTTAGGTCACTCAGGATAAACAATCCAAGCGTTAAAGAAATGAAGAGAATTAGAACACTAAAGCTCATAGCGCCAATTCCCAAAACCCTATTTTTAATTTTTTTAATATTAAGGAAACTTATTAAACTTAGAAATAATAATGTGTAAACAATTAGCCAAATAATTTTAAAGTCAGTTAGGCTGTAATTAACCGGGTTGGCGTATAGATTTGATTTGTTAATTATAATTCTAGAGTTGTCTAAAAGAAGATTCCAGTAGTGTACTATTTCTACAAAAAAACTAGCATAGATGAGTAGTGTAAAAAGGCTAGGTATACTATAGAACAGTGGACTTTTTTTAGCAGGGTTATGTTTTTTGTTGGTTATGTATATAAAGTATAGTGCAGCGATGCATAATACAGAACTCAATAAGTTAATATTTACGATTGGAGTTAAGCCATTTTTTTCAGTTAAACTAGAATAGTTTTCCTGTAAGTGGTAAGCTCCCCAATCTTGTGTTAGGCTAATTAGCGCTAATACTAATAGTGGGTATGATAGCTTTTTTAGTATAGGAGCATTTTTGGTTGTACCAATCCAGAATAGTAACGCTGCTATGCCGGACCATAATAGTGTTACGTAGTTGCCATCTAATTGTACTGGTACAGCTATAGTAATAAAAACAAATACCATCCCTAAAATAAAATAAAGCAGCTTGTTGTTGGCTAGCTTTTGTTTGTATAATATAGTGCCTGCTATAAAATGTAATAGTGCGTTGGCAACAGTAAATAATCCAAGATACTCTTTGTAGTCTATATTGTTATCTAATAAGAAAAAACCAAAGCCAAAAAACAGAAAAGAGTTAACTAGTAAGATTAAAATAGAACTAGTATTAAAGGCTTGTTTCTTTATAATTTTATTTACAATGAAAGTAGTATAGAATATTAAAAAGAAAACAAACAGAAATAAAAAAGCAAGTGAAAAATGGTTGGATTTAAAGCTGGTTAAAAACCAGGTAGTGTACATAAACCAGGTTAAGCAAAAGGCAGAATAAAATAAGCCTTTCCAGTCTTTTTTAAATGATAATACCAAGATGCCAATATTAATTATAGACATATAACTAAATAAAACACCTATTTGCCCAGAACCATCACTAAGTAAAAATGGAACTGCGTAAGCACCAACTAAACCAATATGAGCAATAGCTTGTTTGTTGTAATGTATGGCTGAAATAACCGTAAATACGGTTAGAATTACCATAATGCCAAAAGCGGGTATTTGAGGGAAAATGGCATAAAAACTATATGCTGCAAACGTAATAAAATATATTATAGTTATGGCGCCACTTACTAAAACAGCACTATAGCTGGTGTATTTTTCCTTTAATTTAATACCAAACCCCAGTACCGTTAGACCTGTTAAGTAACCAATGATTATTCTTGTAAGCGGACTAATTAAATTATTATCTATAGAGTATTTGGCCCCAATAGCAACACCAAATACTAAAATAATAATACCTATTTTATTTAATAAATTTTCGCCTATAAACTTTTCAATGTTCGATTTATTATTTGGTCTTACAGTTTTAGTAGGATTTGGGTGGATGGGTTGTATAGGCCTTGGTTTAGGAGCGTCAGGAGTTTCTTTTGCAATTTCTTTTATAGATTGGGCTGTAACGCTAGCTTGTTCAGAAATTGGCTGTTGAATAGGTTCTTGTGTAACTGCAGTTTGTTTGGGAATACCTTCTTTTTTTAAGCGCTCTATTTCCTTGTGTAGAATCATTAACTCTTTTGCAAAATGTTCTTGTTTGCTTAAAAGAATTTCAAATTGCTTGGTTAAATTGTTTAAATATTCTTGGTCGTTGGTCATAAGTTGGTTCCTAGATGAGCGAATGGTTTTGTACAAATGCCATATTGTTATCTGTCTATGCTATTAACACCTTGCAATGCTGAATTCTTTTGGTTAAAAGACGCTACGTTGTATATAAGCTGTTTAGTATAACAATGATATGTGCTAATTATTGTGAAATAAGATGTTTAGTTCTGTCTTTGTTTTAAATTATAGTTGTAAAGTTCTCTGCCTAACTGTGCTAAAAACGGAATGCCAATTTCGTCATATTCATATATATTATCATTAAAAATACCATTTTTATTTACAAGGATAGTGGCTGTTAACATAAAGTGTATGTTGTTTTTCGTATCTTCAATATATGCGCAATCTGTAAGTGTGCCATAGGCAGCGCCAATTTTATTGTATATTTTAATATGATCAGGGATTGGTTCTTTAGTGTCGCCATACATAAAGAATTTTACGTAACTATCATAGTAAATATCTGTAGGGTAACCAGCGTCTTTCGGTAAAATGCACATTGCCTTTTTTAAGAAGGCTAATTGCTCGTTAGATAGATTAAATTGTTGTATTTCTGTAAACGAATCAGGGAAAATAATACGTTGTAAAACTTGCTGTTGCGCCTTAATAGGGTATTGATTTTTCAAGCTAAAATCAAATGGTTCTTTTAATATAGTGTCTTCTTCAATATAACCTATGCCTTTTTTTAGTTTATCAATATCTAAAGGTTTTAACGGGCAGTTAATAGTGGCTTTACTGCTATAGGTTGTGCTGTCATTTAAATAAATGATCAAAGGTTTGGTGGTGATATCATCTGCGTTGGCAGTAGATAGTCTATGAGTAATACGAACGTCTTCTATTCCTTTTTCTGCAAGCTTCAGGTTGATGTAATCTTGACCTAAAAACTCAAACAGCCTATTGTAGGCCTCATTATCACTTACGGCAAAGATTTTAATAATTTCTTTAGCAAATGTTGTTGTTAGCGTATCGCCCTCTATAAAAAAGGAAGTGTCTTTGGTTAAAGAGTCATTCTCGTTTAATTTTTCTAAAGCAAGTATGGCAATGGGTAACTTAACACTACTAGCCGGATAAAAATAATTTTTAGAAGCAACATTTGCATCGTAATTTATAAAGTTAAAAACTCCGCTTTTTTTATTAATTTCTGTATACCTAATTTGTACCTCATATTTAGTTATGCTATCTGCAACTTTTCTAATGTTTGGATTGGTAGAAGCTAGGACATATTTTAAAGGTTGGTTTGCGACTTCTGTTTTCTCTTTACAAGAAAAGAACAAAAGAAAGGTGAATATAGGAATTAAAAAATGTTTCATTCTGCAATGTATAATTCTCCTCTGTGGGGTTTTAAAGCATCTCTAACAGGAATCATTTCAATTTCATCTACTACAAGAAATGCAATACTGTGCATGTCATTAAATGTTTGATACCCTGTAATATTCAGTTTTAGTTTCTCTGTAACAATAAATTCTTTCAAGTGAATTTCGTGGTGTTCGGCAGTTTTTTCAGCAGCTGGGCCTCTAAAATCCCATATTAATTTTATCTTTTTGCTCATCTTTTTGATTATAAAACAGTAAAGCTAATATTTCTATAATGAATAGGGCTATTGGGATGGTATTTAAGAAGCAAATGATTCAACCAATAGTTAAAATGAATGCTATTTTCACATTTTAGTATTAAAAAGTGTTAATCATTTAGAATAAATCTTGTACTGCCGCTTCTAATTGTTATTTTTGCGAGATACGCAATTTTATGCAACATACAGAAAGGTTAATTTTCGTATTGGGAATACTGCTATTTGGTATATTAGCACTTGGCTCTTGTGAAGGGTTTTTTGTGGAGGATGACGATAAGGAGCCTATTGCAAGGGTAGGGGAGAATTTTTTATATAAAGAAGATATAGCTGATTTGGTTGGCACAAAAACCTCTAAACAAGATAGCGTCCTTTTAGTTACTAGTTTTATTAATAATTGGGCATCCAAGCAATTGTTAATGTCAAAGTCTAGAGTAAATCTTTCCGAAGAGCAATTAGCAGAGTTTGATAGGTTAGTGCGTAATTATAAAACAGATTTATATACTGGGGCTTATAAAGATGCGTTAGTGCAAAAAGCACAAGATACAGTGATCAGTGAAAGTGAGTTGCTAGAATTTTATGAAAAAGAAAAGGAAAATTTTAAGTTAAATGAGAAACTTTTAAGACTTCGTTATGTAGAGTTACCTCCTCAGTTTCTAAATAAATCTGAGGTAATTAAGAAATTAAAGGATTTTGATGAGAAAGATCGCATCTATCTAGACTCTATAAGTGTTCAGTTTAGAAAGTTAAATTTTAATGATTCTGTATGGGTAGAAGCTTCTAGATTAATAAATGAAGTACCGCCTTTAACAGATGACAATCAGCATTTATACTTAAAAAAATCACAATTTTTTGAATTGCAAGATTCATTAGGGGTATATTTGACAAAGGTTGTAGATGTGTTGGAACGGAATGATATAGCTCCACTATCACATATCAGTCCAACAATAAAGCGTGTGCTGTTAAATAGAAGGCGGTTAAAATTTTTAAAGAATTTAGAAGTAGATATTATAGATGAAGCTATTAAAAATAAGGAATTTGAAATATATGAAAAACAAGAATAAGATTGTTGCTTTTATAGTTATGTTGCTACTCGTTAGCCCATTTGCGAGTCAGGCAATGGAGGAAGCATATACCATGCAAGAAGATGTTGTGCAGGCGGTAAAAGATACAACTAAAACGGATTTTAAAAGAATAAAGTTAGATGGTGTTGCAGCTGTTGTTGGAGATTATGTAATTTTAGAATCAGATATAGAAAAGACGTTAATAGATTTGCGTAGCCAAGGGGTTTCTGAGGATGATGTAAATAGATGCAGTTTGTTAGGGAAACTAATGGAAGATCGTTTGTATGCACACCAAGCGGTACAAGATAGTTTGTTGGTGGCTGATGACGAGGTAAATGCATATAGTGAAAGACAAATACAAGGTTTAATAGGGCAAATAGGCTCTATGGATAAGCTACTTAAATTCTACAAAAAAGAATCGCAGGAAGCATTGCGTGAAGATCTTTTTAAGATTAATAAGTTAAGAATGTTGTCAGAAAAAATGCAACAGGATATAATTTCTGAGATAGAAATAACGCCAGAAGAAGTGCGACAATTTTTCAAGGAAATACCTAAGGATGAAAGACCGGTTTTTGGAACACAATTAGAGATAGCACAAATTGTAAAGCAACCAAAAGCGAGTGAAGAAGAAAAGCAAAAAGTAATAGATAAGTTATTAAAAATTAGATCAGACGTTGTGGATAATGGGTCTAGTTTTAAAATAAAAGCAATTATATCCTCTGAGGATGAGGGGTCTAGATCTACAGGAGGTTTTTATAGTATCACCAAGGAAACTGGTTTTGTAAAAGAATTTAAAGATGTAGCTTTTAGTCTTAAGGAAGGTGAAGTTTCAGAACCTTTTGAGACAACTTTTGGATATCATATCATTTTTTTAGAGAAAATAAGAGGAGTTGAAAGAGATATTAGACATATTCTTTTGACGCCAAAAGTTTCTGATAAAGCTTTAAAAGAAGCGAAAGAGGAATTAGAAAATATTCGTCAAAAAATAATAGATGGAGAATTTACTTTTGCTGAAGCAGCGCTTAATTTTTCAGACCAAAAAGAAACAAAATTTGAAGGTGGTCAATTAAGAAATCCTAAAGATTTTGGTACTAAGTTTGAACTTACAGATATGGATTCAAAAGTTTACAACCAAATTAGAAACATTAAAGACAATGAAATTTCTAATCCTATTCTAGAAACAGAAGAAAGAGGAGGGGCTCAAAAGTACAAGATCATGAAAATCACCAATAGGTATGATGAGCACATTGCAGATTTTGCGCAAGATTATGTGAAGATTCAGGAATTAGCATTGACACAGAAGAAAATTGAGGCCATTCAAAAATGGATGAAAAAGCATATAGAAGACACTTATGTTAGTGTAAATAAAGACAACCAAGATTGTGAGTTTGCCAATAACTGGTATAAAGAATAGGTAAGATATATGTCAGATGTAACTGCTATTCAAAATTTAGTAAAAAAACACCAAGCTTTAAAACAAGAGATTGCCAAAGTAATAGTTGGACAGGATGTTGTAATAGATCAGATCCTATTATCTATATATACCGGGGGACATTCTTTATTAGTGGGAGTTCCAGGATTGGCAAAAACCTTAATGGTGAATACCATAGCACAAACCTTAGGGCTAGATTTTAAAAGAATACAGTTTACACCAGACCTTATGCCTAGCGATATTTTAGGGAGTGAAATACTAGATCAGAATAGAAATTTTAAATTTATTAAAGGGCCTATTTTTTCTAATATTATATTGGCAGATGAAATCAATAGAACACCACCAAAAACACAAGCGGCGCTTTTAGAAGCAATGCAAGAAAGAGCGGTTACTATTGCTGGAAATCAGTACAAATTAGAGCTTCCTTATTTTGTTTTGGCTACTCAAAACCCAATAGAGCAAGAAGGTACTTATCCGCTTCCAGAGGCACAGTTAGACCGGTTTATGTTTGCTATTCAGTTAAAATATCCTTCCATTGAAGAAGAGATACAGGTAGTGAAGTTAACAACATCTGACAATGAAGTGCAGGTAAAGGCTTTGTTTAACGCAGAAGAAATAGTTGCTGTACAGCATTTGGTACGCAGAATACCAGTGCCAGAAAATGTGGTTGAATATGCAGTTAGATTAGTGAATAGTACACGGCCTAATTTAGAGACAGCATCAGATTATATAAAACAGTATGTAGATTGGGGAGCAGGACCAAGAGCATCACAAAACCTGATATTGGGGGCAAAAGCACACGCAGCAGTCCAAGGTAAATTTTCGCCAGATATTGAAGATGTACAGGCCGTTGCACAAGGGATTTTGCGACACAGAATTATAAAAAACTACAAAGCAGAAGCAGAAGGAATTTCGGAAGAGGATATTGTTGGAAAATTAGTATAGGATTCATAAAATTTGATCTTTTTTTATCGTGATTTTATTAAAAACGGACAGTATCAATGAAATATTCATTTTTAAGGATGTCTTTTTTAGTTTTTTTGCTAAAATCAGATGAATCATAGCATAAATCTTTCGTTTACCCTTCAGATTTTATTAATTTTGTAGGATTGCATTAACTTAAACTTAAAAGAATGGCATTTGACATAGATATGATTAAAGAGGTTTATGCCCGTATGGCTGAACGTGTTGACAAGGCTCGTGAAATTGTTGGGAAACCACTTACACTTTCAGAGAAGATATTATATTCTCACTTGTGGGACGGTAAACCAACGCAAGAGTTTTTAAGAGGTAAAGATTATGTAGATTTCGCTCCAGATCGTATTGCTTGTCAAGATGCTACTGCGCAAATGGCGTTATTACAGTTTATGCAAGCTGGTAAGCCTAAGGTTGCAGTGCCAACTACAGTGCATTGTGATCATTTAATACAAGCTAAAAGTGGTGCAGTAGCAGATTTAAAAAGTGCCAATAGTACAAGCGCAGAAGTTTTTAATTTTTTAGAATCTGTATCTAATAAATACGGAATTGGCTTTTGGAAGCCAGGCGCAGGAATTATTCACCAAGTAGTATTAGAAAATTATGCATTTCCAGGTGGAATGATGATAGGTACCGATTCTCATACAGTTAACGCTGGTGGTTTAGGTATGGTAGCCATTGGTGTTGGTGGTGCAGATGCTGTTGATGTAATGGCAGGAATGGCATGGGAATTGAAATTTCCAAAACTGATAGGTGTTAAATTAACGGGAAATATTTCTGGTTGGACATCTTCTAAGGACGTTATCTTGAAAGTTGCTGGTATCTTAACTGTAAAAGGGGGTACAGGAGCAATTGTAGAATATTTTGGAGAAGGTGCTAGAAACCTTTCGTGTACTGGTAAAGGTACTATCTGTAATATGGGTGCAGAAGTAGGTGCTACTACTTCTACCTTTGGTTATGACGAGTCTATGGAACGTTATTTACGTGCTACAGACCGTAGTGATGTTGCAGATGCAGCGAACCAAGTTAAAGAGCACTTAACTGCAGATGCTGAGGTATATGCTAATCCAGAACAATATTTTGATGAGGTTATAGAAATAAATTTAGATGAGTTAAGACCTCATTTAAATGGCCCTTTTACACCAGATTTAGCTACACCAGTAGGTCAATTGGGTGAAAAGGCAAAAGCTAATGGCTGGCCTTTAAAAGTAGATTGGGGATTAATAGGTTCTTGTACGAACTCTTCATACGAAGATTTAACTAGAGCTGCATCTATAGCTAAACAAGCAGTAGATAAAAAAATAAAACCAAAGTCAGATTTCGGTATTAATCCAGGCTCTGAGCAAATTCGTTTTACAGCGGCAAGGGATGGTATTTTAGAGGTTTTCGAAAACCTAGGAGCTACAATTTTCACGAATGCTTGTGGACCATGTATAGGTCAATGGGATAGAAGTGATGCAAAAGGAGATGAAAAAAATACGATTGTACATTCATTTAACCGTAACTTCTCTAAAAGAGCAGATGGTAACCCAAATACACATGCATTTGTTGGTTCCCCAGAAATGGTTGCTGCAATAGCAATATCAGGTCGCTTGGATTTTGATCCAATGAACGATACTTTAATTAATGAAGATGGAGAAGAGGTTAAGTTAGATGAGCCTTTAGGTATAGAATTACCACCATTAGGTTTTGCGGTAGAAGATGCTGGTTTCTTAGCACCGGATGCAGATGGTTCTGGCGTAGAGGTTAAAGTTTCTGCTGAGTCGGAAAGATTACAATTATTAGAGCCATTTACACCTATAAAAGATGAAAGTTTAATAGGTGCTAAATTGCTAATTAAAGCTTTTGGAAAATGTACTACAGATCACATTTCTATGGCTGGTCCTTGGTTGCGTTTCCGTGGTCATTTAGATAATATTTCTAACAACTGCTTGATTGGAGCTGTAAATGCATTTGGTAAAAAGACAAATTTTGTTAAAAATCAATTAACAGGTGAGTTTGCAGGTGTTCCAGATACGGCGCGTGCATACAAAGCAGCAGGTGTAAGATCTGTGGTTGTTGGCGATCATAATTATGGTGAGGGTTCTTCTCGTGAACACGCAGCTATGGAGCCACGGCATTTAGGTGTTGCAGCTGTAATTGTAAAATCATTTGCTCGTATACACGAAACAAATCTTAAAAAACAAGGAATGTTAGGGTTGACGTTTGCAAATGAAGCAGATTATGACCTTGTACAAGAGGACGACACCTTTAATTTTGTAGATATTGCAGCGTTTGCTCCAGAGAAGCAATTAACGTTAGAGTTAGTGCATGCAGATGGTAGTAAAGATGTAGTTATGCTAAATCATACTTATAATCAACCTCAAATAGAATGGTATAGAGAAGGTTCTGCTTTAAACGTAATTAAGAAGGAGAATGTTGCTTAATTAAAGCATATTTTGGTAACAAAAACTCTTGAAGTAATTCAGGAGTTTTTTTGTTTTATTAAGGGAATGTCTTTCTATTTTAACCTACCTTAAGGTTCTAGCATTTTGTTAAGTGTTTTAAATGGGGTGTTTTCTAATTTTTGGTAAGGTTTTTCCATAGTTAGAAGCTGTTGTGTGAATTCTAATATTAATATATTGCTTACTTCTAATAATGAAAAGGAAAACATTTTTAAATGCATTATTGATACTTTTTGTAGTCTCATTTTTTGTCACACCACTTGGAGAATTTAGTAAAGTATTGTTGTATAAACTATTTGCATCTACACCTGTTGTTATTGAAAATAGCAAGCAAAAAAAAATAGCAGATTACCATTGGAAACTTAGAGATACGAACCACAATGAATTTAACTTTAAGGTGTCTAAAGGGAATGTGATTTTTGTACATATGTGGGCAACTTGGTTAGTGTCATCCGCTGCAGAATTACAATATGTTCAAGAAATATATGATATTTATAAGGGGAAAGTAGATTTTTATATTATTACCAATGAGGATAGAAATGTGGTTCAAGAATTTATGGCGAAGAAGAAGTTTACATTTCCAGTAACGTATTTAATCTCCGAAGAAAATTCTGCCCTAGATACTACTATTGTTCCAGCTACTTTTATAATTGGAAAGCAAGGGTCAATTGTTGTTCATCAAAAAAAGAGTATAGCTAAATGGAAAAGTGAAGTGGTCTACGCAGTACTAGATAAACTAATAAAAGAGTAGTTAAGATGTCAGCAAAAAAGATTGGTAACATCCTGTTTTTTGTTTTTCTAGTAGTCGTATTATTTACTCCTATAGGTTTTCATATAAAAGTATTTGTAACGAAGGTCTTTTCTTTTGGTCCATCTGTAGTGAGTGAGGAAAATCAGGTTTTAGTATCCAATTACAACTGGGAGTTGGTTGATGAAAAAGGTGCGAGTCATAACTTTAATTCAAAGAAAGGAAAAGTTGTACTTATTAATTTTTGGGCCACTTGGTGTCCACCCTGTGTGGCAGAAATGCCAAGTTTAGAAGCATTGTATAAAGATTATAAAGACAATATAGCGTTTGTATTTGTTGCGCAGGATAATGTAAACAATGTTACAGGGTATATGTCAAAAAACAACTTTAGTTTTCCTGTATATTATTCCAATTCAATAACACCTTCTGAATTAACTTCTGAGGTTATTCCAACAACGTATATCCTTACTAAGGAGGGTAAAATTAGTATAGCAGAGACTGGTGCAAAAAACTGGAACGGTAAAACAACTAGGGAATTGCTAGATAAATTATTGAAAAAATAGGTATAACCCGTTGTACATTTTGAGTAAAACTTGGATTTAGAATAAAAAATTTTATTTCAAATCCTGTTCTCAACACAAATTTATTTCGACGACGCTCAAACTGACAGAAAATAACTCAAGCAGACATTTGGTTTAATCAAATAAATCAAGGGGCGCAGTGGGTTAGATCTAATTAGAACCTTCTACTTGGACTAAAACCAGTAATAGCCATTGAGTTTTCTTTTTCGGAAATAATCTCAGCTACTAATTTTCCTGTGGCAGGGCCTAAGCTCCAACCCATCATAGCATGACCAGTGGCAATGGTTAGGTTTTTTAGCCGCTCTGTTTTTCCAATATAAGGTAATCCGTCTGGTGAAACAGGTCTAAATCCGTATTGGGCGTCCGCTTTTTCTTTTTCAGAAATAATAAAATCGGTATAGTAATTACTTGCTGCAGTTGCAATTGCGGCAACCCTTCCTTTTCTAATGGTATTGTTAATTCCGGCTAACTCCATAGTTCCTGCAAATCGGGTAAAATCTTTCATAGGGGTTACGGCAACTTTTGCTTCCATTAGTATTGCTGGTAAAAGTACAGGAGTTTCTCTTTGAACGTCTATTCTGTATCCTTTTCCAGCTTGAATGCTTATTTTTAAGTGTAGTTTTTTTGCTATTTTCTGGCTCCATGATCCGGAGGCTAAAACAAATTCATCCGCTTTATAAGTCTCCTTGTTCGTTTGCACAGCCGTTATTTTATTTGCAGCTATAGTAAAATCAACAACCTCCTCGTTTGTTTTAAAAACTACATTATTTTTTAATAAATAGTCTTTCATTTTCCTCATAAATTCTGTGGGTGTTGTATGTGCATCACATTCATAATGTACAGCACCTAATATATCTTTGTTCATACTCGGTTGTAATTTATTGAGTTGCTGTGCTGATAATTCTTTTACTTCTAAATTTAAGTCTTGTGCTCTTTTAGCGACTTCTTTTTCATGCTTTGCTTCTTTTTCAGTTTTGTAAAGCATTAACAGTCCCTTGCGTTCTAGTTGAAAAATGCCCAAATCTCCAGAAGTTAGAATGTCAGTATAAAGTTCTCGACTAAGGATATTAATATCTTTTATAAGTGGAATTGCTTTTTCTACATTCGCCTTAGTAGCTGATTTATTAAACTGCCAGGCCCACTTCATAAAATCTAGGTCAAGGCGTGGTTTCATATAAAACGGACTATTGCTATTAAACATCCATTTTATACCTTTTGCCATCATTCCGGGAGCTGCAAGGGGAATAATATGGCTAGGCGTAATATAGCCTGCATTGACATAAGATGCGCCACTATCTAAATTAGATTTGTCTATTACAGTTACGCTATGCCCTTCTTTTCTTAAATAGTATGCAGCGCACAATCCTATGATTCCTCCGCCTATGATAATACAGTTTTTCAATGTGATAATATAATGAGTTAATGGGTTAATGAGTTAATGAAATAATGAGTTAATGAAACAATGAGATAATGAAATTTAAAATGTTGTATTTTTTCTAGCTGTTGCTACTATTTTTGATATTTGGATCGCTTCATTTAATAATGGATTTATTTCTTCTGGCGTTGCTAAATTTGCCTCTAAAAGAATTTCTAACCAGAAAACAGTTTCGTCTGCTACAATTGACATTTTGGAAAATTCTTTTTTTGACCTAGCAATACAAGCTGCCCTATAATTTGCAGCAGTAGATGTGCTACTCTTTATAATTTGCCTGCCAATAACTAAGATAGAATCTGTTTTGTGTATTTTGTCATATAATTTCAATATAGAAATTGATAAGTCTTTAGTTCGTTTTTTTATTGATTCAATGAAATCTTGTTTAGTTTCCATTTCTTACTTGTGTTAATTAAACCAATAAATCATTTTCTCGTTTTTTTTTAGATCACCTGAAAACCAAATGCATACGGATCATCATCATCTATGGTAATGGTATTTTCTCCATACAAGTGTGCCCAGCCTTCAATACTTGGCACAATAGCCTTTTTGTTTCCTAAGGTAGTTTCTTCTTCAATGCGGCCAATAAACTGACTTCCAATAATACTTTCGTGAATAAATTCATCACCTTTTTTTAATTTTCCTTTGCTGTACCACTGCGCCATTCGTGCAGATGTGCCCGTACCACAAGGAGAGCGGTCAATTGCCTTATTGCCGTAAAATACAGCATTCCTAGCTGATGCTTTTTCAGATAAGGTTTTCCCCGTCCATAATAAATGGCTTAAACCACTAATTGTATCGTCTTCAGGATGTATAAAAGTGTTTTCTGCGTTAATTCTATCTCTTAGTACTCTACTCCAAGAAATAAGCTGACCTGCAGTATAATTTTCTAATCCTTTATAATTTTCTTGAGGATCAACAATAGCGTAAAAATTACCTCCATAGGAAACATCAACCGTTAGTATCCCTAAATCAGGACAGTCTACTTTTATGTTTTCTTTCGCTAAATATGATTTTACATTGGTTAGCCTAACCGAAGTTACCTTATTTCCTTCTTGTTTGTAAGTAATTTTTACCAAGCCAGCAGGAGTTTCTAATTTTAGCTCCCCCGGTATTTTTGGAATGACCAAACCTTTTTCAATGGCAATGGTTACGGTGCCAATTGTTCCGTGTCCACACATAGGTAGGCAACCGCTAGTTTCAATAAAAAGAACACCCATATCATTGGCAGGGTTTGTTGGTGGGTATAAAATGCTACCACTCATCATATCATGGCCGCGAGGCTCAAACATTAAGCCTTTTCTAATCCAATCAAATTCTTTTAAAAAATGTTGGCGTTTGTCGCTCATTGTTGCTCCTGATAGTTGAGGGCCGCCTTCTTTTATAAGGCGAACAGGATTTCCGCAGGTGTGTGCGTCTATACAATGAAAAGTGTTTTTACTCATTCTTTACAGCTTTTATGTAGCTATTTACTTTGTTTTCCATAATGGATAATGTTACTGTTCCTTCCCCTAGAATTACTTCATGGAAATCTCTAATATCAAACTTATCTTTTAATATCGTTTCAGCTTTTTCTCGTAACGCCCGTATTTTGATTTCTCCAATTTTGTATGAAATTGCTTGAGCTGGCCAGGAAATATATCGATCAGTTTCTGTGGTAACTTCATGCATAGACAATGCTGTATTTGAGGCCATATAATCAATAACTTGTTGTCTTGTCCATCCTTTTGCGTGTACTCCGGTATCTACAACTAACCTACAGGCTCTCCACATTTCATAAGTTAATTGCCCAAATCTCTCATACGGAGTGGTATAGATATCCATTTCATCAGCCAAATACTCCGAGTATAACCCCCAACCTTCACCATAAGCTGATAAGTATAAATTTCTTCTAAATTTAGGGATAGATTTACTGAGCTCATTATTCAATGATATTTGTAAATGATGACCAGGAACAGCTTCGTGGGCAGTTAAAGCGGGCAAAGTATATAAAGTTCTACTTGGTAAATTATACGTATTTACCCAATACGATCCAGAGCTGGTTTCGTTTCTTGCCCCCGAATATCTACCTGCTGTATATTTTGGAGCAATTGCCTCAGGGACAGGTTCTACACCATAGGGTTTTCTAGGTAGGGTTTTAAAATACTTAGGCAATTGTCCATCAATTCGTTTCGCAATATCCCGAGCTAACATTAATAATTCTTTTGGTGATTTAGCATAAAATTGTGCATCTGTTCTAAGGAAATTTAAAAAATCAGCAAAACTACCTTTAAAGTCTAGATCGTCAATTATTTCTTGCATTTTAGCTCTAATCCTAGCAACTTCTTTTAGTCCTATTTGGTGAATGTCTTCTGCTGAATATGCTGTACTAGTGGTGTAAAAATTAATTCTATTCTGATAAAAAGCTTTTCCATTAGGGGTAGTGGTAACTCCTAAATCTGTTCGAGTATTCGGAAAATATTCGGTTTCAAAAAATGTTTTTATTTTTTTGTACTGCGCTATAACATCATTTTTAATGCTCAATTTAGCGGCCAATAATACACTGTCCTTTTGCTCTTTTGTAAGGCTTTCAGGAAGGTTGTTGAAGGGTTTGTAAAATTCACTTAGGGTATAATCTAAAATGATGTGTTTGTTGTAGGTAAAACCATAATCTCCAAAAACTTCTTTTGGTTGCGAAATTCTGGCTTTGATCCCAGCTCTTAAGAGATCCAAATTATAATCAATCTTCTTTGGCAGGCTATGTAGCTGTTGTAAATAGTCTTTTACCTGTTTGTAATTGGCAAAAGACCTATCTGCTATACTGCTTAAATTTAAATGAAAAGCAGATTCAGAAGTAATAGGATTTAGATACATCTTATAGGTGTGTGTATCTATTTTATCTTGAAGGACAAAACGCAATAGTTCTGCTGATATTTTTTCCGATTCAGTAAGTGATTCGGGATTTATGGCTGCGAGATTCTCAATTAGTTTTGAAGCAAAGTCAGCCTCTTTTTGATAAAAGGAAATTGTATTAGCTACGGATTCACTTTGCTCAAAATCATAGGATCGCTGTTTTTCATATGACTTGATGCACTCCGCTAATGTTTCAGAATCTTTTTTTTGCGAATGTCCCGTAAAAATAAATAATAAGGTAATAATTAGTGAGCTTGATTTTACTGCTTTCATTCTTAAATAGGTTTGGTTGTTGCTGTGCTATTTACAGAACGTAATATACCCAATGAATTTTTATTTTTTAATGCTTCTGGTAATAATTCTTCTGGCCAGTTTTGAAAGCATAATGGTCTTACAAACCTTTTAATTGCACTAGTGCCTACAGAAGTAAACCTACTGTCTGTGGTTGCAGGATATGGGCCACCATGATGCATAGATGGGCAAACTTCCACACCTGTAGGCATTCCATTAAAAATAATCCTGCCTGTTTTGTCTGAAATATAACTGATAATTTCTGAATAGGCTGCTAATTCTTCTGTTTCCCCTAAAATAGTAGCTGTTAACTGTCCTTCTAATACTTGGGAAATTTTTAAAAGTTCTTCCTTGCTTTCACATTCAACAACTAATGAAAAAGGGCCAAATACTTCTTGGTGTAATTTAGGGTTCTTTAAAAAAGTGTTTCCGCTTACCGTTGCTAGTTGAGAATTCGCAAAATTTGGATTTTCAGCAGTATCTTTCTTTGTTAAAACAACAACATTGTCTTGAGCTATAATTATTTCTTTGTTGAGTGTAAACCCCTTTTTTATGCTAGGGTGTAGCATACAGCTAGCATCAATGGACGAAAGTTTGTTCGCTAAATTTGTGGTAAATGCAGTTAAGGCATCACTTTTAATACTTAAAATAAGCCCGGGATTTGTACAAAACTGTCCACTTCCAAGCGTAATTGAACTGGCTAAGTTATCAGCAAGGCTTTCGCCGTTATTTTCTAATTTTTTGGGTAAAATAACGATGGGGTTTATACTGCCCATTTCAGCGAATACAGGGATTGGTTCTGGTCTATTATTGGCAATATCAAACAACGCTTTTCCGCCCGTAAAACTTCCCGTAAATACAACAGATTTAATGTCTTTATGCTTTACCAATTGAGTGCCAACTTTAATGCCACTACTGTTTAAGTTAGAAAAAACACCCTTAGGCATATCCGTTTTTTGTGCAGCTTTTAGTACGGCTGAAGCGACTAATTCTCCAGTTCCAGCGTGCATTGGGTGCGACTTTACAATTACAGGGCAACCCGATGCAAGAGCAGAAGCTGTATCGCCACCTGCGGTTGAAAATGCTAAAGGAAAATTACTAGCTCCAAAAACAACAACAGGTCCTATGGGAACTAGCATTTTTCGGATATCAACTTTTGGAAGCGGTTTTCTATCTGGTTCGGCAGTGTCAATAGAGGCTTCAACCCAGTGGCCCTCTTTTACTAAGGTAGCAAAAGAGCGTAGTTGACCAATTGTCCTACCACGTTCTCCTATAGCTCTAGCTTCGGGTAAGCCAGACTCCTTGATGTACGTTGTTATTAATGCATCACCAAGCTCTAAAATTTCATCTGCAATTGCATTTATAAAATTTGCTTTTTCTATTCCCGATACATTTTTATAGGTGTAAAAAGCTGTTTTCGCCAAAGCAACCGCATCGTTTATTTCTTGCTCGGTAGCTTCGTAGAAAATAGCATTATTCTCACTATTTGTTTTAGGATCAAATGTTTTGAATGTTGTTCCTAACCCTGATATTGTTGTGCCGATATAGTTCTTGCCTGTAATCATTTAGTATGTACTTTTTTGTAATGCCTTTTATATTCTTGAGTATCTATTTAAGAGTGCGTATTATAAAGATAAGTAATTGGGCAATTCAGGTCTATTTTTTAGCCCTTCTTCTAAAATTGCCAATACGTTTTCTCTTTCAGCACCGATAAGGGGTAGACGAGGAGCTCTAACATTTTCTGTTCCTATCTTTGTTTTAACTTCAGCTAATTTAATGTTTTGAACAAGTTTAGAGCTTATGTCTAGTTCTAATATTGGTAAAAACCAGCTATAGATAGCTCTTGCTTCTTCAATTCTACCAGCTTGTGCTAATTTATAAATAGCCACTGTTTCTCTTGGAAAAGCACAAACAAGGCCCGCAACCCATCCATCAGCACCCATTAAAATGCTCTCAAGTCCAAGAGTGTCAACACCTGTAAAAACTCGATATCTATTACCAAATCTAGTTCTCATTCTAGTTATATTAGAGATGTCTCTAGTAGATTCTTTTACTGCTTGAATATTTTTACATACCGTTAGCTCTTCTAGCATATCTAATGTTATTAAGATGCCATAATCTACAGGATTGTTGTACAACATTATAGGAAGAGAAGTGTTTTTTGCGATCTCTTTAAAGTATGTAGTTGTCTCTCTATCATCTGCTTTATAGCGCATAGGAGGTAGTAACATTAGTCCTTGAGCGCCATCTTTTTCTGCTGTATGTGCAGCGCCTATAGCATCTTTTGTAGTTTGCTCTGCAATATTTATTATGGTTGGTACCTTTCCATCTACAAAAGCAACAGTTTCTTTAACGAGTGTGCTTTTTTCTCCTTTTGTCAAGGTGCTCGCTTCTCCTAAAGTTCCGCCAAGTATTATACCTTCTACACCAGCATCTAATTGTGCTTTTATGTTCACGTTAAACATATCTAAGTCTAGGTTGTCATTTGCATCAAACTTAGTGGTTACTGCAGGCATAATGCCTTTCCATACTATGCTCATAATTTTTATATTTAATAATGTTTAAAACAAAATTAGTTGTATTTGTAAAGAGTTCTATTATTCATATTACCTAAAAATGATACTATGTTACCATATTAGTAATTGTTATCTTTGTATTTCTTAGGCGTAGTGTTTTTAAATTCTTTAAATTTTCTATTGAAGTTAGATAGGTTGTTGAAACCAGATTTAATTGAAATTTCTTCGATAGAAATTTCGCTATCAGTTTTTAAAAGTTTGCATGCATTTTCTAGTCTAAGTTCAATTAGAAATTGAAAAAAAGTTTTATTTGTTCGTTGTTTAAAATATCTGCAAAATGCATTTGGTGTCATAAATACTAGATCTGCTGCTGATTGAAGGGTAACTTCATTGGTAAAATTAGATATAGCATAATCAAAAATGATTTGCATTCGTTTGCCATCTGCATCTGTTATATTTTTGGGATATACAAAAGATGTGAGTGTTTTAACGTTTGTATGACTCAAGTTTTGCAGTAATTGTATAAGTAAAATGAAACTGTTTAAAGTTGATATTTCTGTAATAGTTGTTAGTTTATTTTCCAATTTATGAGGAAGCGCTGTTACCTTAAATCCTGAGACCGATTTTTTAAAAAAGGATTGTAATTCATTCATTTCAATGATGTCAAAAAAGTTTTCGCCAAAAGATTGTTTTGTAAAAAAGATAGAAATCATTGTAGATTTCTCTAGGTTGTTTGTATCGCTTTGAAAAACATGTGGTAAGTTACTTCCTATTACGTAGAGTTCACCAGAGGTGTACGTATGTATACTGTCTGCAACGAGTAGCGTACCTGTTCCTTTTTTAATATAGGAAATTTGAATTTCTTGGTGTTGATGTAATTTATTGTAAAAAATGTCCTCTTCATCAACTTGTATAATGAGGTTGTTATTTAACGGTTTGGGTATTTTAAAAGGATATACTTTCATACAATAAAACCTAAAGATAGCAATATAGTTAATATAGTATAGCTTTTTGAATTTTAATGAGATTATCTAGATCGCTTTAATTTGTTTCAGTTTTTATAACTAATAGCTTAATTATTTGATACACTTAGTACGTATCTTAAATCTAAGAACAGCTAATGAAAAAACTAAAGGAGTACTTAGTTTGTTGGCACTAATGGCAGCTTGCAAAGAAAAAAAGGAAGAGGTGTCAGAAAAAGAAGTTGAAAAAGTTGCACCCCTAAAAGTGACGATTGGGTTTCTTTAACAAATGCAACTGATTGCAAAGGATACAGTAAAGAAGAATTACCAGACAACTGGTCTATTAAAGATGGCATCATTGAATGTTTTGGTAAAGCAGGAGATGTAGGTGGTGATGTTATTAGCGTTAAAAAGTTGACTATGTTAATAAAACTAAATGCATAGGCCAAGAAATAGAAAGAAACGCATTAAATATAGGGTGTAAACAAGAGGCGCATTGAATGAAAAATAAAGTAGCTAAAAATCTTCCCCCGATCCTTCCCCGAAATGAAATAACCCCTGTAAATACAAGGGTTATTGTGCCCACGACTGGAGTCGAACCAGCACGTTCATACAAACACTACCCCCTCAAGGTAGCACGTCTACCAATTCCGCCACGTGGGCTTACATTTGTTTACTCTAAAAGTAAATAAGCGCTGCAAATATAACTATGTGTTGTAGATATTAAAACTTCTACAATTTTATTTTCAGTTTTATTTAAAAATAGGGTAAGTTTTGGAGAGATAAATTGTTTAATGTATGGCTTGTTTACAGGAATAGATGTTATTTTTGAAGGACATTGGTTATGCCTGTTTTATGAGAGAAAATATTTCTATTTTTTGGTTTCGAAGAGATTTAAGGTTGGAAGATAATACAGCATTGTGCAAGGCATTAAATGCTGGTAAAGCTGTAGTGCCAATTTTTATTTTTGATCCTAATATTTTAAATGAATTAGATAAGGATGATGCTAGGGTTACGTTTATTTATGAAACGATATCAGCGATAAATACGAGCTTAAAAAAAAGTAAAAGTGGTGTGCTATGTATGCACGCTACACCAGAGGCAGCATGGAAAGAATTGATAGGAAAATATGCTATTGAAAGTGTTTTTTACAATAAAGATTATGAGCCCTATGCAAAACAGCGAGATGCTAAAATAAATGCGCTTTTAAAAGGAAACAACATAAATGTAAGAGCATATAAAGACAGCGTTATTTTTGAAGAGCATGATGTTCTTAAGAATGATGGAGGTCCTTATACGGTTTATACCCCCTATAAAAATAAGTGGTTGTCTCAATTAAAACCCGAATATATGCAAGAACAAAAATGTACTTTTAAAGGGAAGTTGTTTGAGTTTTCTGTGGATTTTCCATCTTTAAAAAACTTGGGTTTTAGAACTTCTACGATAGCAGTTATGCCTTACAATCTCGAACATTTAGAAGCTTATGCAGCTAAAAGAAATTTTCCTGCAGATGATATGACCACCTATTTAGGGCCGCATTTGCGTTTTGGAACTGTAAGTGTGCGTAAGTTAATCCGTGGTTTAAATGGAGAAGAAAGTGTTTTTTTAAGCGAATTGATATGGAGAGAATTTTTTATGCAAATTTTATATCATTACCCGAAAGTAGTTACCCAAAACTTTAAAGCTAAGTATGACGGAGTACAATGGCGCAATCATAAAGAAGACTTTGAAAAATGGTGTACGGGTACAACAGGCTACCCTATGGTAGATGCAGGAATGCGACAATTGAACCAAACTGGCTATATGCACAATAGGGTGCGGATGATTACTGCTGGTTTTCTGTGTAAACATTTGTTAATAGATTGGCAATGGGGTGAGGCCTATTTTGCAAAAAAGTTAATGGATTATGAATTGGCTTCCAATAATGGAAATTGGCAATGGGCAGCGGGCACAGGTTGTGATGCTGCACCTTATTTTAGAATATTTAATCCTATTACACAGTTGAAAAAGTTTGACAAAGACTTTAAATACGTAAAAAAATGGATTCCTGAGTTAGATACATTTGAGTATCCACATCCAATGGTAGAACATAAATTGGCCAGAGAAAGAGCACTAAAGGTATATAAGGAAGGGATAGAGAATTAAATAACAGGTTGTTTCTTTTTATTAAAAAAACGAAACAATTCAATATTCATAAAAATTAGAATTAAACCGTATACGCTGTCTTCTATAGGTATGGTGCCAATTCTAATTCCTAAATTTTCAGCATCGTTGTACCACACTATGGGACTTTCCAATAAACTACCTGTAAGGATTCCATTACTACCTAAAAAAAATGGAATGATCAATAGATAGGTGAGGTAATGATAACTTAAGTTCACTTTTTTATAGCTTACGTATACAAGAAAAAGGACAGCTACAAAGGCAGTGGTAAAAGTATATAACTTGTCGTAAAACAGTACGGCTACCACCATACATATAGAGATGAGTACATAGGTGATGTATTTTTCAATTTTTTGTAAAGGATTCTTCTTTACTAAAAATAATAAGGCAAAATAAGTAAATACACAGGCGTAGGGTATGGCTATAAAAAATAAAATTTCTTCTATAGGGAGTTCGCCTATGAATAAACCACTAAGGTAGTCTGTGTTAAATCCCCATACTTTAATAGCAGTAAACCAATAATCCCATACTATAAAAAATAAGGCCACAAGAAAACATGCTTTAAAAAAAGAAGGCCATTTTTTGTTAAATGGATGCTTTTTGTAAAAGCTAGCAAGGAGCGGGACACTTATGCAGGCAATATCTATAAGTAAATAGTAAAAAGGCTTCATTACTGTTTGTATTGGGTATGGTATTTTTTTGGAACAAATAGCATTCCAAAACATTCACCTTGATGTTTGTCTAAGTGTTTGTGATGCACCTTATGCGCTTTTCGTAATCCAATTAAATAGCTATTTTTTGTATTCTTGAACCATTTAAATCGTTGGTGAATTAAAACATCATGGATTAAAAAATAGGCAATTCCATAAAATAAGATTCCAAGGCCAATAAAAAATAAAAAATTAAGTGCAGGACGAATACCAAAATAAAATAAAGCGATACTTGGTATGGCAAAAATAACAAAGAATAAATCGTTTTTTTCAAAGGGATGTGGGTACTTTGGCTGATGATGATCTGCGTGTAAATACCATAAAAAACCGTGCATTACAAATTTATGCGTTAACCAGGTTACAACTTCCATAACAGCAAATGTACCAAGGGTAATTAGTATGTATAGGGCTATTGTCATTTGTTTGGACTTATGGTATTAACGTTAATTAAAATTGTGCTCTTGTATTCTTCTGGTAAATTAGCAGTAGAAATATGATCGATAATGAATTTTTTATCTCCTGCAATTCTTGTAGTATACCCTAAAAAAGTGGGCGTATTACGCTGCACTAAAAAGCGAACATATCGCGCTTCAATATCCTTTGGGTTTTGTTCAATATAAAGCTCTAAAGCTTTTTTGCCTTCATTAAAATAAGCTAATTTTTTAAAAGGCCATATGGTGTACTCTGCTTTTTTCATTGTGCATGAGGCAATATAAGGTGTTACTTTAGGGCATTTACTATCTTTTGTTGCGTTGATAAATTCTTTTAAATCTTCTTGGGTTTTAATGGTGTGAAACTGCTTTCTAAGGTCAGTCATAGTTGTACAATCTGATGTTAGATTGAAAAGGAGCACCACAAAGGAAAAAACGAATTTCATTCAATAAATATACAGTAATATTAAAGTATTATAAAGTTACATGTTTTACCTTAAATGATATTGAATTTAAGTCGGATATATGCCTTGGTTAAAATTAAAAATTTTAACGGATTTGAGATTCGTATTCTACTATTCATAATACGGGTAGTATCTGCTTTTTTTAGCTTTTTAAGCAACTTAGAATAGTATTTATAGGCCACAAATACACCCATTCTGCTTTCCAAAGGTAATTGCACTATGCCTTTGTATGCTTCTTTAAAATCGTTTTCTATATCTAATAGGATGCTTTCTTTTGCGTTCTGAGTTAGCGTGTTTGTCTCAAGTTCGGGAAAATAAGACCTACCTAATTCATTGATGTCATCCTTAAAGTCTCTTAAAAAATTTACCTTTTGAAAAGCGGAGCCTAAGTATTGAGCAGCTACTTTTAAGTGATTAAATTTCTCATTGTCATTGTTTACAAAAACACGTAAACACATTAATCCTACTACATCTGCAGAGCCATAAATATAATCGTTGTATTCTTTTCTGGTGTTGTAATCCGTTTTATCAAGATCGTGACGCATACTTGCTAAAAAAGCATCAACATACTCAAATAAATCATACTGTCTAACTACGTGCTGAAAAGAGTTTATGATCGGGTTTAGGCTTATTTTTCGCACCAAGGATTTTTTGTAGTCATCTTCAAATTCCTGAAGTAATACCTCTTGGTCATAGCCCTGAAAGCTATCAACAATTTCATCTGCATATCTTACAAATCCATAAATTGAATAAATTGCAGGTCTAATAGAGGGTGCAAAAAGCCGTATTCCTAATGAAAAGGAGGTGCTGTATGTTTTTGTAACTAATTTGCTACAATTAACACTTGAAGAATCGAACAGAGCTTTCATAATTTACTGTGTTTTAAAATAAGTTCACTTACTACCTTACCAGAGATTAGGGATGGGGGAACCCCTGGTCCAGGAACGGTTAATTGTCCGCAGAAATAAAGATTTTCTACTTTTTTACTTTTTAATTTAGGTCTTAATATATGGGTTTGTAATAAGGTGTTTGCTAAACCATAGGCATTGCCTTTGTAAGAGTTGTAGTCGTCTTTAAAATTAGCCACGCAATACGATTCTTTAAACAAGATATGTTCCTTAATACTTTGGTCTGTCAGTTTTTCTACACGGCTAATAATCTGAGAAAAGTAATGCGCCCTAAGGGCTTCTGTATCTTCTATGTCCGGAGCAATCGGTATCAAGAATATAGCAGCCTCTTTATCCTTGGGAGCGCTTGTGCTATCTGTTTTACTAGGGAAGCTAGCGTAGAACAACGGTTTGTTAGGCCATTTTTTAGTATCGTAGATTGTTTTTGCGTGTTCTTCAAAATCAGTATCAAAAAACAAGGTATGGTGATTTACCTTTTCTATTTTTTTATCAAAACCAACAAAGAATAAAAGGGCAGATGGGGCAAATATTTTTTTATCCCAATATTTTTCAGAATATTGTCTGTACTGTGGGGGAAGTAAGGTTTCGGTGTGGTGATAATCTGCACCACTAAGTAAAATATTGCATTCTAGGTACCCAGCTTTACTCTCAACGCCTTTTACCACACCATCTTGGATATCTATTTTTTGAACAGGACTATCTGTAATTATTTGTACACCGAGACTTTGAGCTAAGGTTTGCATGCCTTCTACTACTTTATACATACCTCCTTGTGGGTGCCATGTGCCCAATTTAAGGTCTGCATAATTCATAAAATTATAGAAGGAGGGGGTATTGCTTGGTTTAGCTCCTAAAAACAAAACAGGAAATTCTAATACTTTACGAAGTTTTTCATTTTTTACATACCCAGAAACCTGGTTTTTAATGGTAAGTATAAATTCGTATAGTTTGGCTATTGTTTTTCTGTTAATAATCTCAAATACAGTCTCCCCTGGGTTGTATACCAGATTTTTAATGGCGATTTCATAGTTAATTCTAGCTTTATTTATAAAACGATCTAATTGTTTGCCACTGCCTGGTTCTATTTTTTCAAATGTATTTCTGGTTTCCTTAAAATCTTCAGAAATAGCAATAGCATCATTTTTGTCAAAGTATATTTTGTAGGCCGGATTTAACTGATCTAAGTGGTAAAAATCACTTGTTTTTTTATTAAAATCGGCAAAAAAGGTATCAAATACATCGGGCATCCAATAAAAAGTTGGCCCTATATCAAAAACAAAACCGTTAGATTTTAATTGTCTAGCTCTTCCGCCAGTCGTAGTGTTTTTCTCCAAAATTGTAACATCATAACCTGCTTGTGCCAAGTAACAACTTGCAGATAGCGAAGAAAAACCCGAACCGATAACAATAATTTTTTTCATACAATGTTAACACAAATCTTGTGTAAGATACTATTTGTTTTTAAGCATATATTAAAAACCGGTGATTGTTAGATCACCGGTACAACAATCAAATTAACCAAACCAACAGATTAATTTAATGGGGGCTAGGTAATAAGACTTTGTTTATGATATGAATAACTCCATTGCTCGCCATAACATCAGCAGTAATTACTGTTGAACTATTTCCATTGGCATCTTGTATAAAAACACCTCCAGTTAAGTTAACAGTAACAGCTTCACCTTGTGCAGTAGTTACCATTTGTTCGTTAGATAAATCTGTAGACATAACAGCAGCTCCAGATACGACGTGGTATTTAAGAATGTTTGTTAATAGTATTTTTTCTTCAGAAGTATCAAAATCTGCTAGGCTTGTGTAATCATCCCCTAAATCATCTAATAAAGTAGTAAATGCATCATTTGTTGGTGCAAATACAGTAAACGGTCCTTCTGTTCCTAGTAGTTCTACTAAGCCAGCATCAGCTTGTTGTAAAGCTGTCACCAATAAAGATAAATCATCTGTAGCAATAGCAAGTTCTACAATATTAGGTTGTAAAGCGTCTACTATTGTTTGTGGTAATAATACTTTGTCTATAACATGTACTACCCCATTTTTGGCTGCAACATCTGCAGTTGTTACTGCTGCGTCAGTATCTGTAGCATCTTGTATAGAAACACCTCCCGTTAAATTAATTGTAACATCTTCTCCTAGTGCAGTAGTTATCATTTGTTCGTTAGATAAATCTGTAGAAAAGGCAGCTGCACCAGCAATAACGTGGTATTTTAGAATAGTAGCAAGCATCTCTTTTTCATCTTCAGTGTCAAAATCTGCAAGCTCATTATAATCATCCCCTAACTCATCTAATAAAGTAGTAAAAGCATCATTTGTGGGTGCAAAAACTGTAAACGGCCCTTCAGTACCTAGTAATTCTACTAAACCAGCATCTGCTTGTTGTAGAGCGCCAACTAATAAAGATAAATCATTTGTTGCTATTGCCAATTCAACTATAGTAGGCTGTAGAGAGGCTATAAAGTCTATAGCCGCTTGTGGTAGTAAAACTTTGTCAATTACATGCGCAACACCGTTAGAAGCCATAATATCTACGGTAGAAATATTTGCGTTAACATCTGAAGCATCTGATATAACAAACGTACCATCATTATCCACAACCTCTATAGAATTGTCTGCTAAAGCAGTGCCAACTTCTCCTGCAGCTAAATCTGTAGATGAAACTTTTGCAGGAACTACGTGGTACAATAAGATGTTTTTAAGTAATTCTAATTCTCCTTCAGTATCAAAATCTTCTAAAGAATTATAATCATCACCTAACATATCTAATAATGCTACAAAAGCAGCATCTGTAGGAGCAAAAACTGTAAATGGACCTTCAGAGTTTAATGTGTCTACTAAACCTGCTTTTATCACAGCAGCTTCTAAGACGGTAAGTGCATCGCTAGCAACAACTACATCTACAAGTGTCCCTAGGTTTATTGCATCTATTACTGCTTGTGGCAGCAATACTTTATTTACAATGTGTACAATACCATTTGTAGCTTCTATATCTGCAGTCATTACTTGTGCGTCTACCTCTGATGCATCATTAATAAAAACGCCATTGTTAAGGTTAATTGTAATTTTTTCCCCTTGTAAAGTAGTTACTACTTGTCCGTCTGTTAAATCGCTAGATGCTACAGCAGCACCAGCAACAACGTGGTATTTTAAAATTTTAGCAAGCATAGCTTTCTCTTCTTCAGTGTCAAAGTCTTCTAGAGAAGAATAGCCATCTAAGCTATTGAATAAGGCGGTAAATGCGTCGTTAGTAGGAGCAAAAACTGTAAAAGGTCCAGTACCACTTAAAGCGGTAATAAGATCAGAACTTGGACTCTCATCAGATTTAGAAAGTGCAGCTACTAAGGAGCTAAGCGCATTTGAGCTAGAAGCTGTTTCTACAATGTTTAATTTTGCTTTTTCAGGAGTTGCATCATCATCGTTAGTACAAGATGTAATAGCAAATACAAATAAAATTAAAGACGGTAAATAAATTTTTATTTTTTTCATTTTGTCTAATTTTTATATAGTTATTGTTAGACAAATATATAAAAATAATTTAAAGTGTCTAATTTTATTTAAATAAAATTAGACAAAATTTATTTTGATGCTATTTTTAGGTTATTTTTGCTATTCTAAAATTGATAGGAAATGGGTAGTTATTCAATGTCGCAAGTAGCTTCGCTTACAGGTATTAATGCACATACATTGCGAAAGTGGGAGAGTAGGTATAATTTTATTCAACCAGAACGTACAGCGACTAATATTAGAATCTACACGGATGAATTATTACGAAAATTACTTAATGTAAGTATTTTGCAGCGGAATGGATTTAAGATATCTAAGATAGATAAGATGTCTATTGATGAAATACATACTAATGTAGTAGAAGTGTTGTTGAAGCCTATAGAGGGTGATGAGCTTACAGCGCTTATATTAGGTTTGTTAGAGATGAATGAACGCGAGTTTGTAAAAATAGTAGATGCGCATATTTTAAATAAAGGACTTTTAATTACAGTGACAGATTTAATCTATCCTTTTTTAAATCAAATAGGTATTTTGTGGGGTATTGATAAAGTTATGCCTGCGCAAGAGCACTTTATTTCAAATTTAATTAGACAAAAGGTAATTGCAGGCATTAATGCCTTGCCACTACCGCCGGAAGATGCGCCAAAAATTATTATGTTTTTACCACAAGATGAACAGCATGAGATAGGGTTGTTGTTGGCGCAATATATAGCAAAAGATCTGGGTTGGAATGTTTATTATTTAGGACAAAATGTTCCATTGTTAGACATAAAAGCTATTCATAAAATTGTTAATCCAGATCTTTTGCTAACAATGTTTGTGACAACAATTCCAGATAAGGTTGAGGGTGAGATCGCTAAAATTCTAGAATTAACTACTGTAAAATTGATAGTAACTGGTCATCCTATTAATTTAGAGAAAAAATATTTTAATGAACGAACGTTGTATATCTCTATTCCCGAAGATTTTGTAAAAATCTTAAAAGAATATAGATAGCTACTAAAAAGAAAAAATCCGAAAACATAGTTTTCGGATTTTTTGTGATCAAGCTCTGGGCCTGAGACTCAAATCTATGATTACCTCCTTAAAGAGGGATAGCCTCCAGTATTAGTTAGGTAAATTAAAAAGTCGCCATTCTTGCATTTGAAACAAACTACCGCCATTATTTTTTAGAACATCAAATCTATAAAATTTATAAGCAGTATTATTGTCAAAATAGAACTCACGTGTCAGAATTCTTTCAGGAAAACTGTATTCAGTCCTAATGTCCAAAGTTTCCCAGGTTACTCCGTCTTGCGAGCCTTGAATTTCCCAATCACGTGGATCTCTGTCCGATGCATCATTCCCTGAGGTAAATGCATAATATCCTGCAACAATAGGTTCATCAAACTCTAGGTTTACCCAAAATGGTGCAACATAACCCGATAAATATTTCGTGCTCAAATCGCCATCGACCAATTTTAAAGATCCTTCAGCTCCGTCAGAGCCACCACTATATTCTCTGTTTACAGTAATAATAGCTTGATCTGTAATGTCTACTGGAGCTCCAGAAATTACTTTCAAAGGTGCTGACGCTGTTATAGAATCATCATCAGTTGCAGTAACGCGAAGTGTTGTCTCTCCAGAGCCCGTTGCCGTAAGGGATACAGACTTGTCTTCATTTAATACCAAATCAGCAACAGTGGGATCTTCTACCTCCCAAATGTAATCTCTGTTAGGTGTAATATTAGGTTCAAATGTAGCCGTAACATCTTGTGTATCTCCAGATACCAATAGAATGATATCATAATTATCAAGATTCACACCAGTTTCTTGCAATTCAGGAAAATCACGTCTTCCCTCACAGGAAAAAAGCGATGCCAGAAAAGCAAAAAGTATTATGTTTCTTAATTTAAAAAAGTGTGTTTTCATAAGTTTAATTGTTTTCATATCCAGGGTTTTGGTCTAGGTTCGGATTAGCCTGACGTTGTCTAAAAGGGATTGGGTAAAGTGCTCGATTTATATCATTTGTTGGTTCGTGGTCCCACCAAGAACCTGTTGTAAACACACCGAAACGAATTAAATCCACACGTCTTTTTCCTTCAAAAATAAATTCTCTACCACGTTCGGCAAGTAATTCATCCATAGTAAGAGTCGTTGTAGTGTACATTTCCGAAGTCCAATCCGATGGCGTAAAATAGCGCATTTTACTTTGATTGATTAAATCTACTGCAGCTTGGTTGGCTACACCACCATTTATACGCATTATAGCTTCAGCTTTATTAAATAATAGTTCGGTTAATCTATAGACTACGTAATCACCCTCTAAATAGTTCGCGTCATCTATTTCACCTGCTCTGTATTTGTAGAATCTTGCACCACTATTCTCTTCCCCATTGGTCATAGATCCCTCTCCTGTTTCACCTTGTGTATTTTTACGTATGTTATTTACATAAATAAAAGGTTGGCCATTATACTCTTCAGAACCTAATATAGGGGTTGTAGTGCCTTTTACATATTGAGGGCCAAATAAAAACCATTCTTGTTTACGGATATCATTTTCTTTGTAAGCATCAAAAGCAGTTGGGATTACAACGAAAGCATTATTCCCAGAAAAATCGACACCTAATGCAGCTTTCATATTTGAAAATCCCATATAAAAAGACCCCCAATGATAACCGAAATCGTTTACTTTACTAAATGGAAATTGAAAAATGTTTTCTGGCGAATCTTCGTTCGTATTATTGTATGGTCCTAATGGATCTAGATCTAATTCCATAACACCTGTTAACGATCCACCTTCTCCATTTATCACTTTATCTGCGTATTTAATAGAATCTTCCCAACGTGGTGTTCCTGACCATATTTCGGCGTTTAAGTATAATTCAGACATCATAGAATATCCTACAGCCCTTGACATTCTACCAATAAGTGTTGGAGATAAAGGTTGTAGTTTTTCAACATTATCGAGCAATTCTTGCTCAATAAATGCAAAAACCTCACTTCTAGAAGCAGTAGCTGGGTCAGTAGGAATACCTACTTTAGTTACAATAGGCACATTGCCCCACATATCCATAATTCTCATATAGTGATAGGCTCGTAGAACTTTGGCTTCAGCAACAATGGATGCTAGTCTTTCTGGTGTTACTCCAATGGAAGTAGGATTTACAGCCTCGATATTTTCTATGGCTGTATTCACGAATCCTAGACCAGTCCACATCAAACGCCAAGCATTATTTAATCGCCCTTCTTGCTCTGTCCAAGTATGATAATGCTGACGAATATGATCCCCATTGTCATAGGCGTGTCTTCCTTTTTGAGGCCAAGCAGTTTGATCGGCAGAAAGTTCGTTATGGTAATAATAACCATTTTGGCCTGACCAAGCCAACCAAGCTTGCATATGGGTAAAAGGCCTTAAATTCGCCTGAATTAATTCTAATTCAGTTTTGTAAAAATTACTCGATGATAATTCCGAGTAGGTTGTCTCTTCTAAATCTGTACATGCAAAAGCAAATAGCAGTACAAAAAGAGCATTTATTTTTTTAAAATTTATCTTTCTCATTTTATTAAATTTAAAAGTTAATATTAACTCCTGCGGTTACAGTAACCGTGCGCGGATAAAAATTTCTATCATCGATGCCTGGATTTAATCCCGTATCTTGAACCTCTGGATCTCTACCCGTATAGCCCGTAAAGGTTGCCAAATTTCTGGCGCTCCCGAAAATACGTAAGGCAGTAATTGCGCTTTTTTCAGGTAGGTTAAGATTGTACCCTAACGTAACGTTGTCTAATTTTATAAAATCACCACGCTCCAAATAATAATCTGAATATTGTGGAGCTTCATTGATATGACTATATTGCCCTAAAGCAGAACTTAGTACATTCCCTGGCAATAAGCCTTGATTACCATAAAATAAATCTACAGTGTTCAGTATATCATATTTAAACTTACCTCTAAAGAAAACCGTTAAGTCGATGTTTTTGTATTTAAAAGTATTTGTTAAAGATGCATAAAATTTGGGTAGTCCATTCCCTATAATGGCATTATCTTCTCTAGGAGCCATATCTCCTGACCGGCCTATGGAGCCATCGGCTTTATGGAATAACCATTGGCCGTCCACCGTAAATCCAGCAAAACGTTTGCCGTAAAAATTCCCGATTGGACCACCTTCTGTGTTTAAAATAGCATCGCCCAAATTACCTGGATTTCCTATATTTCCCCCCGGCAATTCACTAACAGAATAAACCTGATTAGATAATGTGGTCAATTCATTTTCTTGATAGCTTCCCGTAAAGTCAGCAGTCCACGTAAAATCGCCTTTATTGATCACGCGATACGTCAAGGCTAATTCTATCCCTTTGTTGCTAATATCACCCACATTAGTAAAAATACGGTCTTGTACAAATGGAGGTTGAGGTACATCGTAATTTAAAAGAAGATCTTCTGTTTTTCTGGAATAAAGGTCTAAAGCACCTGTTACCCTATTTGAAAATAATCCAAAATCAAGTCCTATGTTAAGTTCTTTTTTAGTCTCCCATTTAAGATCTGGATTCGGATTTTTTATTGGCCCATACGTTTGATAGTATACTGCATCGCTTCTGCCTTCTGGAAATATAGGATATTTGCCTCCTGTACCCAATGTTACAATGGATTGGTAATTTGGAATGCCTTGGTTACCTGTAAGCCCATAACCAACCCTAAGCTTTAAGCTGTTTACAAAATCGACATTATCCATAAATACCTCATCAGAAACAACCCATGCACCTGAAATGGCAGGGAAGTTGGCCCATTTATTGTTCTTTCCAAATCTAGATGACCCTTCTTGTCTGATAGACCCTTGTATAAAATAGCGATTTTTATAACTATAGCTTAAACGTGTGAAGTATGCAATAAGGGTATTGTCTTCTTTAAAACTAGTGGCATTTGGCCTAGGTAAGGTGATATCAGTACGTGCATTTCCTGCGCCTAAATTCCAATCTTTAAAACCATCCCCAGTAAAACCACTCATATCTGTAGAATATCGTTCTTCTGTAGAATATTGGTAACTATAGCCCCCTAAAATTTCCAAAGTGCTATTCTCAAACTCCGTTTTATAGTTTAGGGTAGGTTCAAAAGTTTTTGTGAAATCTAAATGATTTCCTTTAAAAGCATAGCCTGTTCCTTTGTATTGTTCATCAAATCTTTGAGCCCAATCTTTAGTTGATCTATAAACACGATCGTCCCAAGAATTTCTTTGGTAAGAAGCAAATATGGAACCAATCAAACCAGAGGTAAACTCATAGCCTAATTTTGCATCACCAGAAAATGTAAACTGTTTTCTTTGGTTTTCACGGAATGCATATTCTGAAAAAGGATTATATCCATTTGTAGGTTGATAAAACCCATTTCTACCAGGATTTTGGATTTCTCCTGGAGTATCATTAAATGGAGCTTTTATAGGTGCTGTTGGGTTCCAATCGGTTATAATGCCAAATTGCCCGCCACCTAAAAGATTAGCATCATTAACGTTTACGACAACACTTGAAGCAAAAGTTAATTTATCGTTTAATCCAGTGGAGTTAAAACTTCCTCTCACCCCAAATTCTTCTCGTCCGTTTTCTTTTGCAATACCTTGGGCGTCTCTATAATATAAAGAAGCTCTAAAACTGCTAAATTCTGATCCTCCTGAGGCTACAAAATTGTGGTATTGTGTTAAATTGGTTTTGTTTACCAATTCATCAAAAATATCTGTGGACGCTCCTAAGTCATTACTTGCGTTAATTATTCCATCATCGATTAAACCACGGAACTCTTCTGCATTTAGAAAATCTGGTTTTCCATTTACATAATCACGTGCTAAATATGTAGAATAATTAAATGTATTTTCCCCTTTTTTACCTCTTTTAGTAGTTATCAAGATTACCCCATTTGTACCACGTGTTCCATAAATAGCTGCAGCAGCACCATCTTTAAGGACGTCAAAAGATTCAATGTCGTTTTGTTGCAATAAATCTAAATTACCACCAGGAATACCATCAATAACAATTAAAGGTGATCTTGAACCACTTAAAGAAGTTATACCTCTAAGTTGAATAGAAACTCCAGAGTTAGGGTTGTTTCCGCCAGCCCTAGTAATTTGCAAGCCAGCTACTTTACCTTGAATTAAATCTAAAGCATTTGTAACCACACCCTGGTTAAATTCTTCTGCATCAACTTTAGTAACAGCTGTTGACACTGCTTTTCTTTGTTGAGTACCATAACCGATAAGTACTACTTCTTCAAGTTTTTGGAAATCTTCTTCAAGCTGTACAATTAAAGAAGTATCTGAGCCAACAGTGATTTCAGTGCTTTTTAGGCCAAGATACGAAATAACCAAAATTGAATTATGCGAAGCTACTTTAATACTAAAATTACCGTCAAAATCAGTAACAGTAGCATTTTTAGTGTTTTTTTCTATTACAGTTGCGCCAGGTATTGGAAGACCATCAGGACCTTTTACATTACCAGTAATTTCAATAGGGTTAACTTGCTGATAAGTAGCAAGTGCATTTGTCTGGTAACATACAATTAATAATAAAGCTATAAAAGACTTAATTAAATGTGTTTTGCCAGTTTTCGTTTGGAAGAAGATAAAATTATTTATCTTCTTCTGTTTTAAGAATAGTTGTTTTTTCATTCAATGTCAATGTTTTTTATAAAAGTTAGTAACTCATTAAGTTGATGCGTAAATTTAGTAAAACGATTTAGTTATAGCAAATATTTTATAGTATTCTATAAGTTAAATTTTAAGATTGAGTTTGATTATACCTTATGATCTCCTCTCTTTTATAGGGAGTATTAAATTTCTATAAATAATTATTATTGACCTCTCACATCATATTTAGGTACTTGTCATAACTAGAGAAATGGGGGTGTTTTTATTTCTTTCGATGTGCTGTTGGATGACATATCCCTCAACGAGATGTGCGTCCTAAAATTAATATAATCCTCTCTAATAAAATTTTTAAACGTTATACATCTGTTCCATATTGGTTTTTCTGGTTATGTGTACTTTAGTCCTATAAGGTTTTTTCTGCACTAGTTTGCAAAGGTCTTAGAGATAAATTCTGGGTCATTATTATATCTCACATATTTAGGTGTTTTTATTTATTCTTTATAAGTGATCTTTAACTAGATGTTTTTTTTATGTTTACTCCCTGGACTGAGTTTCTTCTGACGATGTGCCTATAATCTTTTATTTTATTTGATCTGTGTGTTTTGTGATGGATTTTGTAACAATACGTATCAAAACTTCTGGTTAGATGAGAGTCAGCTAGTTTTGTTTGTTTATTAATAATATAACTATCATCTTTTTTTACTTTGATAATACTCCATCGATCTTCTAAGGCTTGCAACTTTGATGGGGTAGATGATAGGGGTTATATGTGCTTTGGTGTGATATTTTTGCTCGAACTCTTTTGAGTCAAAATACTTTTTGAGCAGTATCCTGATATTGAAAAAGCATATAAACTCTGTCAAAACCTATCCTGGATATTCAACAATACAAAGGGTAAAACATATGCTTCAGCAGAATCCTTTAATGTCAAAATAAAAGCATTTAGAGCGCAATTCAGAGGCGTGAGGAACGTAGACTTTTTCCTCTTTAGATTCACTGATATTTTTACATAATCTAAAACCCCACAAGTTTATAATTTCCTAAAACGGTTTAAACCATAAATAGGCACAAAAGTAAAAAAGCCTTTTATATCTTAGATATAAAAGGCTTTTTTGTGACCGGGCTGGGGCTCGAACCCAGGACCCTCTCCTTAAAAGGGAGATGCTCTACCAACTGAGCTACCAGGTCATTATTTCATTGCTTCAGCGCATTGCTGTTAGCGGGTGCAAATATATGACCTTTATTTAATTTCACAAGGACTTTTTTATTTTTTTTCCTTTTTTTTTATTTGGGGTAAAAATAGAGCATCTTTGTATAAAAAAAATAGATGCAAATAGTATTGGTTGGTTATATGGGTAGTGGTAAAACTACCGTGGGTAAAGAGCTTTCCAAGCGTTTGAAAATCAATTTCTTGGATTTGGATAATTATATTGAGGAAAAATATAAGATGCCAATTTCAGAGATATTTTTAACCAAAGGAGAGCTATTTTTTAGAAAAGAAGAAACAGAATGTTTGAAGGAAATTTTTAAGGGAAATGACAATATTATACTTTCTACCGGAGGAGGAACTCCATGTTATGGAGAAAATATGAGTGTAATGCTTAAAAATTCACCCAATGTATTTTATTTGAATGTTCCCATTCCAGAATTAGTAAAGAGACTCCAAAAGGAAAAACAGCACAGACCTTTAATTGCAAATATTCCAGAAAATGATTTACCAGAATTTATAGGGAAGCATTTATTTGAAAGAAGTTATTTTTATGCAAAAGCACACCATACGATCTTAGTACAGCAAAAAGGGGCTACTGAAATTGTACAAGAGATGATAGAAGAATTAGTTTAAGTAAACCACATCATTGTTAGGTTTAAACTCAACTTCAATGTGTTCTTGTAAGGAGGTAGATAAAGAGATGCCTTTGTAATCTGCTTTTACTGGAAATTTTTTATGGTTTCTATTTACAAGAACGGCTGTTTTTAATTGACGTAAAGGGACTTTTAAAAAATGATGTACACCATATATTAGCGTAGAACCAGAGTTTAAAACATCATCTATTAAAACAACAGATTTATTGCTGTACGCTTCTTTGGGAATAGAAGTTGTAACACCACTTTGCAAAGGGTTCTTTTTATTCATAGACACTGTGCATAAGGTAATTGTAGCGCCTGTTATTTCTTCTAAAATTTTGCTTATTTTTTTTGCAAATTTTAAGCCACCACCATCAATGCCAGCAATAATAATCTCTTTTTCTTCAACATTAGCTTCGTAAATTTGATATGCAATTCGTTTCACTTTATGTTGAATTTGGGCATGCGATAATATTTTGTTCTGCATATGCTATGTAATTTTGAAAATCAAAGATACTAAACACTTTTTAAGTGTTATTCTTCTTCATCAGAATTTGTTGCCGTGTAATCGTCAATTTCTCTACGATCTTTTTTAGTGGGTCTGCCAGTACCCTTTTTTCTATAATAATCTTTGGCATATTTTAAAAGTTCAGAATTTTCAAAGGCTTCAGCAGGTGTGGTATCTTTTCTGTAAATATCTGCCAGTTTTGCACCAACCCTGTTTGGGGGAATATCCAAAATGGTAATTTGATAGTTAATTTGATTTTTTCGAATTTCTATTTTATCCATAGGAAATACATCTCTAGATGGTTTGCAAACCACAGAATTCACTTTAATATATCCTTTTTTGCAAGCTTCAGTGGCTATATTCCGTGTTTTATAATACCGAACACACCATAAGTATTTATCAATCCGCATAAACTATCCAAAATCTTTGTTAACTACTTCCGCAAAAATAGTGGAAAATTGTATCTTGCGCCACATAAATAAAAATAGATGAAATTTAATAAAGTATTTTTCTTGGCAATAGTGTCTATCGTATTCGTCTGGTCTTGTAAGAAAGATGATGATGGTCCTACCTATGAACCGCCTAAAGCTTTGAGTGAGATTGTGAATCAAAATAACGATTCTATCGTAAAGTATATGGAAACCCATTTTTATAATTACGAAGAATTTGCAAATCCTCCAGCAGATTTTGATTATAAAATTGTTATTGAAGAAATAGAGGGAGAGAATGCAGATAAAACTCCTTTGAGTGAGATGATGCAATCTAAAACTGTAACGGTAAGATCTAGAGAAATTGGTTTAGATGATGATAAAGAAGTTGAACATATGTACTATTATTTAGTGGCTAGAGAAGGTGCTGGTGAAGCTCCTACAGTTGCAGATGCCACGTATATTAGATATGAAGGAAGCTTGCTAAATGGAACTATTTTTGATGCTTCTACGGTTTCTCCTATTTGGTTGCAGTATGAGAATAGAATTAGAGGCTTCTCTGAAGGGACACAACATTTTAAGGCTGGAAATAATACTGTCGTAAATGATGATGGTACCTATGAAATACAAAATTATGGCGTAGGCTTAATTATTTTCCCATCTGCTTTAGGGTATTACAGCGGCGCTACAGGAGCAATACCAGCGTACAACCCGTTAATCTTTAAAATAGATTTAATGGCAGTAGACGAGGCTGATCATGATAATGATGGTGTGCCATCATATCGAGAAGATTTGAATGGAAATGGATATTTGGCTGATGATAATACGGACAAAAAATCTGAAGAAAAAATACAAACACAACTTGTTCCTAATTTCGCTGATAATGATGATGATAATGATGGTAGGTTAACCAGAGATGAAATAAGTGATGCGGATGGAAATATTGTATTTCCTTATCCAGATAGTAATAATGATGGAACTCCAGATTATTTGGACCCCAACTATTAGACTGAAAATAAATCATAAAAAAAGCCTAGAATTTAAATTCTAGGCTTTTTTATTCGTTATAAAATTCTAATTTATAGTTTTAAAGAAAGACTTAGGATGAGTTGATCCGGTCTCGTGTCTATTCTGTCGCTACCACCAACAGAAATTACTTCTACTTCATTTTCACTAAAACCTCTTTCATATCTAAGATCTATTCCTAGATTCCCTAAATTAAGTCCAGCTCCAATATTTAAACCTACAGTGAAATCATTTTCAACATCACCAATGGTAATGCCTTCATAATCGGTGTCTACTATATATTGAAACGCAGGTCCGGCAAAAACGTTTAATGGACCAATAATCTTGGCACCTACCAATATGGGTAGATCTATCTTATTCATTTTAAAGTCTTCATCATAACCAGATTTAATCGCTGTGTACATTAATTCTGGTCTAATGTAAATGTTGCCCGCTGTCTTTGCAAAAAGACCAATGTGGTATCCAATGTTTTTGTCTGGATTCTCATAGGCATCTCTTGTTGAATCAAAATAATCGCCATTGCCACCGTAATTTAATCCTCCTTTAATACCAAAACCAGCATCAGTTTGGGCAAAAGTTGTCATACTTGCAAAAGCTAACGTAATTACTAAAAGTGTTTTTTTCATTATAAAAGTGTTTTAAACAATATGAGAATGACTGTAGAAACAACCATTCTCAATATGTGATTTAATTAATATATAAGAAATATATCAAAAACGATACCATTTTCTTACTTTCTCTTTATCACTTTTAAAACGGCATTTAGGATGGCTTTATTGTCTAAGCCGTATTTATCCATCAATTCTTCAGGAGTTCCACTCTCGCCAAAAGTATCATTTGTGCCTACAAATTCTTGTGGAGTTGGGTGGTTTGTTGCTAAAACCCGGGCAACACTTTCTCCTAAGCCGCCTAAAACATTATGTTCTTCCGCTGTTACAACACAACCTGTTTTTTTAACAGAGTTAATAATTGCATTTGCATCTAAAGGTTTTATAGTATGTATGTTAATGACCTCTGCAGAAATACCTTGGCTTTCTAAATTTTCGGCAGCGATTAAAGCTTCCCATACCAAATGACCTGTAGCTACAATAGTGACATCGGTTCCTTCGGTTAAATGTACTGCTTTGCCAATTTCAAACTTTTGGTCTACTGCTGTAAAGTTTGCCACTTTTGGTCTTCCAAAACGTAAATATACAGGGCCTTTATAGTCTGCAATGGCAATAGTTGCTGCTTTTGTTTGGTTATAATCACATGGATTAATAACGACCATTCCTGGTAACATTTTCATTAACCCTAAATCTTCTAGTATTTGATGTGTTGCGCCATCTTCACCCAAGGTAACCCCAGCGTGTGAAGCGCAAATTTTAACGTTTTTATCAGAATAAGCTATAGATTGGCGAATTTGATCATAAACTCTTCCTGTAGAAAAGTTAGCAAAAGTACCCGTAAATGGAATTTTGCCACCAATAGTTAAACCTGCAGCTATCCCCATCATATTAGCTTCTGCTATCCCTATTTGAAAGAATCGCTCTGGATTTTCTTTAATAAATTGATCCATTTTAAGAGAGCCAATTAAATCTGCACATAATGCAACAACATTAGGATTTGTTCTACCTAATTCTGTTAAACCTGCACCAAAACCACTTCTAGTATCGTTTTTTCCTTGATCTATGTATTTTTTCATATCCTTTATGATTTTTCTCTTTTGTAAAAGAAAGTAGATTTAATTCGTTTAGTAATCTCCTAAAGTTTCAGGGTTTTGAGCCAATGCTTTTTCTAACTGCTCATCATTAGGTGCTTTACCGTGCCAAGCGTGGGTATGCATCATAAAGTCTACCCCATTACCCATTACGGTGTGTAATAATACACAAATGGGCTTCCCATTGCCTGTCATAGTTTTGGCTTTTTTAAGACCAGCTATAATAGCTTCTAGATTGTTTCCTTCCTCAATATCTAAAACCTCCCAGCCAAAAGCTTCAAACTTAGCTCTTATACTACCCATAGGTAAAACTGTATCTGTAGCGCCGTCAATTTGTTGTCCGTTTAAATCTATTGTAGAAATTAGATTGTCAACTTTTTTTGCAGAAGCATACATAATGGCTTCCCAATTTTGACCTTCTTGTAATTCTCCATCTCCATGTAAGCTATACACAAGGTTACTGTCTTTATTTAGCTTTTTAGCTGTTGCCGCACCAATGGCTACAGACAATCCTTGGCCCAAAGATCCCGATGCTATCCGTATACCGGGTAGACCTTCATGTGTTGTGGGGTGTCCTTGCAATCTAGAATTAATAAGTCTAAATGTATTTAGCTCGTCTATAGGAAAATAACCACTACGTGCTAACACACTATAAAAAACAGGAGATATATGACCGTTGGATAAAAAGAAAAGGTCTTCACCTTTACCATCCATATCAAATCCTTCGTTTAATTCCATTATTTCGTTGTACAGAGCAACAAAGAATTCTGCGCAGCCTAACGAGCCACCGGGGTGACCAGAGTTAACTTTATGCACCATTCTTAAAATATCCCTTCTCACTTGCGTGGTCAAATCTTGTAATTCTTCCAGTCTTGGCATTTTTATATATTGTTAATTCGTTCGTAAAAGTAAGGTCTATCTTTTGTGTGTACAAGATGAGTTGTCATATTTTATTAACTACTTCGTATTTAATACGAAACTTTATTTTTTTGTTAAGGATTTAATGTAGATGAGTTGATTATATTTGCGCACATAAATAACATTTTTTTGAAATTTACATTAGAACAAACAGATCCAAATAGCAAAGCACGTGCGGCGACAATGGTAACAGACCATGGGGTTATAGAGACTCCTATTTTTATGCCAGTTGGTACCGTAGCTTCCGTAAAAGGAGTGCATCAGCGAGAATTGAAAGAAGAAATTAACCCAGATATTATTCTTGGAAATACGTATCATTTGTATTTGAGACCTAAATTAGATATTTTGGAAGCCGCTGGAGGCTTGCACAAATTTATGGGCTGGGATCGCAATATTTTAACAGATAGTGGTGGCTATCAGGTATATTCATTATCTGCAAATCGAAAAATTAAAGAAGAAGGCGTAAAGTTTAAATCGCATATCGATGGTTCATTCCATACGTTTACACCAGAAAACGTTATGGAGACACAACGTACTATAGGAGCAGATATAATCATGGCTTTTGATGAGTGCACCCCCTATCCTTGCGATTATAATTACGCAAAAAGGTCCATGCACATGACGCATCGGTGGCTAGACCGTTGCATAAATCATTTGGAAAAACTTCCCTTTAAATATGGATTTGAGCAAACTTTTTTTCCAATTGTTCAAGGTTCAACCTATAAGGATTTAAGGGCTCAGTCGGCCGAGTATATTGCCAATGCAGGAGCAGAAGGTAATGCAATTGGTGGTTTGTCTGTAGGTGAGCCTGCAGATGAGATGTATGCAATGACCGAGGTAGTCTGTAATATTTTACCAGAAGATAAGCCTAGATATTTAATGGGGGTAGGTACACCAATTAATATTTTAGAAAATATTGCTTTGGGTGTGGATATGTTTGACTGTGTAATGCCAACTCGTAATGCTAGAAATGGGATGTTATTTACGGCATATGGCACCATCAATATTAAAAACAAAAAATGGGAGAATGACTTCTCTCCAGTAGATGAAATGGCAATTACCTTTGTAGATACAGAATATTCTAAGGCATATCTTCGACATTTGTTTGCTGCCAATGAATATTTAGGGAAACAAATTGCCACGATTCATAATTTAGGGTTTTACCTTTGGTTAACTCGCGAAGCTAGAAAACATATTGTAGCAGGAGATTTTTATGATTGGAAGAATAAGATGGTCAAACAAATGGATAAAAGATTATAGCAGTTGAGTATTTTAGATAAATACATATTAAAACGTTATTTGCTTACCTTTTTGGTAATGCTTTTGCTGTTTGTTCCTATTGGAATTATGTTGGATTTATCTGAAAAAATAGCAAAAATGGTGGCGAATGAAGCGCCAACAAAGGAAATTTTAAACTATTACTTAAATTTCACTATATATATAGGTAGTATGTTGTTTCCTATATTTTTATTTCTTTCCATTATATTTTTTACGTCAAAATTAGCGAGTAATACAGAAATAGTAGCTATTCTAAGTTCAGGAGTGTCTTTTGGTAGGTTTTTAAGGCCTTACTTTATAGGAGCATCTATTATTGCGGTTCTGATGTTTGTCATGGCTATGTTTATTGTGCCCAAGGCAAGTTTAGATTACAACGAATTTATTTTTGAATACGTTAAAAAAGGAAAAAGGGATAGGGTTACCAGCAATATTTACAATCAACTCAATGAAAATGATTTTATATATGTCAGTAGCTTTGACCCATCAAGGCAAATTGGCTATAATTTTTCCTTTGAACATTTTAACGAGGATGATCAATTGGAGTATAAATTAACTGCTTCAAACATAAGATGGGTGCCTAAAGATACGCTGTATCGATTAACAGGATATGTTTCCAGAAGCTTGAAAGACAGTACAGAAATTGTAGAAACTAGGACAAGGTTAGACACGGTTTTCGATTTTAAAATTGATGATTTAACTCCTGTAAGTTATGTTGCTGAAACTAAAAATCTTTTCGAGTTGGATAAATTTATAGAGACGCAACGCAAAAAAGGAGCTTCAAATATTAATACCTATGTTATGGTGAAGTACAAACGTTGGGCTTTACCAATTACGGCATTTATTCTTACGTTAATAGCAGTATCTGTATCTTCTATAAAGAGAAGGGGAGGGATGGGTGTTAATTTAGCCTTTGGTATTGTAATCGCATTTATATACATATTTTTTGATAGGGTGTTTAGTATTTTAGCAGAACAAGCAGGTTTTTCTCCGGTAATGGCAATACTAATTCCGAACGTAATTTTTACTATTATAGGACTTTACCTCTTGCGCAATGCGAAACGATAAGTTTAAAAATCACCTTCATTTACATTTCATTGTATTTGTTTGGGGTTTTACAGCTGTTTTAGGAAAACTTATAACTATAGCTGCTTTACCGTTAGTTTGGTATAGAATGTTTTTTGCAGCTATTTTTGTGTTATTGTTTATTGGCTTTCGTAAGAACAGTTTAAAAGTGAATGGTAAAACCTTATCGTTATTACTTGGTACTGGTGTTGTAATAGCCTTACATTGGGTGACTTTTTTTTCTGCAATAAAGATTTCTAATGTGTCTGTGGCATTAGCTACCATCTCATCGGGAGCATTTTTTGCCGCTATTTTAGAGCCTATTTGGTACAAACGCAAAGTAATTTGGTATGAGATTATTTTTGGGCTTATTGTTATAGGTGGTCTTGGGCTTATTTTTAATATAGAAGCATCATACAAAGAAGGTGTCGTGCTGGCATTATGTTCTGCTTTTTTAGCGACAGTTTTTTCTTTAATGAACGGGAAATTGATTAAAGAGCACAAACCTTCTATAATTTCATTTTATGAGCTTGGTGCAGGTGTCGTATTTTTATCACTCTATATGTTTTTTCAAGGAAATTTTAGACAAATAAATTTTCAGTTGTCGGTATCAGACTGGGTCTGCATTTTAGTATTGGCTTCTTTTTGTACTGCATACGCATTTATAGCATCAGTTAAAATAATGAAATTTTTAAGTCCATATACCGTAATGCTTACCACAAATTTAGAACCTGTTTATGGGATTTTACTTGCTTTTCTTATTTTTGGGGATAGTGAAAAGATGGATCCTATGTTTTATTTAGGAGCTTTTATCATTCTAATTACTGTCATTGCAAATGGAATTCTGAAAAGTACTTCAAAGAAAAAAGTCCTAATTAAAGGATGAAAGTCTAACGGTTTTTTGCAAACCGCTAATTTCTGATTGTTAACTTGTGTTCCATGTTTTGTATTTTCTCCTAACTTCTAATTTAGTCTAGCAGTATAGATTTTAATTCGCCAGGGGTACTTTGTATTAGTTTGTTAATATCTACCTCAGTTTAATGCTGCTATTTTTACGGATTGCATTATTTTTGCGACAAACTAATTAAGTATGAGTTCATCTAATAGCAAAAGATATAACCAAAGAGGAGTTTCTGCATCTAAGGAAGATGTGCACAATGCCATTAAGAATATAGATAAAGGTCTTTTTCCTAAGGCATTCTGTAAAATAGTTCCGGATTATTTAACCAATGATGAAGATTACTGTTTGGTAATGCATGCAGATGGTGCTGGAACAAAGTCTTCGCTGGCCTATATGTATTGGAAAGAAACTGGAGATATTACCGTATGGAAAGGGATAGCACAAGATGCATTAATCATGAATATTGATGACCTTATATGTGTTGGAGCCACGGACAATATTATGCTATCTTCAACCATTGGAAGAAATAAAAATTTAATTCCTGGTGAAGTTTTATCGGCTATTATTAACGGTACTGAAGAACTAATTGAAGACTTAAAAGGACATGGAATTGTGATACATTCTACCGGTGGCGAAACTGCAGATGTAGGTGATTTGGTCCGTACTATAATTGTAGATTCTACGGTTACCGCAAGAATCCATAAAAAAGATGTTATTGATAATGCTAATATTACCGAGGGTGATGTCATTGTAGGTTTCGAATCTTTTGGTCAGGCTACTTATGAAAAGGAGTACAATGGTGGAATGGGGAGTAACGGACTTACATCGGCAAGACACGACGTGTTCTCTAAATATTTAGCAACCAAATACCCAGAAAGTTTTGATGCTGCAGTACCCGAAAATTTAGTGTATTCTGGAGCTGTAAAATTAACAGATGCCGTTGAAAATTCTCCTTTAGACGCGGGTAAATTGGTGTTATCACCAACACGGACCTATGCGCCAATTGTAAAAAAAATATTAGAAAAATACAGCGCTGCAGATATACATGGTATGGTGCATTGCAGTGGGGGTGCACAAACAAAAATACTTCATTTTGTAGATAATGTACATGTTGTAAAAGACAATCTTTTTCCGGTACCACCTTTGTTTAAATTAATACAAGAGCAGTCTAAAACAGATTGGAAAGAGATGTACCAAGTTTTTAATTGCGGACATCGAATGGAAGTGTATGTAAACCCAACGGTGGCAGAAGATATTATGGCTATTGCAGAAAGTTTTGGGGTTGCGGCAAAAATAGTAGGTAGGGTAGAGGCTAGTGCTACTAAAAAACTGACCATAACTAGTGAATATGGAACTTTTGTGTACTAGAAAGTAAGAAACTTCACTTTTTAAACGTTGTATTCTTAAAGTAACACAGAATGGAAAGAAAGCAGTTTTTAAAGAGTATAGGCGTAGGTGCAGCATTTGCCCTTACTTTTCCTTGTTTGGGAGGTTGTTCTAAAAGTGATGATGTAGAAGGAGAAATAAAGGAAGAGCCTGCAAATGTAGATTTTACCATAGATTTAGAATCTGCTGAAGCAGCTAAATTAGCAAACAATGGAGGTTTTATATTAACGAAGTCAAGTACTGATCTAAATTACACTGATGTAGTTGTTGTTAAGAACTTAGAAGGCGTATTTGTAGCAGCTAGTCAAATTTGCAGTCATGAGAGTTATGATCAGGTACGTTTTGCAAACGTAGATGGTGGTATTTTTTATTGTGATGTTCACGGTTCTCGTTTTAGTCAAACCGGCACTCCTTTAAACCAGGTAGATAGTAAAGCTGCAAAACCCCTAAAGGTGTACAATACCACACTTACCGGTACCATGCTTCGTGTTTTTGAATAAGTGGTATAAATTTTGATTTCTTACAGCGTATGAAATTCTTTTTTTTCTTAATAGGCATCTTGTGTACTACGGTAGTTTCTGCTCAAGAATGGAGTGAAAGTTATACCCAGGCATTAGAAAAAGCAGCAACCGAACACAAGAACGTTTTGTTGGTTTTTTCTGGCTCAGATTGGTGTGGTCCCTGTATAAAATTAGATACCCAAATCTGGCAATCCAAGGAATTTATAAAGTATGCGAGGCAGAATTTAGTTTTGTTTAAGGCAGATTTTCCTAGAAAAAAGAAAAATAAACTGCCAGAAAAAGTATCGGTTGCAAATGCAGAAATAGCCAATACATTTAATCCGAACGGCTATTTTCCGTTGGTTTTACTATTGAATAAAGAGGAGGAAATCTTAGGGAAAACAGGATATAAAAATGTTTCTCCTTCTGAATATATTCGGCATTTGACTACATTTGTGAAGTGAAAAGAATGTTATTCCCCGCTTTTTGTCTTTTTTTTCTATTGTCATTTGCACAAGAAAAATATACGATGGCTCATAGAACTGTAAAGTTAATGGGAAATAGATTTGATTTTACGATAGTTGCACAACAAGAAACTACAGCAAATCTTTATATAGACCAGGCAGTTGCTGAGGTTCAAAGAATAGAAAAAGTAATATCTTCTTGGGACGGTACTTCTGAAACTTCACTTATAAATAATAATGCAGGAATACAAGCTGTTCCCGTTAGTAAAGAACTTTTTAATCTTATAGAACGATCTGTACAAATCTCCAAAGTCACAGACGGCGCTTTTGATATCACATATGCAGCATTGGATGCTATTTGGGAATTTAATGTTGCTATAGATTATGTGCCCACAGCGGAAGAAATAGCGCGTTCTGTTCATTATGTTGGGTATAAAAACATCATTTTGAATAAAGAAGAGCAAACCGTTTATTTGCCTCAAAAAGGGATGAAAATAGCCTTTGGCGCTATAGGGAAGGGGTATGCTACAGATAAAGTTAAAACTTTGCTGCAAGAAAAAGGTGTAATAGGAGGTATTATTAATGCATCTGGAGATTTAACCACATGGGGAACACAAGTAAGTGGTAAAAAATGGATGGTGGGTATCACAAACCCATTAGATAAAGACAAAATATTCTCGTGGCTTCCCATTGTAGAATCCTCTGTAGCTACTTCTGGTAATTATGAAAAATATATTCTTTTTAAGGGCGATAAATACTCGCATATTATAGATCCTAGGACAGGTTGGCCTTCCAAAGGCGTAAAAAGTGTTTCCGTTTTTGCTAAAAAGGCGGAGCTGTGCGATGCCTTGGCAACATCCGTTTTTGTTATGGGCGTAGAAATAGGTTTGTCTGTAATTAATCAATTAGCTGGTGTAGAGGTTATTATTGTTGATGAAAACAATAAAATACATAAAAGTAGTGGTGTAGTGTTTCATAATAATTAGTAAATTTAGAGGATGAAGAACTGTATTGTTATTTTTTGCGTACTGCTATTGGGAACTTCATGTGTAACGGTAAAAGGGTATGATAAAATATACCTTAACGATGATGAAATGAAATTGGCAGCCAAAGGCATAGAACGCTATGAAACTAGTTATCAAGTCTACAGAGAGGCTGCTTCTGGAGCGAATGGAGGAAAAACTGGTGGTGGGTGCGGATGTAATTAATAGAATAGATATTTAGATGCTAAAAAACACATTTTTTGTACTTCTCCTGCTGTTTTCATTTGTGGTGTATGCGCAAGAAAATACGGCGTATACCCAGCGTGTTTTAGAAAGTACAGAAATAGATGTATTGTTTAGTTATTATGATCAAGATGGCAAAAATGCAGCCGTAACTGGCGGCGAAGGAACGGAAAAATTGACAGACGCAGCTTCTAGTATTGTTGTGAGAATGCCCTTAAATAGGGATGATATAATTACAATAGACGCTGGTATTTCTGCATATACATCAGCATCTTCTAGTAATGTAAATCCGTTAGATGGTGATGTAAATAAAGAAGTGAGTCCGTTTAATGCAACTTCTGGGGCATCACAAAGTGATGAACTTGTTCATTTTAAAGGTTCTTACGAACACAGTTCAAAAGACAGAAACTCCAGAATTGGAGCAACTATATATGCGGCTCGTGAGTTCGATTATTTTTCCCTAGGGTTTGGTGCCAACTACGCCTACTTGTTTAATGAGAAAAATACAGAAATTTCAGTCTCCGGGCAAGTCTTTTTAGATACATGGAAAGCCGAATATCCAATAGAATTAAGAGATGGTTTTTTTGATAGTAGGGTAACAGGCAGTGGAACATATACTCCGTTATTTACTCAATTTTCAAAATTAAATCGGAATTCCTATGCTATTTCTGTAGGCATATCACAAGTATTGAGCACTAAAGTACAAGGATCATTATTTGTTGATGTGATACAGCAAAACGGACTGTTGAGTACTCCTTTTCAACGAGTGTATTTTAGTGATCGAGACGATTTTTTCATCGATGATTTTCAATTGGCTGATGCTGTAGAGCGTTTACCAGATAGCAGGTTTAAACTTCCTATTGGTGGTCGTTTAAATTATTATGCACATGATGTGTTTGTACTACGTAGCTACTATCGTTTTTATACAGACGATTGGGGGGTAACATCGCATACTGCAAGTTTAGAAATTCCAATTAAATTAAATGATGTCCTTACATTGTACCCAAGTTATCGATTTTACAATCAGTCTAAAACAGATTATTTTTACGAAAAGGAAAATGCAATTTCTAGTTTAGCGTATTATACATCAGACTATGATTTAAGCAGCTTCAATTCGCATCAATATGGAGCAGGTTTACGGTATAAAGACATCTTTGCAAAGCTTTCCATTTTGGGGTTTGGATTAAAAGCCCTAGATGTAAAAGGTATACTGTATAGTCGTAGTACAGGATTAGATTCTTTTATTGTTAGTTTAGGGACAACCTTTATAAGTGGAAATTAAATATAACCTTCATTTTTTAAGTCCTCCTTGGAATGAATTAGTTTAGAGTATCCATTTTTTAAAAAATACAGCGAATCACTAACTTCAAGAATATCATTGTAATAATGGTCTGTGATAATAAGGATGCTTTCTTTCTTTACTTTTTGGATTAAATTTCTAATTTTCTCAATATAGATGGGAGCAATAAATGAAAAAGGCTCGTCTAATAGGATTATCTTTTTTTTAGATGTAAGAATCAAATAAGTTTCAATGACCCTTATTTCTCCACTAGATAAATTGTTGACTTTCGTTGTTTCGTATCTTGAAAAAGATTCAAATTCAGCGGTAAAATCCTTCCAAGAGGTTCTAAATAAATTAAAAATATTTCGAAGCGATAAGTTTTTTGGTACTAAGCTATGTTGTGGCAAGTACGCAATTAATGAGGTGCTGTACAGAGCTCTTTTTTGATGTTTTTTGTTTATTCTGATAGTTTTATATTTAGGGGTTAGGCTACCAAATAAGATTTTTAATAAGGATGTCTTTCCACAACCATTTCGGCCTAAAATTCCGGTTACTTGACCAGTTTCACCTTTTAGATAAATTGCTGACAGTATTTTTTTTTGATTAAAAGAGAGTTCTATATTGTCTATTTCTACTGTCAAAATAAAGCTATTGTTTTGAATATTAAAATTGTAATAATACAGTCAAATAAATAGGATACTACAAAGAGTTTCATTTTTGAAAGTCCAAAATTTTGATAAAAAATTAAACTTTGATTCATTTTGATATCGATATAAAAATAGACATACAAGAAACCAAATAAAATAAATTTCAATACAAAAACCATAGGCAGTGAGACTGGACTAAAAGATAATAAAAGTGTAATTATAGTGGATAAAAACACAAAGGATTTGTAGAAATTTATGCAAAGCTTGTAAGTGTTTGTTTTTAAAAATGATTTCATCAAATAGTATTGTATAATAATAAATATACAAATTTATCGTAAATTTGTTGGCCAAGCGAAGCACGGATTATGATTGATAAATTAAACATAGTAAAACAACGATTTGATGAGGTGTCGGATTTAATTATCCAACCAGACATTATGACAGATCAAAAGCGTTATATAGAATTGAATAAGGAATACAAAGACCTAAAAATTTTATGTGAGAAAAGGGATTTGTATATAGAATTTACCAATAATCTAGAGGAAGCCAGCGAAATTATTTCTGATGGTAGTGATGCAGAAATGGTAGAAATGGCTAAACTGCAGATGGAAGAGGCTAAGGAGGGGATACCTAAATTAGAAGAAGAAATAAAATTATTGTTAATCCCTAAGGATCCGGAAGATTCTAAAAATGTTGTTTTAGAAATTAGAGCAGGAACAGGTGGTGATGAGGCTAGTATTTTTGCTGGCGACCTACACCGGATGTATACCAAGTATTGTGAATCTAGAGGTTGGAAAACGAATGTTATCGATTTAAGTGAAGGTACAAGCGGTGGTTATAAAGAGATTCAGTTTGAAGTTTCAGGGGAAGACGTATATGGTACGTTAAAGTTTGAAGCTGGCGTGCACCGTGTACAACGCGTACCACAAACAGAAACACAAGGTAGAGTACATACAAGTGCTGCAACGGTAATGGTTTTGCCAGAAGCAGAAGATTTTGATGTGCAAATAGATCCAAAAGATGTACGTGTCGATTTTTTCTGTTCTTCAGGACCTGGTGGACAATCGGTGAACACAACTTATTCTGCGGTGCGTTTAACGCACCTTCCTACAGGATTGGTAGCGCAATGTCAAGATCAAAAATCACAACACAAAAATAAGGACAAGGCTTTTAAAGTATTGCGTTCTAGGTTGTACGATATGGAATTGGCAAAAAAACAAGAAGAAGATGCAGCAAAACGTAACTCGCAAGTAAGTAGTGGAGACCGTTCTGCTAAAATTAGAACCTATAACTATTCTCAGGGTAGGGTTACGGATCATAGAATTGGATTAACCTTATACGATTTGCAAAATATCATTAATGGGGATATTCAAAAAATAATAGATGAGTTAATGTTTGTAGACAACACCGAGAAATTAAAAGAAGCTTCGGAGATTTTTTAAAGTATTAAGTCCAAGGCCTAACGTCTAAAATTATTTGCTCATTTGAATTCCAGGTTTTACATTTTCAAATACCCTAAAACCTAGAGATCAGTACCAAAAATCAAGAACCCTATTAAAAATGACAACAGCACAGTTAGTAGCACAAATTCATAAGAAGAAATCTTTTTTATGTATTGGCTTAGATGTAGATATAACCAAGATTCCGAACCATTTATTAAGAGAAGAAGATCCTATTTTTGCTTTTAATAAAGAAATAATAGACGCAACTCATCATTTGTGTGTGGCGTATAAGCCAAATACTGCTTTTTATGAGGCGTATGGAATAAAAGGGTGGATGGCTTTAGAAAAGACCATAAACTACCTAAATGAAAACTATCCAGATATTTTTACAATAGCAGATGCTAAGCGTGGCGATATTGGCAATACATCTGCAATGTATGCAAAAACTTTTTTTGATGACTTAGGGTTTGATTCTGTAACCGTGGCGCCCTATATGGGTAAGGATTCTGTAGAACCTTTCTTGGCATTCAAGGATAAGCACACCATTCTTTTAGCGTTAACCTCTAACGAAGGAGCATTTGATTATCAAACCAAAAAAATAGAAAATAAAGAAGTATACAAGCACGTTTTAGAAACTTCAATTGGTTATAAAGGATCAGAGAATCTAATGTATGTTGTTGGAGCAACTAAAGCAGCATATTTAGCAGATATTAGGCAAATAATACCAGATAGTTTTTTATTGGTTCCAGGGGTAGGAGCACAAGGCGGAAACTTGTCTGAAGTATGTAAATATGGAATGAACAAAAACATTGGGTTGTTAATAAATTCTTCTCGCGGAATAATTTATGCAGGGGCCAATTTAGATTTCGCTATGGCAGCAGCAAGCAAGGCAAAAGAATTGCAGCAGCAAATGGAAAAAGAATTAGAAATACTAAACTAGTTTTTCTAACGTTCTTCTAATTTTCACAGCTTTATACTGAAAAAATTCAGCCAATTTGGTATTTGTATTTCCTATTTGAGATGCCATTTCTAAAAAAGAATTATACCGACGCTCCAGAAGAGAAATCATCCCTTCTTCATTTGTTAATGGTGTCGTTGTTCCTACTCTGCAATATTGATTTTTCATGCCTAATGTTTTGTTATATACAAAGATACGTTTCATGAATGGGTTTTGGTTTACCGTAATTGTGGTATTGGACTAATAAATAGGTAATTTATCTTTTTTTTAACTTTAGAGATGTATATTATTAACATTTAAGCGGATTCAAGATGAATAATTCATATTTTTACACCCTGAAAAATAAATCAATATTTTAGATACATACATTGTTAAACTACACGACTTATCGGCATGATACTTCAGAAAAATGGGTCACATTTATTCATGGAGCTGGGGGTAGTTCTTCAATTTGGTTTAAACAATTAAGAGCATTTAAAGGCCAGTTTAATATTTTACTAATAGACCTTAGAGGACATGGAGGTTCTAAGCATAGTTTTAAAGATGTTTATGATGAAAAATATACCTTTAATTTTTTAACTGAAGATATTGTACAGGTTTTAACGTATGAAAAGGTTGAGAAATCTCATTTTATAGGGATATCGTTAGGTACTATTTTAATTCGAAACCTGGCTGAAAATTATCCAGCTAAAGTAGAGAGTATGGTGTTGGGAGGAGCAATCTTGAAACTAAACTTTAGGTCTCAAATATTAATGCGTTTGGGAGTTGTTTTTAAATCTATTGTTCCTTATTTATGGTTGTATAAGTTTTTTGCTTTCGTAATAATGCCCAACAAAAATCACAAGGAGTCTAGACTGCTATTTGTTAGGGAAGCAAAGAAACTGTACCAGAAAGAATTTATCCGTTGGTTTAAACTAACCGCAGACATAAACCCTTTGTTGCGCTTTTTTAGAACAAAAGACATTAAAATTCCTGTCTTATACATTATGGGCGAAGAGGATTATATGTTTTTACCGTCCATTAGAAAAGTTGTGCAACAACAAGATTCTTCAGAGTTAATTGTAGTAAAAGATTGTGGACATGTAGTTAATGTTGAACAACCTGATGTTTTTAACCAAAAAGTAATCCATTATATTTCTTCATTTTAAAGCTTCAGCATAAAAAAACCGATGCTCCCACCGGTTTTTAAAACTAACTAACTCAAAAAAATACAAACTCAAATTTCTACAAAAATATAGAAATTTTTATGCTATGCGATTAACTAAACTTTAAAAATAGGTTAGTTAATTCACTTATTTGAATAACGTAAGTTATTTAAAATTATTGTATAATTGTGAAGAAAATACCTTCAAATTAGTCTTGTAAGGCAAAAACCTTTTTCAGTAAGACTGATGTTCTAGAAGAAACCTTATTTCTTATTTCTTTTTCTTCAACAGCAATCATAGTATAAACACCCTTTAAGGCTTCGTTTGTAACATAATCTGTTAAGTCTGGGTTTACATCTTTGGTAAAAGGAATGTTATTGTATCTAGTGATGAGGTCTTTCCAAATTTTATCTGCACCAACCTTCGTGAATGAACTTTTAATAACCGGATTAAATTTACCGTATAATGCGGTTTCTGTAGTTGAAGTAAGGTAGGTTGTCGCTGCATTATCTGCACCTGTTAATATATTTTTTGCATCAGTAAAAGAAATGTTTTTTACCGCATCTATAAAGATTGGTGTTGCTTCTCCAACGGCATCTTCAGCTGCCCTGTTAATAGCCTTAAGACCTTCGTCAGCTAAATTTCCTAAACCAATATCCCGTAATGTTTTGTCGATTTTTTGTAGCTCAGCTGGTAATAAAATTTTAACGAGTTCATTTTTATAAAAGCCATTTTCAAGGGTTAGTTTACTCACTTGTTTTTGTATGCCTTGGTTTAGGGCTTCAGTTAAACCATTTGCTATTTGTTCATTACTTAATACGCCACCTTGTGGTAACTGATTTACAACTTGTTGTAATTCTGCACAGCTCATACATTGAAATATCACAAGAATTAAAAATACCTTTTTCATAGACTTAAATTATAGTTAATGTGTTTTTGTTTGAATAGCATAGCACTATGCTGGTGTAAAGTTACTGCTATTTTTAAAATATAAATGAATGCCTCTATTTTTGATAAAATGAATACGATCTGTATTTTGTTGTTTAATTAGGTTCTACTAATTTTTTTAAGGCATTTAAAAGTGTTTTATGTAAGTGATTTGAAAATTTATTTTGATTTGAAAATTTCTGATTTACCTCGAGCTCAATTCCCATATAGTTTTCTGGAAATTTTTTTCTTAAAAAGGAGGTGAATCCGTCAGCCTTTCCTATGTACGGGTAATTGTAACGTACCTTTAAGGTTGTGTCTAATTTTTTAATTTCTTTTTTAAAATGACTGCAAAATACCTTTTCAATCGACTTTGTAGAATCATATAGCAAACCAATATCACAATTTCTTTCAACAGTATGTAAGGTTGGAGTAAAAGAATGTACCGAGATGTGAAGCACAGTTTCTTTAGTAGCAATCAAATTTTTTATTTCAGCCGTTATAGCGTTGCGATAATTTGCGTAGTAACCGTTTATTAAAAGTTCTTTTTCAGCGATGGATAAGGGTTTCGTATACTCAGAAAATAAGTTTTTATGGTGTACAGAGCGGTTCAATTCAATAACCAATCGGCTAGTTTTGCTGTATTTTGAATAGCTAGCAATTTCTTTCAACGTATTAAAAAGATGTAAGGCACCACTGTCATAACCTCGATGCGAGTTTAATACAGTGTCTTTGTTTTTAAAATAAGGCAGATAATTTTCTGGAATATAATTGCCTCCGTGCTCACAAGTTAGTACGAGTATCATACTTTAAAAAGTTCGTTTTCTTGTAAACAAGTCGCTACTTTAGAATACACTGCTGTTATGTTTTTTTCTGAATAATCAGCATCAATCGCTTTTAAAAGTCTCGTTGCTAATGTGCCTTCATTTAAAATGGTTTCAATGGCATTATAATGCGATTTGTGTATGTTTGGTTTTGCTAGGTGATACAAATGTTTCCAAATGTTTTGAACAGTAGTGGGTGTGTTTAGATGGAACAATTGTAAGTAAGCAATATTAGAAATTGTTTTTTTTTCTGCATCCTTAATAATCGGATTTAAAATATTAAATAAATCTTCCTTCACCCAAGATTTTTGTTCCTTAAGCGTAGCCAATTTTTTATAGACTAAAAGTTTTAAAGTTTCAATCAATAAAACACAAATGGCAATATCAGCCTTGGGACATTCTTGAATATCTACCAAGCGAATTTCAATTGCATTTCTATCAAAACGAGCAATGGCACCGCGGGAGTTTAAAAAATGATGATCTAAAATATTATTTGTATCCTTTGGTTTTATGGCTTTATTTATGGGTTCAAAAATGGTAGAATAATATTCTAGCTTTGAAAAAACACGTTCTGGGATTACCAATCCTGTCATTTCTGGAATTTCCTTTTGGTTGGTCTTGTAATATTCTAACCGTGTGTCTTTAAAACCTGTATCTTTTCCTTCTAAAATTGGCGAACTTGCACACAAGCCAGGGATTAAGGGGAGGATAATTCTAATAGCAGCATGTAGTTTTTCAAACTCATCATCATCATAAAAAGGCAAGTTGATGTGTGTGCTTTGTACATTGCTCCAACCGTGTCCTTTGCAGTTAAAAATACGATTGTATAACTCATAAACTTCACTATAGGAGTGTTTCCAGAGCACAGTATCTGTTACGGGGTTCATTAACGGATGTGCTGCTGTAGGTAATAGCTGTGCGTTTAATGGTTTTAAGAGCGTGTTTATCTCTGTAATATTAGTGTGAAATAATTTAGACAACCTATTTAGGTTTTTTGTAGGGCCATTGGTTTTTAATTCAATAACATGCGCCACTAATTCATTGCTCCAAGCAATCTCCCCGTTGTTTATATCTGCTGTTAAGGATCCATTCTTTTGGGTTAATAACACATCAACAATGGGAGCAACCTTAAAATTATCGGTATTAATCAGCATATATTCTAACTCTATGCCGTAAACTTCAAACAAATGATATTTTTTACTCATCCTTATTGTGCTAATCGTTTTTTTAGTGCGGTAAGAATTTCTGTGTATACAAGGTCACCATAATATAAATCTTCAACACCAAAATCTATATTGGGGTTGTCGTTAATTTCTATAACCATAGGTTTGTTGTTCACCACTTTTATATCTATGCCATACAAGCCTTTGCCCATAATTTTAGCAGATTTTAAAGCCATACTCAATACCTTTTTTGGAACTTTTTCTATAGGCAAACAATCTGCGTTACCATCTTGGTCGTTTTTCTTCTTGGCATTCCAGTTGTAAATTTGCCAATGATCTTTTGCCATATAATATTTACAAGCATATAAGGGTTTGCCATCTATAATACCAATGCGCCAATCATAATCTGAAGGGCAAAATTCTTGCGCAATAATTAGCTCAGATTCTTTTAGCATATTATTTACTAAAGTATTGAACTCCTCTATGTCCTTTGCTTTTTTTACACCAAATGAAAATGTTGAATCTGGGGCTTTTAATACACAAGGTAGGCCTGTAAATTCTAAGACGTTACTTCTATTGTCTTTATGAACAATAATAGTTTTAGGGGTTTCTATATTTGCATTTTGCAAAGCTTCTGCCATATAAACTTTGTTGCAACATTTTAAAATAGCGTCTGGATAATCTATAATAGCAATACCCTCTTGCTGTGCTTTACGAGCAAAAGCATAAGCCTCATTATTCACTTCCGTACTTTGACGAATAAAAAGGGCGTCAAAAGAAGACAAACGCGATAAATCTTTAGGTTCAATAAGCTCTGCATAAATATTCATTTTTTCTGCAATTTCTATAAACTTCTTTAAGGCTTTAGAATTGCTTGGAGGAGCAGGGTCTTTAGGGTTAACCAAAATAGCTAAATCAAAATCTGAGGTTGTTAATTTTGGAGTATCATAACGCTTTTTAGAAAAATACTGATTGGCAAATACCTGTACACTTTCTAAATGTTCATCTGGAATTTCATTTTCAGAAATAGCCTTAATACTCTGAATGTTCCACTTGGTGCTAAAGTTAAATTTTACGCGTAAAAAAGGCACTTGAAAGTGTCTGTAAAATAAGGCGCTTAATTCTTTGTATTTGTGAGCTACGTTTTGACCAAAATAAATACTTAAGGTAAACTCTTGAGATTTTATACTTTTTAAACTTTGCTGTATAATATCGTCAAACTCATCAGAGACAATACGGACTAGTTTTAGTGTTTTTAAGTCTACAATGTTTTTTACTGTTGGTATAGCCAAATGACCCCTAGCTTCTGCTAACAGAGATACGTAATAACCTTTAGACTGATAGGAGTAATCTTTGCAAAGATTAAATACTCTAGCTTTTTTTAGTAATGAAAATTTTGGATTTGTTAAGTATTCTTGTGAAGAAATAACATTAATATTCTCAATCGAAAAATTCCATTTTTCAGGTTGATTGACAATAATATATTTTTGCATTAATGACGCTTTATAAGGAACTATAATTTAGAGTAAATGTATATTTTTTTTGAATAGCTTTTACATATAAAAAAGTAGTTGTTAATTCTTTTTTTTTGACAGTAGAATGGTGTGTATTTCCTCAACAGTATCACTTTTTTTATAGACTATATTCATACTTTCTTTTATTGTAAAGGAATTAACGTTTAATGCTTTTTCTATAGTTTGCAAACTGTGGTAATAAAAATAAGTTCTATCTCCACTACTGCCAGATATAAAACCAGACGAATCATAACAGCCTTCAACAAAACTTAAGTATAGTATACCTTTTGCATTGAGTAATTCTTTGCAGTTATGTATCAATGTTAAGCAATCAGTTTTAGATAAATAAGGAATGCAAAATCCACAAATAATAGCATCAAATTTGCTTTGTAATTTACCTACGTTCCTACAGTCCATTTGTTTAAATTCTGCTGTAGGATTATTTTGTTTCGCAAGAGCTATCATATTTTCAGAAACATCAATTCCTATTAACTTTAGTCTTGGGTTTTTTGACAAAAGGTATTTGGCTATGTTTCCTGGTCCACAACCAATTTCTAAGACAGTAGCGTTAGGTTTTGTAATAAGATTAATGAAGCTGTTATAAGTGTCATTGTACAAATCTAAGTCCATAAACTTATCTTGATAAATTTTGGCTATTTTATTCCAAGTTTCAAATGTTTCTTTATAATTATCCATAGTAAATTTTTTGAGTTCAGTAAGAGAACTGTGATTTTATAGTAGATGCCTCTGATTCAAATTTGTGTTTTTTTCAGTGTATATCCCGTTTTCTATCTCCACAATTGCTTCTGTTTTGAAATAATTGTATTTAATATTTTTGATTAATTATAAAACTAAACTACATATTATTTTTTATGGAGTTGGTACTAATATTTTCTGAATTTTCACTTTAACTGACATTTTTACCGATTAAATTATTTTTTTTATGAGATATTTTTAAATCTTATTCTATAGTTGCGATTTGCTGCTGTTTAAGAACTACAGTACAATTTTCATCTTTTAAGGGATACAATTTATGGGTTTGTATTTACTCATTTCTAGTTTTTTAGTTTTTTGGCTTGATTTTGGCGGCTACTATTAGAGTAAGTTTAAATTAAAATATTTGCTGCGTAAGAATTATGCAAAAAAAATATTTTTAAAATTAAAAAATAGAGTATGAGTCAAGTTAAAGAGAACAACACTGTTAAAGTAAATTACACAGGTAAGTTATCTGATGGACAAGTTTTTGACAGTTCTGAAGGAAAAGAACCGTTAGAATTTACTTTAGGACAAGGACAGATAATACCTGGTTTTGAGAAAGGGTTAATCGACATGAAGTTAAATGAAAAAAAAACCATAACTATTCCTAAAGAAGAAGCGTATGGAGAAATAAATGATGCTTTAAGACAAGAAGTTAAAAAAACTGAACTCCCTCAAGAAATTATACCCGAAGTTGGTATGGGTTTAGTTTCTAAATCTCCAGATGGTCAGGAAATGAATCTACGTGTGGTTGAAGTTGGCGAGGAAAGTATTGTCGTAGATGGAAATCATCCTTTAGCGGGCAAAGAACTTATTTTTGACGTTGAAGTGGTAGGAATTAAAAATACAGAGATTACAAAATAGTATAGTTATTTTACAGTACCTGATAGTCTTTGTTTAAACTTGTTTAACAAAGACTATCAGGTTTTTTGTTGTAAAAGATCGCTTCTAGGAGCTATACTCATTACCTTGTAATTAAAACAAATAGAGTATGCTTCGTAATGGAAAATATGTTTTCATTGAACAGGAGTTCGTAAAGGAATAAATTAGCATTTTGCTGTTCTAAACGGGAGCATCTTATTTTTTCACTGCCATTAGTTCTGCAAAATAAAGTGTACAGTTAGTTCTTTTGTATCGTAATTCTTAAGCTGTCGCACTTGCTTCTCATCTGCTGAAGAATTTCTATATAATTAGGGTCATCTTTTAGATTTTCTAATTGATTCAGGTCATTTTTCAAATCGTGTAAATACTCATATTGTGGATTTTGTTCATAGTAATTTACATAAACATATCGTTGCTCATGAACTCCAACATATTTAGGAAGTTTATTGTGTTCCATTCGATGTTCAATAAGAAAACGCTCTCGCCAAGTTTCAATTTCTTCATTATTTACAATGGGAAGGAGACTCTTTCCATTGTAAAGTTGAGGTATTGAAATTCCAGCTATGTCAAGTATTGTTGCTGCAATATCAATGTTAAGAGCTACTTTGTCGGATGTTTTTCCAACATCTTGCGGAGACATTCGTGGATCAAAAATTATCAAAGGAACCCGTAGTGATTCCTCATAATGAGTCCATTTACCAGCAAAACCTCTATTGCCCATATAATAGCCGTTATCCGCAGAATAAATAATAATGGTATTTTTATCGAGCCCTTTTTCTTTTAGTGCAGTAAGTACTCTATTCATTACATTGTCGTACCCACTAATCATACGGAAATAAGCCCTTATGTTAATTTGATACTTTTCTTCGGTATCCCACCGCCAAAAATAGCGTTCTCTGTTTAGTGAATTCTTTAAAAATTCTGGGTGTTTTTCATAAATTTCGGGGTCATTTAATGGCGGTTTTGGAATTTCTGTATGCTCATACATATGAGCAACTGACTTCGGGTAAGGGTAGTGCCCCTCATTTCCTGGAGTTAAATTGGCATCTACTGCATGCACCGAATTAAAACTTATAGATAGGCAAAAAGGTTTCTCAGAAGTCTGACTCTCAATAAACGCTATAGCCTCATCTCCACGTATTTCAGCAGAGTGTCGCATACTGCCATCAGCAAGTTTTTTAAAATAAGGTGCATTCATAAGAGAAGGCTTAAAAAAATCGAACATTTCTGTTAGCATGCTATCTTTCATTTCAAGATTTACACCAAGTTTTCCAGTAAAACCAGTAATGTACCCTGATTTTTTGAGCAAATAGGGATAGGAATTGGTTATAAATTCTTTTTTAAGCGGTTTTTTTCCAAAAGTGTAATTGTGGTTGTATTCGTATGCTCCCGTAAGAATAGAAGCTCTACTAGCTGCACATATCGGAGTTGTAACATAGGCATTTGTAAATCTAATTCCATGCCTGGCAAGACTATCTATTGTTGGTGTTTTTACAATAGGGTGACCGGCAATCGAAATAACGTCATTACGTTGATCATCAACTAGAATAAATAAAATATTTGGCCTATCTTCTTTATCTTTATAAGTATTCTTACATCGATTAAATAGAATGATTAGTAGTGAGTAAAGAAATATTTGCACTATTTTTTTCATAGGTATCCTTTTATTTTCAGATTAGCCCAAACTCCCAAATTTCGTATGCCCCGTCTTAAGTATGCAACGTATTTATTTCTCTAAAATGCCTTTTTCAACACTATCTTCAATAAGTTTTTCAGCATAATTCCATAATTCTGTAGAACCATTTTTAATTACTTTTTTCTTGTCGTAAACAGTTTGATATTTTACACCAAATTCTTTCCACGTTCCGCCATTATTTGATGTATTCTGTAATAAAGGTTCAAGTCTGTCCATTGACTTTGCAAATTTTGCCTCATTAGAAATACCATCTTCAAATTCAGTCCAAATTTGGATGAATTCTTTAGCTTGTTTTTTAGGTAGAATACCAAAGATCCGTTTTGCAGCTTTCAGCTCTTCTTCGGTATTTTCGTGATTTTTATTTTGGTCATATATAAAGGTGTCACCAGCATCTATTTCCACAATATCGTGTATTAATACCATTTTTATGACTTTTAATATGTCAATTTTCTGTTCTGAATATTCATTTAAGACAATTGCCATCATCGCTAAATGCCAACTATGTTCAGCATCATTTTCGTTTCGGTTGCTATTAAACAATTTGGTCCGTCTTTGAATGTATTTTATTTTATCAATCTCTTTGATAAATTCTATTTGCTTTAATAAAGGATCAGTTATCATTTCAGTTTCCTATTTTTCTTTTTTCAATATTGTTACCAACACAGGGCTAAACGTAGCTAGGCCCTGAATTTTTTGAGTGTTTGTTATCGAAGATACATAAAAACAAAAAAAGACAAAAGCCTTTGACCTCCCGAGTGTAGCAACGATATAAATTCTGGTAGAAATAGAATACCCTCCTTGTCGGGATATTTGGTATAACCAACTATAATAATAAAATAATGACCGCAGTTATCTATAGGCTGCTTCCTCATTATACAGCTTAATTGGTGCGTACTTTCAAGTTCTTAAATAGGTAAGGGTTACTGCTAACTTTTAAATCCTTGCCACTTTCTGTGGTCACATTCTTAAGTAAAATTTCCTTAGTCCTGATATAAGGGAACTTTTCTTGATAAGAATAGTCAGTCACTTTAGGATTAAAATTGTTATAAATAGTAGGGCCAAGATAATCTTCTGATGGGTTAGCATCATTGATGTGGAGGTTTTCAATGGTAATCTGTTCAGGTAAATAGCAGGTATAGCCAAAATTATGCATTCCAGAATTGAAGCCACCAATTAGACTTGCACTTGAAAATTTACCTTTAGAAGGTATAAAAACGCAGTTTCGGATTATAATTTTTCCCTGCCACGTACTACCGTAATCACTTCGTAGGTTGATAAGGTTTCTTCCATAAATTGTAGTGTTTTCCACCGTTAAGACTCCACTCCCAATGGCGTTGATTCCCATATGTCCTAGGGTCGAGTTTTTAATGGTGGCATTAGCAACACCCATATGAGCATCAAATCTGGAAAAGGTACATTTGTCATAAACTAGGTTCTTGGAATAGTTAGAACTCATAATTCCCCAATAGGTACTGTCATTGATGTCATTTGATTGGCTGCAGTTTGTAAAGGAAACATCTATAGCACGGTTAACGGTGATGTCATAAGAGCCCATAGCGACGGGTTTTCCTGCCGACCCGATGGTTTTGTAGGTCTTTCGCCCTGTTAATATAGTGTTTTTAACCGTTACATAAGCACAGTCTTGTATATTGATAAAGCCACCATAAGGGGCACTATGTTCTCCTTCGCCTATGACATAGTGTTCCAATCCATCTAATAGGACATTGGAACGATTGATCATTATGTTTCGACTGTAATAAGTATATTTGGATTCAGCTTTATTTGCAATAGTTGTAAAACGTCCTCCAGTGATTTTTAATATAGTTTTGTCTAAGGGTAAGGCAGTTAAATCTGTAATTTGATCAAAGTTCCAGATAATGGGAGCATTTAAATCTACAGTACCCTTTTTGTCAACCACAAAGATATCTGTTTGCTGAGATCCATTGTTTTGGTTTAATCCATAGCGGATATAGTGCTTTACGTTGGAGTTAGATACCTTTATTAGGCAGGGTTCTAATAAGGATACATCTATTTTTTTTTGATTTCGCTTAAGTGTAGTTATTCCTTTTAGTTTAAATGATTGTTTAACGGAATTGACTCTAAAAATAGAAGCCCTACGGTTTTGGACTTTGGTATCGTCTATGATAAAGGCAGCAGTTCCAAAATCAGTATCGGTTTGTATAATTGCTGTTCTTTGCTTACCTCCAATATAATAGGTAGCCCCATCATTAGCTTTTACCTTAAGGCTGTTCTGGTTGGCAAACGCATGGGTTGCTACTATTGCATTTATATCATCGGTTTTGCCGTCGCCACTAGCACCAAAGTCATTGTAAAACACTAGACCTAGTGTTTTAAATTTACGGGCATCTTTTGGTGATACATTTACAACTAACCCTCCATCTTCAGTAGTGGTTACCTGAGTACTTTTTTTTGTAGAAGTAATCACTATATTTTCAAGTTGACTTTTGTTTTGCCCCTGTGTCGTAAATACAAAAGAAAAGAAGTAAAGTATTAAGAAGGAATAGTTCATTTAATAAATATGGAATAAGTCATCGATTTTAGTTGAAATATACAGTTCCATTAAAACTGCATTATTTTGATTTATAATTGATTTTACGTTATTATTAGTGTTTTTTATGAACTCCAAAATAGTCATATAATTGTATTTGTGATAATTAATTTTTTTGTCTTCAAATAACGACCTAATTTGTTCATTCTAGTATTGGTATTTCCAATAAATGAGGACAAGTGCTTATTTTATTGTTTTGGATGCATATTTAATTTTTTTACTATTACCGAAGCTTCGTTATCTGAGTAAATTCCATATGCGTTTACAACAACTCCTTTCAAATCGTTTTTGGTTGAAGAAATTGCATAAACAATCATTTCATCTCCAGGGTCACTATCGCCTTCGAATCTGTAAAAATGATCAATTTCAAAATCATCAGGCGATAATTCGGTCGCTGTTAGATGACAAATAAGGCATTCTTTGTCTGTCAATATTGAAAAATCAATAGTATAGCCAAGTTTTTTAAGGGCAGCCATAGCTTCGGTAACTGTATCATAACTTTTTCTTTCCATAAGTATTTTTCTATAATTAGTGCCAACTAGTTTATCTGAGGAATTTTAAGGTAAAGATCTTCACTAGATTATTTTTATAAAAAAGTACAATAATTCCTAGTTTCATACAATTTAGGAATGTTTTATAAGGTATCAAACTCAATAAGCTACTTTAAAGCTCCTTTGTATTTTAGATAAAGACTACTGTTTTGTTATTAAAAACCATTGTTTTACGGTTTATATGTTGTTTTACGGCCCTAGCCAATACTATTTTTTCCAAATCTCGTCCTTTGGCAATCAAATCTTCAATACTATGAGTGTGGGATACCGTGGCAACATCTTGCTCTATAATGGGCCCCTCATCTAAATCTGCAGTAACATAGTGGCTAGTGGCTCCAATAATTTTCACCCCTCGTTTATAGGCTGCATGGTAGGGCTTGGCACCGGCAAATGCGGGTAAAAAAGAGTGGTGTATGTTTATAATTTTATTTGGAAACTGGTCTATTACAGCTTGACTGATAATCTGCATATAGCGGGCCAAAACAATAAAGTCTACCTTGTATTCTGCCAACAAGGCCAATTGTTTTGATTCAGCCTCCTTTTTCGTTGTTTTGGTAACAGGGATGTAGTGAAACGGAATATTAAATTGCGCAGCTATACTTGCCGCTTTTTCGTGATTGCTAATAACGAGCGGGATATTTACATCCAATTCCCCCGAACTGAATCTACTGAGTAAATCATACAGGCAATGATCATATTTAGACACAAACAATGCCATTTTTGGCACCGTTATTTCTTTGTGCATTTCCCATTGCATTTGATATTTTTGAGCTAATTGTGAGCCAAAATTACTTTTGAAGTCTTCAAAAGTAATAGGAGTGTTAAATATGCTTTCTAAACGCATAAAGAAAATAGCGCTTTCTTTGTCTACATACTGGTCTATATACACTATATTTCCGCCTTTGGTATGTATAAAACTAGTTACAGCGCTAATAATTCCTGATTGGTCTGGGCAATTAATAAGTATAGTTATCTTCAAAATGATAAATTTTTGTACTCAAAATTAACGTATTAACAAAGATAAGTGCACTATAAGGTCTATTTTTATAATATTAAAGATAATAGATGATTTTTTTTGCAATTTTCGTAATTTAGTAGCCTTAAATCATCTATTAAATAGTAATGGAACAACAAAAGCCATATACCCCAATACATAAAATACGAATCGTTACGGCAGCTGCATTGTTTGATGGCCATGATGCGGCTATTAATATTATGCGTCGTATTATACAATCTACAGGAGTAGAGGTAATTCACCTTGGTCATGACCGTAGTGTGGTAGAAGTTGTAGACTGCGCCATTCAGGAGGATGCAAATGCTATTGCAATCACATCCTATCAAGGGGGGCATAACGAGTATTTTAAATACATGTATGATTTGTTGCAAGAACGAGGGGCAACACACATTAAAATATTTGGCGGCGGCGGTGGCGTAATATTGCCAGAAGAAATCAAGGCATTAATAGATCATGGGATTACCAAAATTTATGCACCCGATGATGGACGAACATTGGGGTTGCAGGGTATGATTAATGATTTGGTAAGTCAGAGCGATTTTCCAGTACCAGCCTTAAAATTGCCGAAAGAGACTTCTATTTCTAAAGCACTAAAAAATAAAGATATAAATACAATTGCACGCTTAATCAGTCTTGCGGAAAATAGACATAGTGAGTTTGTAGATTATTTTTCACAGGTTGAAAAATCGAATATAAATGTACCAGTACTAGGAATCACAGGTACCGGAGGAGCGGGTAAATCTAGTTTGGTAGATGAGCTTGTAAGGCGATTTTTAGTGGATTTTCCTGATAAAAAAATAGGATTAATTTCTGTGGATCCTTCCAAAAGAAAAACAGGCGGCGCCCTTTTAGGAGACCGTATACGGATGAACGCAATTAATAACGAGCGTGTTTATATGCGTTCTTTGGCCACGAGGCAGTCTAACCTGGCACTTTCTAAATATGTAGAAGAAGCCATTGATGTCTTAAAGGCAGCGGAATACGATTTAATAGTGTTGGAAACCTCTGGTATAGGTCAGTCTGATACCGAAATTATAGAGCACAGTGATGTTTCTCTTTATGTAATGACACCAGAATTTGGTGCTGCTACACAGTTAGAGAAGATAGATATGCTAGACTTTGCAGATATTGTAGCGCTGAATAAATTTGATAAGCGGGGTGCTTTGGACGCCATTAGAGATGTGAAGAAACAGTACATGCGGAATCATCAATTGTGGGATACGTCACAAGAGGATTTGCCAATTTTTGGAACAATGGCCAGCCAGTTTAACGACCCTGGAATGAATAGGTTATACACCAAAATAATGGAGAGTTTGGTGACCAAGGCAAATGCCGATTTAAAATCTACGGTTAAATTCGGCAATGAGGTGGAGGAGAAAATTTTTGTGATCCCACCAGCTCGTACACGCTACTTATCAGAAATTGCTGAAAGCAATAGAATGTATGATGCTACAGTAACTACCCAATCTATAGTGGCGCAACGTTTGTATGGGGTGTATCAAACTATACTATCAGTATCTAACACTATTAAAAAAGAAGCTACTTTGTTGCTTAAAAATGGGCTAGATACAGCTGCTATTTTAGAAGATGTAAAAGAAAATATAGATAAAGACTTTTTAGATTTACTTTTTAAGGAGTTTGATAGAGTGAAGATGAATTTAGATCCCTACAACTGGGAAGTTATTAGTACTTGGGATGCTAAAGTTAACACCTATAAAGAACCTATTTATAGTTTTAAAGTACGAGGTAAGGAAATAAAAATAAATACGCATACAGTCTCATTATCTCACTCCCAAATACCTAAAGTGGCCTTACCAAAGTACCAGGCTTGGGGTGATATTTTACGTTGGTGTTTGCAAGAAAACGTGCCAGGAGAATTTCCTTATGCTTCAGGTTTATACCCATTTAAAAGAACAGGAGAAGATCCAACCCGTATGTTTGCGGGTGAAGGTGGTCCTGAGCGTACCAATAGACGTTTTCATTACGTAAGTTTAGGGACGCCGGCCAAAAGGCTTTCTACAGCTTTTGATTCAGTTACTTTGTATGGTAACGATCCTGATTATAGACCAGATATCTATGGTAAAATTGGGAATGCTGGAGTTTCCATTTGCTGTTTAGACGATGCCAAAAAATTATATTCAGGGTTCGATTTAAGTCACGCTATGACATCGGTTTCGATGACCATAAACGGTCCGGCTCCTATGTTGTTAGGCTTCTTTATGAATGCTGCCATAGATCAGAATTGCGAAAAACACATCAAGGAACACAAGTTAGAAAAGCAAGTTGAAGTTGCGTTTAAAGAAGTCTATGATAATAAAGGAATAGAACGGCCAAAATACAAAGGAGAATTGCCGGAAGGTAACAATGGTTTGGGGCTTATGTTACTCGGTTTAACCGGTGATATGGTATTGTCTGAAGCGGCGTATCAACACATAAAAACAACAACGCTGAATCAGGTCAGGGGAACGGTACAAGCAGATATTCTTAAAGAAGACCAAGCGCAAAATACCTGTATCTTTTCAACAGAATTTGCATTGCGTTTAATGGGTGATGTGCAAGAATATTTTATTCAAAAAGAAATTCGTAATTTCTATTCAGTTTCTATATCGGGCTATCATATAGCAGAAGCTGGTGCCAACCCAATAACCCAATTGGCATTTACATTGGCGAACGGTTTTACTTATGTAGAATATTACTTAAGTAGAGGTATGGATATTAATAAGTTTGGACCAAACCTATCGTTCTTTTTCTCTAACGGTATAGATCCAGAGTATGCAGTCATTGGTAGAGTAGCACGTAAAATATGGGCAAAAGCTTTAAAATTAAAGTACGGTGCAGATCCAAGAGCACAAATGCTTAAATACCACATACAAACATCTGGCCGTAGTTTGCACGCGCAAGAAATAGATTTTAATGATATTAGAACAAGCTTGCAGGCATTGTATGCTATTTACGATAACTGTAATTCTTTGCATACCAATGCGTATGATGAGGCTATAACAACACCAACAGAGGAATCGGTTCGGCGTGCAATGGCAATACAGTTAATTATAAACAAAGAATTAGGATTAACAAAAAATGAAAACCCAATACAAGGTTCTTTTATTATTGAAGAGCTAACAGACCTTGTAGAGGAAGCTGTTTTATTAGAGTTTGATAGAATAACAGAACGTGGAGGTGTTTTAGGTGCTATGGAAACAATGTATCAACGTTCTAAAATACAAGAAGAAAGCCTGTACTATGAGACCTTAAAACACACAGGCGAATTTCCTATAATAGGAGTAAATACATTTTTGAGTTCTAAAGGGTCACCTACAATATTACCCGCAGAGGTTATACGTGCTACTGAAGAAGAAAAACAAGCACAGATTACAACCCTGAAAAATGTGCAAAGTAGGGCTGAAAATGTATCAGAAATTTTAAAAGACTTACAGCAAGCAGCAGTTAAGAATGAAAATATTTTTGAAAAGCTAATGGAAGTTACTAAGGTTTGTACTTTGGGGCAAATTACAACCGCTTTGTTTGAGGTAGGAGGTCAGTACCGTAGAAATATGTAGCCTTATAAAAGAGTAGTTTATAAAACCAAAAATCACCTAGAAATTAGGTGATTTTTTAGTATTGATGGTTATTTGTTTTTATAATTTAACGTAAAGACTTGCGCCAATTTTTATAAGTCTTTCTGAAACTTCTTATATCTGTGCGCAATAGGGTCAGGTATTCTTTTTCTTTAACACCATGATGTTCTAAACCATTGCAATAGGATAGGATGTTTCTTGTAATTATATTAATAAATCGAATGCTTTTTAATTTAGCGTGTTTACAGTCACTACGCTCTGCCTGCTCTATTTGAATAGGAAGCAAGATGGCGTCTGTAAGTATGGAATTAGCCATAATATCTGTAAGACTACTAGATTTGTATAAGTGTAACAAATCTTTATTGTAGCTAAAGTATGAGGCAATTTCTCTACTAGTGTGGCATAGCGCTAACGCTTTTTTATAAACCGGTACCGTGCTAAGATTTCTGTATGGCATTGTTGTTACAATTGTTTTATAAATTTACACCCTTATTTCTATACATATAATTAAGATTATAAAGTAAAATTTTATTTTTACCTTTGATTCTAAATATTTTTAGACACAAAGGGTTTGAATAATAAGATTGACGTAATAAGCTGGAAAATACTTAATTATCTGCAGAGAAATGCAAGAGAATCTTTTGCTCATATTGGTAGAGAAGTTGGCCTGTCTGCACCTGCAGTTGCTGAGCGTGTAAAGAAAATGGAGGATTTAGGGATTATCACAGGATATAAGGCTATGGTTTCTCATACAGAGACGGGTTACCAATTGAAAGCAATTATTACTTTAAGAGCTTTTATGGGGAAGCTAAAACCTTTTTTAGATCTGGTAGGTACTTTTGATGAGGTTATAAATTGCTATAGAATAACTGGTAATGAGAATATTATTATGGAAGTTGTTTTAAGGAATCAGTTTCATTTAGAAAATTTTATAGATAGGCTAATTCAATATGGAGAAGCAAGAACACATATTATTTTGTCTGATGTTGTTTCTAATGATCCAATAAAGAAAATAGATGGGTAAAATTGCAGGTAGGAAGTAAATTTGTAATTTGTGCTGTAATGTAAAAAGTGATTTAAATTAATTTTTAAACGCTATGTTATAAATGCATTTAGTGAAAATATATTAAAGTTACTTATTCTGAAGGGGTAGAAATGGGGCTTAATTAGTTTAAGTGAATGGGTGCTTTTTTTTTGGCTAGATTTTTGATATATTATTTTTAGAAAGCGATAGAATAAATCACTGTTTTTCAGTTATTAATTATAGGTCAAATAAGGGAATGAAATTTATACATCTAAGAAAACCATTACTACTGTTATTTATTATAGGGACTTTACAGGTTTCGGCACAAGAATTTATATTGAAAAAGGGAGTTGTTATGGATGCTGTAAAAGTAGCAGACTCTCTTCCAGGAAGTTTTTCACTCTTTATTCCTTCCAATTTTGAGATGAATAAAAAATGGCCAGTTTTTTTTGTGTTTGATTACGATGGCCGTGAAAAACAAGTAATAAGATTGTTGGCAACTTCAGCTGAAGAAAATGGTTTTATTCTGGCGGCATCAAATAACCTAAGAGACACGCTTTCTATTTCGGAAAATGTAATGGAATTTGGCAAAACATACAATACAGTTGTAAGTATGTTGCCCGTTAATTTTGATCAAATATATACAGTTGGTTTTGGAGAAAGTGGTGATTTAGCATCTACTATGCCTGCATTTATGAGAGGTATTGCTGGTATTTTGTCGTATGGTTCTTCTATAATTAATTTGGATATTATCAATACTAAAAGAACGTACCAGTATGTAGGTGTTGTTAATAAAGGAGATTTTAATTATTTGGGTATGATAGCTAATGAACAAGCTCTGAATAAATTAAAGTTTCCTAACGAGCTATTGGTTGTTGATGAAAATCAACAATGGCCAACCCAAGAGGTGTTAAATGATGCTTTTTTGATTTTTAAACTTTCAGCGATGGCAAAGGGAAATGTTGCTAAAGACGAAAATTATATTACAGTTAATTTTGAAAAGGCAACGAATAAGATTCAAGAATTTATAGTAGCCAATAAGTTGATAAAGGCGGAAAGATTACTTAATCAAACTATAAAAATATTTAATCCTTTTAAGGATATACAGCCTTTAAAGGAGCAGCAACAACGTATTAAAAAAGATAAAATATATAAATCTTTAAAAAGAGCTGAGACGAATACTTTTTTTAAAGAAGAGTTAATGAAAGAAGATTATGATTATTATCTTGAAGAAGATATAGATACCTATAATTTTAATAATTTGGGATGGTGGACCTATCAAATGGAAGAAATTACCAAGTTTAAAAAAAGCCCTAATGCAGAGCAGCAGTATATGGGACAAAGATTGGAGGGATACTTAAAAGCATTAGTAGAAGATAATTTAGACCTTGTTTTTTCAAATGAAAATTTAGACAATGATGCCATTAGTTTTTTATGGATGTTGAAGACTATTGTTGCTCCTAAAGATTATGATGTGTATTTAAAGTTAATATCCCATAGCGCTAAATTCAATGATTTTGGCACTTCATTATTTTATTTGGAAGAGTTGTTAAAAAACGGTTATACAGATGCCGATAAACTGTATGATTTAGAGTTTACTTCGTTGTTGAAATTAACACCAGAGTATAATATAATTATTGAAAAATACCTTGAGAAAGCAAGATACTTGCTTAGGGAGTAATGTGGTGCTTAGGTTTCAATATATAGCTATGCTACCAGTTAACGTATGGGTATCTTGCTTATGTAATCTCACAATACCTATAATGGCGGCACTATAAAATGTATAAAGAACGGCAATGAGATTACTGTTAAAGCATTTGATGGTGTCCTAGCTTTGAGGTGATTTTTTTATATTGTAAAAATTATAAATCTGGTTTACCCATAATATTTGAATAAAAGCTTGCTTTAGTGCTATGGCTTCTGATCTTTAGTTTTTTCTTTTAGGAGTTTTTTTAATACTAAAAGTAGCATAATACCTAATGCGCTTATTAGTGTTATGATATTCCAGGTAGTACTGTAACCATTATAGGCAATAGATTGCATACCATAATTGTGTGCAAAAATATGGGAAATAGAAAAAGCGATACTGTATAAAGCCATATATTCTCCTTGGTTTCCTCTTTTTGAACGTTCCATAGCAAAAGCATTAGAAAATGGAAAAGCAATCATTTCACCGAGTGTCATAAATAACATACCAATAACTAATATGCCTGCCCAAGAAAATAAGTTTAATATCATAAAGCTCAACCCTACTAATATAAGTCCATAGCGTATATAGTTAATTTTAGAGATGGCTTTGTTCTCTAAATATTTAATTAATGGCATTTCAAAAGCAAATATTAAAAACCCGTTCATAGCGAGTAGTAATCCAATTTTAAGCTCGCTTAAATTAAAAATAGCGTTATAAAAAAGTGGCACCGTAGAAAAGTATTGTACAAAGCAGAAGCCAAACAAAGTCATCGCTACAATAAATACAAGATACGTAGTGTCTTTGTAGGCAGATTTCGGATTTTTATTTTTTGTAGTATTCATTACTTTAGCTTTTTTAGGATGTAGTGCAAATAGGAGTAATGTACTTGCTAAAATACAAGTGCTGCCATCTACCCAAAACAGACCAGTATACCCTATTGTTGTTATAATAATTCCACCTAAAGCTGGCCCAGCAGAAAATCCAAGGTTTATAGCTAGTCTTATAAGTGTTACCGATCTTGTTTTGTTTTCTGGTTTGCTATACGCCATTAAGGCAACAAAAGAAGCGGGTCTAAAACTATCTGCAACAATCATTAGTAAAAACACCCCACCACATATGGTATAATAATTTTGTAGAAATTGTAAACCAATAAATAAAATACCAGTTGTAAATAAACTGAAGAGCATAACTTTGTGATAGCCAAATACATCTGTTAATTTGCCGCCCAGCCAGGAGCCTATAAGTGATCCAAATCCAAAGCAAGACATAATGACCCCCACGTTTTCTAGTGTAAGTCCTATATCTTGAGTTAGGTAAAGGGATAAAAATGGGATTACCATTGTGCCAGCCCTGTTGATTAGTGTGATTAATGCAAGCCACCAAACCTCTTTAGATAAACCCTTAAAGGAGTCGATGTAATTAATGTATAATTTTCTCATTTTGGAGGATATAAAAAAAGCCTGACAAATTTGCCAGACTTTTTATAATATAAGAATTAGATTTTTTAATTTATATATAACAGCACTGGACCCAATTTTGGGTATAGCATATAACTGATTTATAAATTGATAATCTTTGCATTCGGTTTTATTGAAAACAAATTTAAGTAAAAAAGTAATAAGTTGTACATTTGAAATAGTAACTTTATTTTTTAATAATGAGGATAGTGAATAGAGTAAAGTATAGTATGTTGTTCTTTTTATTGCTATTGGTTAGCTGTAATGGACAAAAAAAGTATCATACGAATGATAGTGAAATAGCGAATGTTTCATCGGATAAGTTGAAGAGCATTTTAGAGTTTCAGCAAGAGTTAAATGAAGAGTTTAGAAACCCAGAAACATCGCCTTTGCCAGATAGATATAGGAAAAATTTTGAAGGCTTAGATTTTTTTGTACCAGATACTACTTATGTGGTTCGTGCTAAGTTTGTACAATCTATAGATGCTACACCTTTTTTTATGCCTACAACAACTAGTAGAAAACCTGAGTATGAGCTCTATGGTATTGCATATTTTACATTAAAAGGGAAAGAGTATGAACTAGAAGTTTATCAAAATCAAGAATTAATGCTCGAGGAAAAATATAAAGACTATCTGTTTTTACCTTTTTTAGATAATACTAATGGAAAACAAACCTATGGTGGAGGTCGTTATATAGACTTAGCTATTCCTAAAGGAGATTTTATTGAAATTGATTTTAACAAGGCGTACAATCCGTATTGTGCTTATAATAAAAAATATTCTTGTCCAATAGTTCCTGCTGTTAATACCTTAGATATGGGGATTATTGCGGGTGTAAAAGCGTATAAGAAATAACAAAGGGAGCCTAGTAATTAAACTAGACTCCCTTCTACAATCAAACTTTGAGTTAAGTTTTTTTTTAAATTTTTATAGTTTTTAAAAAGAGTAGATTGCAGCTATTAAGAAAGATGACAAGCTTTTTGTAGGAGCTAAGTCATTGTCAAAAAATATTTCTTCAGAACCGCTATCTAAACGCAATTCTGGTTTAATTATTAAATTTTCAATAGTATAGCTACCTGTTAAAGTTGCAGCAAAAATACTAGGGTCATCAGTGAAAGCATCAGAATGTTGTGTAAAATATTCGCCTCTAACACCTAAAGTAAAACTTTCTGAAGTAGCTAATTGTGGGTATAGTGCCGCACCAGAAAAGCCTTCACCATCATTGTCTGCATAGGCTGCGTTAATTCCTAAAAAGAAATCTTCAGAAAGGTCAAAACCACCTGTATAATCAACTTCAAAACCTAAATTGGCTTTGTTGTCGTAATAAAAGTTTAAGAATTGCCCCGAATACCCTAATTGAGCACCCAAAGAATATTCGCCAGTCACGTTGCTATTCACATCTGTAACATTCATAAGAGCTAGCATTAGGCTAAAATCTTCAGATAAAGCAAAATCGGCCTTTAAACCTACATGAGAAAAAGGTCCGCTAGAGAATAAAAAAGAAGTGCTGTAGTTAAAATTTGCTGCTGGTGAAATAACTTCATAGCCTAAATAGGTGTTAAAACGACCAGCGGTAAGTGTAGTTCCTTCAGATACGTTCCAGTAGGCGTATAGTTGGTTTAAGTTAAAGCCACCAGTAGCGGCATCACCTCTAGGTCCAAAAGTTACATCGGCAACCACACCAGTCTTTGTGTCTTCATAGCTTGCAATAAAATTTGCCATTCCTAAGGCGAAACCTGTTTCATCTGCAAATGAACTTCCTGGGCTTTGAAAACCATTATCCGTAGCAAAAATAGCTCTATCTGATGAAGATAGGTTGGTTTTGTAATACGCGTCTACGGTTCCGCTAATAGATACTTTTTTTTCTTCCTCTTCTTGAGCAAAAATTAAAGTTGTAGTTAACATCAGTATTGAAAATGATATTTTTTTTAAGTAATTTGTGGATGTTTTAATTTTCATATGAAATAAGTTAATGTCCCTGTTAAAGGGCTTTGTTAGAGATTTATTTTTTTGTGTTGTTAAAACGTTTTGTAACGGAGCGTTTGGCAGAACGCTCCGTTTTTTTTTTTTGTTGTTGTTGTGTGTGTTTTAGTGTTGATTCATTCTGAAATCAGGATAAGCATCCATTCCGTGTTCATGGAGATCTAATCCATCTAGCTCTTCTGCTTTTTCAACCCTAATTCCACTAGTCTTTTTAATAATAATTAAAATGATAAAGGCAGATAAACAGCAGAAAACTCCTGTTGCGGCAATACCAGTTAATTGGTAAAGGATTTGGTCTAACCCTGCTTTTGCACCAAAAATGCCTACAGCTAAAGTTCCCCAGATACCACATATTAAATGTACTGCAATGGCTCCAACAGGATCATCTAATTTTATTTTGTCTATAAGGGCAACGGCCAATACAATGATTAAGCCGGCGATAAATCCAATGCTTATGGCTTCTAATGGAGACATAAGATCTGCTCCAGCCGTAATGCCAACTAGTCCTCCTAAAATACCATTTAAAAACATTGTTAAATCGTAGTTTTTGTATAGTAAAGTTGATAATAAAAAAGCACCAATGCCACCAGCGGCAGCTGCCAAACTAGTTGTTACCAATACGAGAGATGTTCCTTCTGGGTCTCCGGATAATACAGAACCTCCATTAAAGCCAAACCATCCTAACCAAAGAATTAGAACACCAGCTGTTGCTAATGGAATATTGTGTCCGGGAATCGCATTTGCTTTTCCGTCTTCGCCAAATTTTCCGATTCTAGGGCCTAATAAATATACAGCAACCAATGCTGCCCATCCACCAACGGAATGTACTAAGGTAGAGCCGGCAAAATCATGAAAACCACCGTCTTCACCGCCTAAGGTTGATAAAAAGCCACCGCCCCATTGCCAGGATCCTACTATTGGATAAATTAGACCTACATAAATTATAGTAAATATCATAAAAGCTCCAATTTTTACACGTTCAGCTACTGCTCCGGAAACTATGGTTGCGGCAGTTGCAGCAAACATTCCTTGGAACAAGAAATCTGTCCAGTATGTATACCCTCCGTCAGCATAAGCTGCTGTCATTCCGTCTACTCCTGGGTCTAATCCAAAACCAGCGAAACCTAAATATCCATTAAAATCTCCTGGGTACATTAGGTTAAAACCACCTATGTAATAAAGTAGTAGACCAGCACATATTATAAATACGTTTTTAAATAAAATATTAATTGTGTTTTTTTGTCTTGTAAGTCCTATTTCTAAAAATGAGAATCCTAAGTGCATAAAAAAGACTAATGCAGTACAGATCATCATCCATACGTTGTTAGCTGTAAATAATCCTGCGTCCATATTTTTTGTTTTAGTTAAATTGTTGGTTAGTTTATTCCTGCGTTGCCGTTTTCTTTGGTTCTAATACGGTAAGCTTCTATTACCTCAGAGACAAATATTTTTCCGTCTCCAACCCCGCCAGTGTATGCGGATTCTAAAATTGTGTTTACTGTTCTTTCTAAAAATTCATCAGAAACTACTATAGACAAGTATCTTCTTTGAATATCAGAGGTGCTGTAGGAGATTCCTCTATAAACGTGGCCTTGTTTTTCATTGCCAACTCCTGTTACGTCCCAGTAACTAAAAAAATTAACCTCAATTTTATGCAACGCTTTTTTTACGTCGTCAAACTGAGATTTTCTGATAATTGCTTCAATTTTTTTCATATTAGTTTGATTTTTCTGAGGTAAATATATTTAATTATATTTTATACCCTATAAAAAATAGGGTGTTAATGTATATATTTATCATATTGACAAAATATACCCTGTAAAAAATAGGGTGTTATTTTTTAAAAGCTATTTTTATTATTGAATTGCTATTATTAATTGTTGTTTTTGGGTACTGTGACTGCTTGAATTGGAGATTATGTATAGAATAGGAGTGAATTAGGTGTGTTGAGTGCTCGTACAATACCTAGAATTTAGGTGTATTGTATGGAAAGAAAGGATAGTCGTTGTGCGGCTATACTTAAAATGTATAAGTGTGGTGGGTATTGTTAAATAGGGAGATATCGGAAACTACATAGACTTAGAGAGCCATATACCTACCATAACAGCTAGAATACCAATGGAAACACTCAATATGGTATAGGTTGCAAAATAGAAGAGATCTCCATTTTTTAGCAACGAATAATTTTCAAAAGCAAAGGTAGAGAAAGTGGTAAAGCCACCGCAGAAACCAACGGCTAAAAATAAAGTCTGATTTTGAGTTAAGTAATTGTTTTTTAAAGTAAGCCCTAAAATTAAACCTATGAGCAAGCTGCCTATAATGTTAATTAAAAATGTGCCTAAATAAAAAGATTGGAATGTAGTATTAAATAGTTTGCTAATAAGAAAACGAAGTACACTTCCTATGCCGCCTCCTAAAAAAACAAGTAATAGTTGTTTCATACGCTAAAGGTATAAAACTAAATTGCTTTTTTATACTCAGCAGAAAGTAATTCTATTGGATAGATTCTTGGAAGGGATTGTGGTTTACTGTTTTTAACAGCTTTTTTGCTTTTAACATTAGTGCGGTTAACGCTAAACAATAAAAGTACTGCATTTATGAGTACTAAAATAAATAATATGTTAAGGAAAGTTGTCATTTAACGGCTTTTATTATCTGTATAACGCAAAAATAAGTCTTTTCTTACATTTAACCGATAGAAGTGATGTTTTTGTTGTGTGTTGTCTAGTTTTTGTTGTGAATGGTAGTAAAAGGCTATTTTTTTAAAAGATGCTTAATAACAAAGAGTGAAATAATGAAAATTGTGAAGGTAATTGCTACCCACTTAACACCTGCATAGTTTTTTAAATGCATTCTTTTATCTTTTTTATAAGTGAAGAAGATAATTGCAGTAAATACGATAACAAAAAGGCCAGCAAATATATATTGTCCGTTGGTAAACATATTTCTATTTTTGTGCAAAATTAACTTAAATAAATTCAAATGAAAAATAAACTTAAAGCAGTTGAGTTATTTCATAAATCTTTTGGAGCTGGTGTTTCTGAAGAATTAATAGCAGATTTAGGAGAACAAAAAAATTTGTTGCGCTTTAATCTTATGGATGAAGAGAATAAAGAATATTTAGAGGCAGCAAATAGCAATGATATGGTTGAGGTTGCAGATGCTTTGGGTGATATGTTGTATATTTTATGTGGTACTATCTTAGAACATGGTATGCAATATAAGATTGAAGAAGTATTTAGTGAGATCCAGCGTAGTAATATGAGTAAGTTGGGTAGAGATGGTAAACCTGTATATCGGGAAGATGGTAAAATTTTAAAAGGGCCTAGTTATTTTAAGCCAAATATTAATGCTATTCTTAAAAACTAAAAAAGTGCCTAAAAGGCACTTTTTTTTAATATTTTTATGTTTTTTTAGACTTTAAACCGCCAGCCAAATTTGTCTTCTGCTTTATTGTATTGTATGTTGGTTATTCTATTTTTTAATAAAGTTGCATAATTACTATCCAGCTTAGGTATGCTGTAATCTTTATCTCTGTAGCCAAAACCAGAAATAGGAGAAATTACAGCTGCGGTTCCTGCACCAAACATTTCTTTTAAGCTGCCATCATTGGCTGCATCTACTAATTCTTTTACAGAAATTTTACGAACCTCAGTTTGTATGCCTTCATCCTTGGCTATTTCTAAAATACTTTTACGAGTAATACCATCTAGAATTCGATCACTTGTTGGGCAGGTAATTAAGGTGTCGTTAATACGTATAAAAACGTTCATTGCACCAGCCTCTTCAATATATTCATGTGTGTTGTCATCGGTCCAGATTACTTGTTGGTATCCTTTGTCGTTTGCTAGTTTGGTTGGATAAAATTGACCAGCATAGTTTCCTCCAGCTTTTGCAAAGCCAACACCACCATTGGCAGACCTAGAATATTTTTCTTCTATAAGTACTTTTACATCTCCAGAAAAATAAGCACCAGATGGTGCGCCACAAATAATAAACTTATACTCATCTGCAGGTGATGCATGAAAACCCCTCCCTGATGCAAAAATAAAAGGCCTTATATATAAAGAGCTTTCGGCAACTTGAGGAATCCAGTCACTATCCGTCTTTAATAATGTTTTTAAGCCTTCCATAAAATAGCTTTCAGGTATTTCTGGGATTGCTAATCTTTGAGCGGATATATTTAAGCGTTTATGGTTATCCAAAGGGCGAAACATCCAGATCGTATCATTCTCATCTTTATATGCTTTCATACCTTCAAAAATTGATTGCCCGTAATGAAATATTTTAGCAGAAGGATCTAAGGTTATAGGCTGATATGGTACAACTTTTGGGTTTTCCCAAGCACCGTTTTTATAATCACAGACCAGCATATGATCCATATAAATGCTTCCAAAAGAAAGATTATTGAAATCAACATCGTTTATTTTAGTGTGTTTTGTTTTCTCAACACTAATTTGGTTCATAGTAATATTCATTATATATGATGATTTAAGGTTATAAAATTAATCAATTATCACTACTAGTGCTTCTTTTTTAAATTAAAAATGTTCAAATTTGTATTTTAGTTTTAAATTTTATTAGATATGAAAAGTTTTAACATTTTGCTTGTGGTTCTCTTAGTGTCAGTGGCTTGTAAAACAGATAAAAATAAGTCTGCAGATACAGAAACTATTTCTGAGGAGCCTAAATTAGTTGTAGCTACAGAAAATAGTATTACGTTCGGGAAAGAAATTACGAATAAAAATTCTAAAATGGCAATAGAGATGTCAAGTCTGTACCATTCAATAGCTTTAACAGATACAATTGAAACAAAGTTTACAGGGAAAGTGTTGGCTGTATGTCCGTCTAAAGGATGTTGGATGCGTTTAGATTTAGGAAATGGAGAAGAAGCAATGGTGAAGTTTAAAGACTACGCCTTTTTTGTGCCAAAAGATATTGCTGGTAAAGAAGTTGTTGTAAATGGGATGGCATTTGTTGAGGAGATGTCTGTAGATGAGCAACAGCATTATGCAGAAGATGCTGGGAAATCTAAAGAAGAGATAGCGCAAATTACCGTACCTAAAAAAACATATAGGTTTGAAGCTGATGGCGTTATTTTGAAAAACTAATTTTGAAGCGTAAGATCATAACCACCGCCGATGGCTCTAAAACCATTCAAATAGAAGAATGGGATGAGCAATACCATTCTAAGCATGGCGCTATACAAGAGGCGTATCACGTATTTATTAAGCACGGATTGTCTTTGTTTAGCAATACTGAAATTGCAATTTTAGAAATTGGGTTTGGTACTGGACTCAATGCACTAATCACTACGCTAGAAGCGCCAAAAAATAACCTTGTAATTTCGTATACAGGGATAGAAGCCTATCCGGTTGTATTGGAAGAAATTTCTCAGTTAAATTATATAGAGCAATTAAATGCCCCCAATGCTAAGAATGTTTTTGAAAATATGCATACAGTACCTTGGGATGTAGCTGTGGAAATTTTGCCAAATTTTACACTGCACAAAAAACAACAAGATTTTCTTGAAATAAAAGCAGAGAGTGTTTACAATTTAATTTATTTTGATGCTTTTGGAGCTAGAGTTCAACCAGAATTATGGACCGAAATTATTTTCTCCCTTATGTACAAAGCACTCCAAAGCAAAGGTATTTTGGTTACTTATGCTGCTAAAGGCAGTGTTAGAAGGGCAATGTTGGCTGTCGGTTTTTCGGTAGAACGTTTGCCAGGTCCTCCAGGAAAAAGAGAAATGCTAAGGGCTACCAAGTTATAATGTAAAAAATACCATAAAGTTTAGTGACATTTTGACATTTTTAAAGAAATGGCAGTACTTTTGCCATCTTAAAATTCAAGATATTAAATGCTAGCATAAATGAGTAAAAAAGATAAAGCAGAAGAAGTAGCGCAAGAAGAAATAGTGAATAACGCTACAGAAGAGGTTACAGAAAACGCAGAGGCTCCCACTGAAGAAGAAGTGGAGTTGTCTGTTGAAGAACAATTACAACAGGATTTAGCAAAAGAAAAAGATAAGTTTTTACGCTTGTTTGCTGAGTTTGAAAATTATAAAAAGAGAACATCTAAAGAACGTATGGACTTGTTTAAAACGGCAGGTCAGGAAGTAATTGTGTCAATGCTTCCAGTTATTGATGATTTTGACCGCGCTATGAAAGAGATTTCTAAATCTGAGGATAAGGAATTGGTGACAGGTGTAGAGTTGATACAAAATAAATTTACAGAAGCCTTAAAAACTAAAGGGTTACAAGAGATAGCTGTTGTACAAGGAGATGTGTTCAATGCAGATGTACATGAGGCTATTACACAAATACCTGCCCCAGAAGAGAAACTTAAAGGTAAAATCATAGATGTGATTGAGAAGGGGTTTACTTTAGGAGACAAAATTATTCGCCATCCAAAAGTAGTGGTTGGGAACTAAAAAAAAACAATGAAAGAGGATTTTTACAGCATATTAGGCATTACTAAAAATGCAACTGCAGCAGAAATAAAAAAAGCATATCGAAAAAAAGCGATTGAATATCACCCAGATAAAAACCCTGGTGATTCAAAGGCAGAAGAAATGTTTAAAAAAGCTGCTGAAGCTTATGAGGTTTTAAGTGATGCAGATAAAAAAGCAAGGTATGACCAATATGGGCACGCTGCTTTTGAAGGTGGAGCAGGAGCTGGTGGTTTTGGCGGCGGGGGTATGAATATGGATGATATCTTTAGTCAGTTTGGAGATATCTTCGGAGGAGGCTTTAGTGGTTTTGGCGGTTTTGGCGGAGGTGGTCAGCGCAGAGTAAAAGGTTCTAATCTTAGAATTAGGGTAAAGCTTACTTTAGATGAGATTGCAAATGGCGTAGAAAAGAAAATTAAAGTAAAGCGTAAAGTACAAGCAGACGGTGTTACATATAATACATGTACAACCTGTCACGGTTCTGGCCAAGTAACTAAAATTGCAAACACCATTTTAGGAAGAATGCAAACATCTGCAACCTGTAGTACATGTGGTGGAGCTGGACAAATGATAGATAAAAAGCCAGCTGGAGCAGATGCACAGGGCTTAATAGCCAAAGAAGAAACGGTATCCATTAAAATACCTGGAGGGGTAGAAGATGGTATGCAATTAAAAGTGCAAGGGAAAGGAAATAGTGCACCAGGTAATGGTGTTGCCGGTGACCTGATCGTTTTAATTGAAACAGAAGAGCATGCTACCCTTAAAAGAGAAGGTGATAACTTGCATTACGACCTGTATATTAGTATTTCTGAAGCAATTTTAGGAACCTCTAAAGAGGTAGATGCTGTAGGAGGTAAAGTTAGAATTAAACTAGAAGAGGGTATACAGTCTGGTAAAATATTACGATTAAGAGGAAAAGGGATTACAAGTTTAAATAGTTACGGAAGTGGAGATCTTTTAGTGCATGTTAATGTTTGGACACCAAAAGAATTAACGAAAGAGCAACGCGATTTTTTTGAACGTATGAGTGACCATGAAAATTTTGTGCCTCAACCAGAGAAATCTGATAAATCTTTCTTTGAAAAAGTTAAGGACATGTTCTCATAACTAGAATAATATTGAACAGGGTTTTGCTCTGTTCATTTTTTTCCCATCCTTGTGTAAATAAGGGTGGGTTTTATTTTTATATAATACCATTTATATATCTTTGAAAAAATTGTAAAAAATGAATACTATTTTGGCGGCTAAAGGTGTTTCTAAAAAATTTGGAGACTATACAGCTCTAAATAATGTTACTTTAGAAATTCCGAAGAATTGTATCTATGGTCTGTTAGGACCTAATGGTGCAGGAAAAACGACGCTTATTCGGATTATTAATCAAATTGCTTTTCCAGATACAGGTGCTGTTTATTTTGATGGTGAACTGTTAAAACCAGAGCATATTGCTACTATAGGATATTTACCGGAAGAAAGAGGCTTGTATAAAAGTATGAAAGTTGGAGAACAAGCTTTGTATTTAGCACAACTTAAAGGTCTGTCTAAAGCAGATGCTACAAAAAGATTAAAATATTGGTTTGATAAGTTAGATATTGGGGATTGGTGGAATAAAAAAGTGCAAGAGTTATCAAAGGGTATGGCACAAAAAGTACAGTTTATTGTAACGGTGCTCCATCAACCTAGGTTATTGATTTTTGATGAGCCTTTTAGTGGTTTTGATCCTATAAATGCCAACATTATTAAAGATGAAATTCTGCAACTAAAGGAAGAAGGAGCTTCTATTATTTTTTCGACACATAGAATGGAATCTGTGGAAGAATTATGTGAGTATATTGCGTTAATTCATCAGTCAGAAAAAATCTTAGACGGTAAATTATCAGACATAAAAAAAGAATATAAAAATAATATTTTTAATGTAGGGTTACAGGTGGTTGAAGAAAACGGTATCTTAAAAAAGTTGGAGGAAACCCATAAAATATGGTCACCCAATTATATTGCAGCTGATAAACAGTTAGAATTTAAAATTCAATTACCATCTAATGATACCAGTGCATTATTATCATATTTATCAGAAAAAGGAAAAGTAAATCACTTTGTAGAAACAATACCTTCTGCGAATGATATCTTTATACAAACCGTAAATAGTAAACCAATCTCGTGAGTAAATTAAGCTTAATTATAAAAAGAGAATATTTAGCTAAAGTAAAGAACAAATCATTTGTAATTATGACTTTTTTAAGTCCAATTATAATGGTAGGTATGATTGCTTTGGTTGTTTATTTAGCAATGCTAAACGATAGTGATAAAAAAACAATAGCCGTACTAAATGAAGCCAATTATTTTACGGAAGATTTTTATGCTACACCGAGTGCGTCTGTAGTAAAGTTGTCAGGTTTAAGTCTAGAAGAAGCAAAAGATTCTACAGAGCGTTTAGGGTATTATGGATTGCTACATATTCCAAATGGAACCTCTATGGAGGTTGTAGCAAAAAATGCTTATTTTTTTTCTAAGGAGTCTCCCAGTGATGGTTTTTTAGACGATTTAGAAGATGTCTTTCAAAACAGGTTAAAACAAAAAAGATTGGAAAGCCTAGGGGTTTCTGAGACAGATTACAGTGCTATAAATAAAGATTTTTCTATTCATACAGCTACCTTTCAAGGAATAGAAAACCTTAAAGGATTAAACGAAATTAACGCTATAGTTGGCGGTGGTTTTGGTTATTTAATAATGATGTTTATCATTATCTATGGCAGCTTTGTAATGCGTAGTGTTATTGAGGAGAAAACAAGTAGGGTTATAGAGGTGATCATTTCTTCTGTAAAGCCTTTTCAATTAATGATGGGTAAAATTATAGGAACATCACTGGCGGGTGTTACACAATTTATTATTTGGATAATTTCAGCATCAATCTTATTTGGTGTTGTTTTTCTAATTTTTGATTTAGATTTTACTACGCTTCAAAATAGTGATAGCTTGCCGCAAGCCCAAGCCTTAAAAATGGCAAATGGTTCAATCACAAATGATATCCAGCAATATGCAGATATATTTTTGCAAATTCCGTGGATATCACTTTTTGTATTTTTCTTAGTGTATTTTGTGTTGGGCTATTTAATTTATAGTTCTATTTATGCAGCCATTGGTGCAGCTGTGGATAATGAAACAGATACACAGCAGTTTATGTTACCCGTAATATCACCATTAATGTTAGCGATATATGTAGGCTTTATTTCTGTGTTTAGCAATCCCCATGGTTCAGTTGCTGTTGGATTTTCATTGTTTCCGCTAACATCTCCAATAGTAATGTTAATGCGCCTGTCTTCTGGAATTGGAGAAGGTGGGGTGCCAATTTGGCAATTGGTTTTGTCTATTGTGTTGTTAATTGTTACTTTTCTTGCCATAGTTTGGCTGGCAGCAAAAATTTATAGAATAGGTATATTAATGTATGGAAAAAAGCCTAGTTATAAGGATTTGTATAAATGGTTAAAATATTAATATGGATAAGGTAAAAGAAATACTTAGTTCTTTTCAGGAGTTTTTATCATATAAATTGGTAGATGGTGAAAAGGTAGATATAACTATAAGTACCTTGGCTATTATCATCATAGCACTTATAGTAATTACTTTTATTTTAAGGCTAGTGCATAAAATTATGATTGCCAAACTGCCACAAGATGACAAGAACAAATTTCTTAGTATTTTTGGATTCTTAAAGTATTTCTTATACATATTAATTATAATAACTATTCTACATTCATCTGGTGTAGATCTTACGGTTTTGCTTACTGCTTCAGCGGCATTGTTTGTTGGTTTAGGTTTTGCATTGCAATACCTATTTCAAGATATAATTTCAGGAATATTGATAATTTTAGACCAATCCTTACATATAGGTGATATTATAGAAGTAGATGGTAAAGTGGGTCGAGTTTTTGAAACGCGATTGCGTACCACTAGAGCCTTGACAAGAGATGATAAAGTAATTGTTATTCCCAATCATAAATTTCTAACAGATAGTATTTACAATTATACCCAAAACCATAAGACAACAAGAGAGTCTGTAAAATTAGGAGTCGCTTACGGTAGTGATGTGCAGCTAGTTACTAAACTATTATTGGAAATTATCCATAGCCAAAAAGGAATTTTAAAGAGCCCAAAGCCTTTTGTTTTGTTTGAAGATTTTGGAGATTCTGCACTTATATTTTCTGTTAATTATTTTACCAATGATAGTTATGGCGACCCTAGAATTAAGAGTCAATTAAGGTATTTAATAGACGCTTCCTTTAGAGAAAATAATATATCTATACCTTTTCCACAGCGAGATATTCATATTATAGGACAAAATATAAAATGATAATTTTAGTAGCTTTTATTCGTTAAATAACTATGAAAAAACTCTTAGGGTTTGGTTTATTGCTAATGGTTTCTTTTGGATTTTCACAAAGTTCAGATATTATTAGGTTAGAGTATACTACATTTCCGCAAGGAGAATCAGCCAGAAGAACTTCTAGGTATCGGTTTTTGGTAAACATACCCATTAAATTAAGTAAAAAAGATTTTTTAGTTACAGGAGCGGAATACAGCATCATAGATTTTGATAACGATAGTATCCACCCATTTGATGATCAAGAGTTAGAAAAATTAAGGGTTGTAGACTTCAATTTGGGGTATGTACGTAGATTTAATGAAGAATGGACATTCGTAGGTGTAGTGACACCAAGATTGGCATCTAATTTTGTTAATGGAGTAGAAAAGGAGGATTTTAAACTTAATTTTTCCGCTTTAAGCATAAGAGTAAATAAGGATGTTGATAAGCCAATACGGTTAATTTTAGGGCTTTCATACAATAGCGCAACTGGATTTCCACTTCCTTTACCAATAATTAGTTATTATAAAAAATTCCATCCAAATTGGTCATATATGGTTGGTGTGCCAAGAATGGAGTTTAAATACCATTATAAGGAAAGACATACATTTAAAACGGCATTGTTTTTGGATGGTTACTTTGTAAATATACAGAACGATATCATCTTGCCAAATAATGATTTAGGCTCAGGGCTTTCACTTTCTGTGATTGTTGGTGGTTTAGGGTATCAATATAATATTAATGAGAATATATCTTTTTATGGATTGCTTGGGTATACACTATCACAACAGGGTATATTGAGGAATGAAAAACGAAAAAAAGTTTATTCGTTATATAACGATGGGAATGTATATTTCAAAGCAGGATTTAAAATAGGAATTTTTTAAAGTACATATATGTCAAAAATATTAGTAATAGAAGATGAGTCTGCAATACGTAGGGTTTTGGTGAAAATCTTATCCGAAGAAAACGACACCTATAATGTTGAAGATGCAGAGGATGGACTAAAAGGACTTGAAGCCATTAAGAAAAATGATTATGACTTAGTGCTTTGTGATATAAAAATGCCTAAAATGGATGGTGTTGAAGTATTGGAAGCTGCACGAAAAATTAAACCTGAGATACCGTTTATAATGATTTCTGGTCACGGAGATTTAGATACTGCAGTAAATACAATGCGCATGGGAGCTTTTGATTATATTTCAAAACCACCAGATTTAAATAGGTTATTAACAACGGTACGTAATGCCTTAGATAGGAAAGAGCTCGTTGTAGAGAACATTATCTTAAAAAAGAAGGTGAGTAAAAACTATCAAATGATAGGGGAGAGCAATGAAATTTCTATGATTAAGGATATGATAGAAAAAGTAGCTCCTACAGATGCAAGGGTGTTAATTACAGGTTCTAACGGTACAGGGAAAGAATTAGTAGCGCATTGGTTGCATGAAAAGAGCCCGCGTAGCAAAGCCCCTTTTATTGAAGTGAACTGTGCAGCAATACCATCAGAATTAATAGAGAGTGAACTTTTTGGCCACGTAAAAGGAGCATTTACATCTGCCATAAAAGACAGAGCAGGAAAGTTTGAAGCTGCTAATAAGGGGACAATATTTTTAGATGAAATTGGAGATATGAGCCTTTCTGCACAAGCAAAAGTTTTACGAGCTCTACAAGAAAGTAAAATCTCTAGGGTAGGTACAGATAAAGATATTAAAGTAGATGTTAGGGTAGTAGCTGCCACCAATAAAGATTTAAAAAAAGAGATTAGTGAAGGTAACTTTCGTGAGGATTTATACCACAGATTAGCGGTAATCCTAATAAAAGTTCCCACATTAAATGACAGAAGGCAAGATATTCCATTATTGATAGAATATTTTTCAAATAAGATTGCCCACGAACATGGAACAGCTAAAAAGATTTTTTCAGAAAAGGCAATAAGCTTGTTAAAAGGTTACGATTGGACAGGAAATATTAGGGAGCTGCGTAATGTTGTGGAGCGTTTAATTATTCTAGGAGGACAAGAAGTTACTGAGGAAGACGTAACACTCTTTGCGAGTAAGTAGTAAATGAGTAGTATTATTTAGTTTTGGTTAAAAACTGACTTATACTTCACGGTTACTTTTCTTAAATTTTCAGAAAGGGTTTTTAACCAAATTAGTTGGTTTGTAATTAAATGTGCTTCTTGTAGATTTAATAATGTGTCTTGGTCTATTTGTGTTACCCCAGCTTGAATGTCTTTATCTCTGGCTTGTGATAAGCTATCGTATATACTTCGTAATTTGGTTTGCGCTACTTGTAACTCGTCATTTTCTTTAAAATTAAGGCTGTTGGTTGTATTGTATTTTAACTTAGAAGCCGTGTTTTTAAAAGAGGTACTAATGCCAGAAATAAGTGTGTCAAACTCTTTAGAAGCATAGGTGGTTTTATGATTTATGATGTAACTCCCTATGGATGCTATGGCAGAGAGTATGGTATGGTTTAAGGTTACAATATCATATATTAAAACAGATTCTTTTTGTTTCGATTTAGGATCTTGCGTAAGCCTTTGAAAAGCAGCATTTAAATTACTCATCGCTAAAAATGCCTCCTTTCTTGAAACTTTGTATTCTAGTAAGTTTTCTTTTTTAGAGTGATATAAATTTCTTGTGGCAATTAAGTAATTGCTATTAGAGAGTATTACATTTAAGAGTACAGCATCTAGATTTTTATACTCCCAACTTGGGAATAATACATAATTTGATATTAGCGCAATGCTCACTCCAAGCATAGTGTCTATTACCCGGTATTGAATAACAGAAAGTACATCCGGGTCTAGTAAAGCATAAACAAAAATGATATTTAACGTAATAAAAGTAGCACCAGCCTTATAACTTTGTTGTATTAAAGAAAAGGCAAAAGTTAGAGATGCAATTGCCAAAACCATATAAACAATGGTATTTTGTGTGATAAAAATAATAGCAATCGCTATTAAGGCTCCAATACTAGTTCCAATTATTCTATTTTTAGAACGTTCTTTGGTCAGTCCGTAGTTTGGTCTCATAATCACTATAATGGTCAAAACAATCCAATATGCGTTTTTTAAATCCAATAGACTTCCTAGTAGAAATCCAAAGATAATGGCAGCAGATAATCGTAAGGCGTGCCTAAGTATGGGAGATTTAAGACTAAAATGCTGCATTAAAATAGTAAAACGATATTCCTGAAAAGTTAAGAACTGATTGTATTCTGTTGTTTTTAAGGAAACAACAGAATTGTTTTTTACTTTTACTAAAACACGCCTTATGGCCTTGATTTCATCGAACAATAATTTTTGGTAATCGTGAAGATTTCTTAATGTAATAGCCCCTTCTCTGGCTTTTGGTAATGTTATTTCATCTATATAATTCTGAATGGAGATAGCGGTTGTTTCAAATGTTTTGTTTAAGATAGTTATGTCCGGAAGTTTATCTTTTTTAAGTAATATTTCGGATAAGGTAATTAGGTGATTTCCCATTACTTTATTCATCTTTTTAAAGGCATTTAAGTGCTGTTTGTGTAATCCAAAAAGGGTGTCAATTTTAGAATAATCTAAGGAATTGGCTAAGGCAAGCTCAAAGGTGTCAACCAATGATATAAAAATAAGTAGACGCTTTTCGTTAGATAAAGACCTTCCAGAACGCTTTCTGCCTTCAAGGAGTAATTCTCGTAAAGTTTCGTGTTTTTCACTGATCTGGGTTTGTACAACAAGTGCTTTTTTAGAAAGCGTATCACGTTTGTTGGGCTTGGTTAGTAATTTGGCCCTTATTTTTAAATAGTTCCCTGTTAGCAATAGGGTGTCAGATAATAATTGGTCTTCGTCTTTTTTAGGAGATACCCACAAAAAGAATAGGGAGACACCTAAAAACCAAAGGCCACCAATACCTAGAAAACCGATATGTATGGCTATTGGTTGCAGCCCTGTTTTTTGCACAGCTAAGGCTAAAACAATAGCTAATAAGCCAGAAAATGATACTAAAGATGCTCTAAAACCATAGACAGAGAGTAAGGAAATTAAAAAGCTTAAAGCAGCTATTGCCAGTAATAATAAAACAAAAAACGGTTTCGTTACTAGGATGGTAAACGTAACAAACACAGTTAAGGCAATGCTTATAAGTATTCCAAGTACCTTACGTTTTAAACTTCCAGGAACATCACTAGGAGCATTTAATAAACAACCCAATGCAATGGAAGGGGCATATTCAAAGTGGCCAACAGCATAGAGAGAGAGTAGTGGTATAACTATCGCTATGGTAAGTACAATACCTCTGTAAAAACTAGACCCTTTTAAGAAGAGCTCCATAGTTTTTAAATAATTTTTAAATTGTTTTTGCATTGCAGTGCAAAGGTAATTGAAAGGATGTCTTTAGAATTGTGTTTTTGTGTTAATTACAGATTAAATCTAAGGGATAAATGCTGGTAATTAATCCATATACCAGTGCTTGGGTGAGAATTGTGCTACACCTAAATGCTCTTTAGAACTGTGAATATTACTGGTTGAGCTTAAAAATAAGTTCTACATATTGAACTATAGCCTCGGTTTTTTACTTTTTTCTATTAAGTACCTTATAGTCTTCGTAGCACCCGCTCATTGCATCTAAAATTTGCAAGTCGTTGGCAGTAAGTATAAAAGATTTGGAGTAGTTACAGTTGTTCAAGATGTCTTCGATATCCACTTTTTCCAACTGCAACAATTCGGTTAGGGTTTCCCTGTCAAATTTTGAAGCTAATAAATCTCGGATGCGGTCATCTTCTTTCATTTGACGGAGCTTGCGCATTTGTGCAGGTTTTTTACCAAATAAGTTGCGCAGTAAATCTGCAGGGTTTAATATAGCACCCAATACTTTGGTGACAGCACTGGGGTTTTTATTCCCAGCTTCATAGCCACTAGAAAGTCCGGATATGGCATATTGATACGAGTCGTTTATAGATATGTTTTTAGCGTCAATTTCTAAAAATCCTGTAAGTTGATACGGTTTTACAACTACTTCTTCTAAAGCGTATGCTAATTCTGTTAAGGTAATTTTAGTGTCTTTAAATTTAAGCATGTCATTGGTGACCCTTATTTTTTGAGATTTAAAACCCAAATAAGTTAGGTATAAGGTGTCATTGGCTACTGCTGGTATGGTAAATGCTCCATTATCATTGGTAATTGTTCCCTTAACTTGATTTAGGTTTACAATATGTACGCTAGACATTGCTTCATCAGTTTGTGCATTGATAACGGTTGCAGTAAACTCTTCTTCTTGATTATTATTTTTCTTTTTTTCTTGAGAATGACTATAAAGACAGAGTAAGCTAAAAAGAAATAGTACGTATTTATTCATATATAAATCATTTATCCGGGGTTGAAAAACACAAGATATTAAAGTTTTCCCTTTGTTTAGAAGAGCTTTTGGGTTAAAGGTAGTAAATAAACAAAAAAAATACGCCGAAGCGTATTTTTTAATATTCTATTAACGTATTGTATTATTAGTATCTTCTCTTGCTTTTTTTAGCTCCGTAGCCTCCATCACCACGGCTTCCTCTGCTGTCACTGCTGCGAGAGCGACTTCTGTCTCCACCTCTATCTCTACCACGAGATGAAGAAGAGCGACCTCTATCACTACCTCGACGATCTCCACCACTTCTGCCGCGACCTCCGCCACCACCTGGGCTGTTAGATACTTCAACATTTACAAACCTACCGTCTACTTTAAACTCAGTAAAGGTTGATAATACTTTTTCAGAATGCTCAACATCGGTATTAAAGAAAGAAAAACTCTCTTTAACATCTACCTTAAATACATCTTCTTGGCCAAGACCAACAGTGTCTTTTAAGAAATCTTTGAGCGTCATCCAGTCGTAATCATCGCGCTCACCAACATTAATGAAGTAACGTACAGAACCACTTGTAGGTATTGATGCTTTATCTCTTCCGCGACCTTCACTGCGTTCTCCTCGTTCACTGCGTTCTCCACGATCTGTAGTGTTAAGGTCTTTGGTTTTGTTGTAATAATCGTGAAAACGACTAAATTCAACAGAAACAATCTTTTTAATGAGTTCCTCTCTGTCTATACCTTGTAATACATCATTAATTGCAGGTAAGTAGTTTTCTACTTGCTCATTAATTTCTGTATTTTTTATTTTATTAGCTAAGTGGTACAATTGAATCTCACAAATTTCCATCCCAGTTGGAATTTTCTTTGCTAAGAATTCTGTTTGCAACTTATTTTCTATCGCTTTTATTTTACGTAACTCACTACGTGTAACAATAACCATAGATACACCCGATTTTCCAGCTCTACCTGTACGACCACTACGGTGTGTATATGTTTCTATTTCATCTGGTAATTGGTAGTTTATTACGTGTGTAATATCATCTACATCTATACCACGAGCAGCAACATCTGTTGCTACCAACATTTGTATTTGTTTTTTACGAAAGGAGTTCATTACCAAATCTCTTTGGTTCTGACTTAAATCGCCATGTAAGGCGCCAGCATTATACCCGTCTTCAATTAATTTTTCTGCTACCCTTTGTGTATCTCTTTTTGTTCTACAGAAAATTACAGAAAAAATATCTGGATTGGTATCAGCTAATCTTTTTAAAGCAGGGTATCTATCTCTACCACCAACAATATAATATTCATGCTGTACCGTAGTAGCACCAGAATTTTTAGCACCAACCGTAATCTCTTGTGGGTTATGCATAAATTTCTTGGCTATTGTAGAAACTTCTCTTGGCATTGTTGCGGAGAATAACCATGTAAATTTCTCATCCGGTGTGTTTGATAAAATGTCTTTGATGTCTTCCATGAAGCCCATATTTAACATTTCATCAGCTTCATCTAAAACACAATAGTCTATTTTAGATATGTTAACCATACCACGGTTAATCATATCTTTCATTCTACCTGGAGTAGCTACAATAATTTGTGCCCCTCTTTTTATTTGGTTTGCTTGTTCGCTAATACTAGCACCACCATAAATAGCAACTACATTAAGTCCTTTTTCGTATTTAGAATACAACTTAAGCTCGTTGGTGATTTGTAAACAAAGTTCACGTGTTGGTGATAATATTAATCCTTGAGTAGTTCTGCTTTTGCTATCTATTTTCTGAATTAACGGAAAACCGAAAGCTGCTGTTTTACCTGTGCCTGTTTGGGCTAAAGCCACAAGGTCAGTGTCATTTTCTAAAAGAATTGGAATTGCCTTTTCTTGTACCTCTGAAGGTGATTCAAATCCAAGGTCTGTAATGGCATCTAATAGGGACTGATCTAGCCCTAATGCTTCAAATTTTGTCATAATATGTTATACTTAATCGCAAATATGTATGTTACATAGAGCGATTATCATAATATGACTCAGAGCAACACATGCTATACCAGCGGCGTTTAATAAAGCGGCAAAGGTACTCTATTTATTTGAATTAGAGCTATAACCATTGTATTACTTACATTTGTGGGGTCTGTCGTAATCGTAAAAGCTTTGGAAACCCCTACTATACCAAAAGCGAGCCGAAGAATATGAAATGATTTTTGTAGCTGAAAGTGGTTGTGAATATCAATGTAAATCGCTTCTAAAACAAGGTATATTTAAAAGAAAAGCACTTCAAAATCAAAATTAAGGGGTGCATCTCATAATTTTCTGCATGCTTTTTTCATTCTTTTATGCCAATTATAACGTAAATTTCACAGTCTAAGTCTTGCAACGTATTCTCTTCAGTACTATTTTAGGATACTATTAGGTTTCTTTTTTTAGTATCAAAATTTAGGTGTTTTTTACACTAACATTAGTGCTTGGTTTTTAAATACTGCACCAATTGTTGTACTGCCTTTCCTCTATGCCCTATTTTGTTTTTTATGTCTATTGGCAGCTCTGCAAACGTTTGTTGATAGCCCTTGGGTATAAAAATAGGATCATACCCAAAACCTTTTTCACCCCTTTTATCTGTGGTAATTTCACCTTCTACAATACCCTTAAAAATATGCTGTTCCCCATCTATATTTAAGGCAATGGCTGTTTTAAATTGAGCAGACCTATCTACAGATCCGCTAAGGTTGCTTAGTAATTTGTCCATATTGTCTGCTGCATTTTTTTGTTCACCTGCATAGCGAGCAGAGTAGATTCCTGGTTCACCGTTTAAGGCATTTACCAGTAAGCCTGTATCGTCAGAGAAACAAGCGAAGTCATATTTTTTAGTAACAAAATCAGCTTTTTGGATGGCATTGCCTTCTATGGTGTCTGCTGTTTCTGGTATGTCTTCCAAACAATTGATATCTGCAAGGGATAGCAGGGTAAAATTGCTGGGGAGTAGTTTTTTAACCTCATTAAATTTATTAGTATTGTGGGTTGCAAATACAATTTTCATAATATGAGATATTTATTTCTTTTTAAATTGTACAAATATTAGGAGATACATCGGGGCAAAAATAGTAATTTTATTTTCTTAAAATTTAAACAGATGAAGTTAAGGATTCCACCAATTGTTAGTATGCTTATTTTTGGTTTAGGAATGTACCTCTTGTTTAAATTCTTACCCTTTGGATATTTTGATTTTTATGGTAGAATGCTACTTGCAAAAATACTAGCAGGCGTCATAGTATTTGTTTTACTAGCATCAACCTTTCAGTTTTTAAAAGCAAAGACAACAATAGATCCTCTAAAACCTGAAAAAGCAACAATCTTAGTTACATCTGGTATTTATAAGTATACTAGAAATCCAATGTATTTGGCAATGTTGTTATTGCTATTAGCTTGGGGTTTGTATCTAGGAAATGCTTTTAACATACTACTTGCTGCTGGTTTTGTTTCTTTTATGAATGCTTACCAGATTAGGATAGAAGAAGTTGTACTTTCCAAAAAATTTGGTAAAGAATATACATTGTACTGTAAAAAAGTACGTCGTTGGTTTTAAATTTATTGCCAAATTCTTAATTAAACAGGAGTTAAAAAACAATTTCTTCATTATATGTGATGATATGCTTTTTTTATGTTTAATTAAAGTTTAGAATAGGATTATTTTTTACTTTTACTCCTTAAATTTTTTAAAATGGTTGACCAGGGGAGAAAATATGTTTTTGATTTTGATAGTACTTTAACAAGAGTTGAGGCTTTAGATGTTTTGGCTGAAATAACTTTGCAGGGAAAGTCTAATAAAGAAGAAATAATTAAAGAGATTCAAGAAATTACCAACTTAGGAATAGATGGTGATATTTCGTTTACTGAATCCTTGGAGCGGCGTATAAAACTATTGAGTGCACATAAAAATGATTTAACGCTATTGGTTGAGGTATTACGGGATAAAATTTCTAAATCCATTGAAACAAACAAAGAATTTTTTCAGAAGTTTTCTGATGATATCTATGTGATTTCTTGCGGATTTAAAGAGTTTATAGATCCTATTGTAAAAGAATATGATATTCCTTCTAGTAAAGTATACGCCAATACCTTTAAGTTTGATGAAGAAGGATACATTATCGGTTTTGATGAAGCTAATGTTTTGGCATCGCACAACGGAAAGATAGCATGTCTGAAAGATTTAAATTTAGAAGGCGAAGTACAGGTGATAGGTGATGGTTATAGTGATTATGTAATGCGCGAAGCAGGAATTGCGGATAAATTCTTTGCTTATACAGAAAATGTGAGTAGGGACAAGGCAACCACAAATGCAGATTATGTAACACCAAATATGGATGAGTTTTTATTTGTAAACGACTTACCGCGAAAAATATCATACCCTAAAAACAGGATAAAGATATTATTGTTAGAAAATGTACATCCGGCTGCATTTGACAATCTTTCTCAGGATGGTTTTTCAGTAGAACTGGTAAAACACAGTCTTCCTGAAGAAGAATTAATAGAAAAATTAAAAGGAGTACACGTTTTAGGAATTCGTTCTAAAACTCAGGTCACCAAAAAAGTATTGGAAGCGGCAGATAAATTGTTGGTTGTTGGTGCTTTTTGTATAGGTACAACTCAAATAGATTTAGAAATAGCTAAAAATAGAGGTGTTGTTGTGTTTAACGCACCGTACAGCAATACACGTTCTGTTGTGGAACTAGCCATTGGAGAAATTATTATGTTAATGCGTAATGTATTTCCTAGAAGTCAGGAAATTCATAGGGGACAATGGAATAAAACAGCGATTAACTCTAGGGAAGTTCGTGGTAAAAATTTAGGGATTGTTGGTTATGGTAATATCGGGAAACAATTATCTGTTTTGGCAGAAGCCATTGGTATGCGTGTTTATTATTACGATGTTAATGATCAGTTGGCTCTTGGTAATGCTATTAAATGCAATACTCTAGAGGACTTGCTTAACGTGTCTGATGTAGTAACCCTGCATATTGATGATAACAAAGTGAATAAAAACTTTATTGGGGAGCGCGAAATAAAGCAAATGAAAAATGGCGCTATGCTTATCAACCTTTCACGTGGTTTTGTGGTAGATATACCAGCGTTGGTAGCGGCATTAAAAAGTGGTAAAATTGCTGGAGCTGCTGTAGATGTGTATCCAGAGGAACCACGTAGCAATGGTGAATTTTTATCAGAACTACAAGGATTAGAAAATGTAATCTTGACACCGCATGTAGGGGGTAGTACAGAGGAAGCGCAGCGCGATATTGCAGATTTTGTACCGAGTAAAATAATGGACTATATCAATTCTGGAAATACCGTAGATGCTGTGAATTTCCCAAGTATTCGTTTGCCTAGACAAACAAATGCACACCGTTTTTTACACATACACAAAAACGTACCGGGTATTATGGCTAAAATAAATAAGGTATTGGCCGAGTATGAAATGAACATAACCGGACAGTTTCTTTCTACCGATAATTCGGTAGGCTATGTCATTACAGATTTAGATAAAGAATACAATAAAGAAGTTATCAAAGCACTTAAAAAGGTAGAGAATACCATTAAGTTTAGAGTGTTGTACTAGAATATTAAAGTAGATGCATATAAAGCGTTATAGATTAGTTTCTATGACGCTTTTTTTTATCGATGATGATAGGGCTCATTTTTTAAAATAGTAAAAGCTCTATAGAGTTGTTCTACCGCAAATAAACGTACCATTTGATGCGAAAATGTAAGTTTAGAAAGACTAATTTTTCCGTCTGAAGCTTTGTATACGGCATCACTAAATCCATAAGGACCCCCAATAACAAATACTATTTTTTTAGTGCCCGCATTCATTTTTTTTTGTAGATAATCAGAAAAATTTACCGAAGAATATTGTTTGCCATTTTCGTCCAATAACACAAGAATATCTGTTGGCTTCAACTTTTTAAGAATAAGCTCTCCCTCTTTCTCCTTTTGTTGGGCTTCAGACAAATTCTTGACATTTTTGATGTCAGGTATCACATCCAAATCAAACTTAATATAATGACCTAAACGATTTACATATTCTGTAATCAGTGATTGTAAGTTTTTGTTGTCTGTTTTGCCTATAGCAAGGAGTTTAATATTCATAGTGTAAATATAGGTTCTAAAGTTCTAAGGTACGGGATTAATTTAAAAACCAAAAAACACCTAAACTTTCAACAAACATTTTAGTAAATTAGCACAAAACAAAATAATTTAATGATTTCAGAAGAACAGTTTCAGAAAGAAATAGACCTCATTATTAGCAATGCCATACGCGAAGATGTAGGCGATGGAGATCACAGCTCTTTGGCGTGTATCCCAGCAACGGCAACAGGAAAAGCCAAGCTTTTGGTAAAGGATGAAGGTATTATTGCTGGAGTAGCATTTGCCAAGCAGGTATTTGCTTATGTAGATCGTGATTTAGAAATAGAAACCCTAATTAACGATGGGGAAAGTGTTGCCTATGGGGATGTTGTTTTTTATGTAACAGGGAAATCTCAAAGTATATTAAAAGCGGAACGCTTGGTTCTAAATGCCATGCAACGCATGAGTGCTATCGCTACGAAAACCAATTTTTTTGTAAAGTTGTTAGAAGGTACTACTACTAAAATATTGGATACGCGAAAAACCACACCGGGTTTACGTGCTGCAGAAAAGTGGGCTGTAAAAATTGGAGGTGGAGAAAATCATAGGTTTGCTTTGTATGATATGATTATGTTAAAAGACAATCATATTGATTTTGCTGGAGGAATTACAAAGGCAATTGAAAAAACAAAGCACTATTTAAAAGAAACAAATAGGGATTTAAAAATTATTGTAGAAGCCAGAGATTTAGATGAGATAAAAGAAATTCTAAAAACAGAAGGTGTTTATCGTATTCTTATCGATAACTTTAATTATGAGGATACCAGAACAGCTGTAGCATTAATTGGCGATCGCTGTTTAACGGAATCTAGTGGCGGAATTAATGAAGAGACTATTCGCAACTACGCAGACTGCGGTGTTAATTATATTTCATCTGGAGCATTAACACATTCTGTTTACAATATGGATTTAAGTCTTAAAGCAGTTTAATGTCGGCAGAAGTAGAAGATAAATTAGCGAAAATACCTGTAATAAATTGGGTGGTTCTCATATTGAAAAAGATAAAACTGCCAGCTTTTGAAGGGTTGTCCTTGTATGATTTGCTAGAGATGTATGTGTATGGTATCATAAAAGGCACCCTGTCTACACGTGCTAGTGCCATTGCTTTTAGCTTATTTATGGCCTTGTTTCCTTTGCTAATTTTCTTGGTTACTTTAATACCGTTTTTAATACCCTTTGTAGATTCTGGAAATCCGGATACAAACTTAAGTACAGAGTTTATAGCCTATTTAGAATATGTATTGCCAAATGCTATAAACGATTATTTCTTTGATGAAATATATGGGGAAATAATGAGTCAGAAACGCAGTGGTTGGCTGTCTTCATCCTTTTTAATATCCATATTTTTAATTGCAAATGGGGTTAATGCTATTTTTAGCGGATTTGAAAATTCCTTCCACGTAAGCCTTAGCAGAAGTTTCTTTAGACAATATTTATACGCGGTAATGGTAGGTATTTTGCTTTCTATTTTAATTATTGTAAGTACAATTGTATTTATGTATTTTGAGATTTATGTGATAGAAAACATATCAGATACCACCCAAGCTTACTTTGGAACTGAACTGGAGACAACAGATTTATGGACTACGCAAATAGCAAAGATTATCTACTTTACATTTTTGTCCTATTTGGCCATTTCCATTCTCTATTACTTTGGTACGGCAGAAGGCCGAAAGGCAAAATTCTTCTCAGCAGGATCCTTAATGACTACCATTTTATTTTTGTTAACCTCTTATTTGTTTGGAGTGTATGTTGATAAATTTGCAAGATATAACGAATTGTACGGCGCTTTAAGTGGATTATTAATTTTGATGGTTTACATTTGGTTGAATGCAAACATTTTATTGTTAGGGTTTGAGTTAAACGCTACCTTAAATTCTCTAAAGAAAAAAATGATAAAGAATGATGAAGTTTAAGAGTTTTATAAGTTTAGGTGTTATTTTGTGTATAGCCCAAGTTAGCCTGTCTCAGTCTGTTTTTGGAAAATGGAAAACTATAGATGATAGAAATGGAGTAGAAAAGGCAATCATTGAAGTGTATGAAAAAGAAGGCTTGCTATTTGGTAGAGTCTTGGAAATCTTAGAAGAAGGGAAAGAGGATGCAGTTTGTGAAAAATGTGATGATCATCGCAAAGACAAACCCGTGGAAGGAATGGAAATTATTACTGCCGCGGTTAAAACTGATGCTAACGAATACAAGGGAAAACATCTTTTTGATCCTGAGCAAGCGATGACCTTTCGATGTAAAATATGGTTAGATCCAGAAGATGAAGACCAATTAAAAGTGCGTGGTTATTTGGCTTTTATCTATAGAACCCAAACTTGGGTCCGTGTGAAGGAATAAAATAATGTCATGGGCTATTTTATAAATGTAATCCTTCCAATTCCGCTAGAAAAGCTATTTACGTATAGTGTTTCCAAGGCAGAAGCATCTTATTTAAAAATAGGAATGCGCGTTGCTGTTCCCTTTGGAAAATCAAAAATATATACCGCCTTAGTTGCAGAAATACACACTACGGCACCCACCGTATATGAGGCAAAAGAAATTCATCAAATTTTAGATGATGATCCTATAGTTACCGAAGTACAGTTGAGGCATTGGTTGTGGATTGCTTCGTATTATATGTGTTCTCTTGGTGAGGTTTTTAGAAGTGCTGTGCCAAATGCTTTTTTATTGGAGAGTGAAACTTTGATTCTGAAGAATAAGGAAACCGTAGTAGACGAAAAAGAATTAACAGATGAAGAGTTTTTAGTGTTTGAAGCTTTAGAGCATCAATCGATGCTAAAGGTTCAAGAAATAGCAGCCATTATCGATAAAAAAAATGTGTTGCCCATTCTGAAGCGTTTGTTAGAAAAAAATATCATTCAAACTAAAGAAGAAGTATATCAACAATACAAACCAAAATTAGTTAGGTATGTTAAATTAGGAGAAAAATACCAGTCAGAAGAAGCTTTAGGAAGTTTGTTAGACTCCCTTTCTAGAGCACCAAAACAGAGTAAGGTGCTATTGGCTCTGTTTCAGCTACAAGGTAATACTCAGAAAAAAATTACCGTAAAAGAACTCGAGGAAAAAAGTGAATCTTCAACATCAATTATAAGAACACTTATTGATAAAGAAATTTTAGAGGAGGTTTTGGTTCGTACGGATAGGGTCGTTTTTGACCCAGCGAAGAAGCCAAAAAATCGCAAAGAACTAAATGAACATCAACAGCAGGCTCTGGAGGACATAGAAACTAGTTTTTCGGAAAACAAAGTTACTTTATTACATGGTGTAACTTCTTCCGGAAAAACCGAGGTCTATGTAAAACTAATTGCAGACTGTATAAAAAAAGGGAGGCAAGCGCTTTACCTTTTACCAGAGATAGCACTGACAACACAACTCATTGCGAGGTTGCAAGAATATTTTGGCGAACAGGTGGCTGTTTTTCATTCCAAATATTCCATTCACGAACGAGTGGAAGTGTGGAATAATGTTTTGGCAAATAAGGCAAAGGCACAGATTGTCATAGGAGCTAGATCTGCCTTGTTTTTACCCTTTAGCAAGCTTGGGTTAATTATAGTAGATGAAGAGCATGAGGCTTCTTTTAAGCAATATGACCCAGCACCAAGATACCATGCTCGCGATAGTGCTATTGTTTTAGCTCATTTAAGTAAATGTAATATCCTATTGGGTTCTGCAACGCCGAGTGTAGAGAGTTTTTATAATGTGACCCAAGGAAAGTATGGGTATGCACAAATACAAAGGCGGTTTGGAAATGTTCAAATGCCAGAAGTAACATTGGTAGATATTAAAGAGCTTACCCGGAAAAAGAGAATGAAAGGTCATTTTTCTGAACATTTACTACATGGTATTACAACTGCGGTAGAGGAAGGGGAGCAGGTTATATTATTCCAAAATAGGCGTGGGTACGCACCCATTGTAGAATGTACTACTTGTGGGCATTCGCCACAATGCCCTAATTGTGATGTAAGTCTAACTTTTCATCAGTATAAAAAGCAAATGCGTTGCCATTATTGCAGTTACCATATGGCACTACAGCAAAGTTGCTTGGCTTGTGGTATGGCGACCTTAAATTCTAAAGGATTTGGAACAGAGCAAGTCGAGGAGGAGCTTCAAAAATTAATGCCAAATCTTCGGATTGGCAGAATGGATTTGGATACAACTCGTGGCAAATATGCCTATGAAAAAATAATTACCTCCTTTGAAAAACATGAGTTAGATGTTTTGGTGGGAACACAAATGCTTACCAAGGGTTTAGATTTTGCGAATGTAAGTCTCGTGGGGATAATGAATGCAGATAACCTTTTAAATTTTCCGGATTTTAGAGCGCATGAGCGCAGTTATCAACTGCTCGCCCAGGTTTCTGGACGGGCGGGTAGAGCCAAAAAAAGGGGTAAGGTTTTAATTCAAACCTATAATCCCTACCATCAAATACTACAACAAGTTGCAGCAAACGATTATGAAGGGATGTATACAGACCAGATTAATGAACGCAGGCAATTTAAATATCCACCTTTGCATCGAATTCTAAAAATAACCTTTAAGCATAAGGATTATACCAAGGTGGAAGATGCTTCAGAGTGGTTTGCAAAATCATTGCGTGTTGTATTTAATTCTACGGTTTTGGGGCCAGAATTTCCGGCCGTTTCTAGAATTAGAAATCAGTATATTAAGCATGTAATCTTGAAGATGGAAAAAGAGCAGCATTTAGGAAAAACTAAAAATCACATCAAACGAATAGAAAAATCTTTTGATGCTATAGCACAATACAAAGGGGTACGAGTAATTTATAATGTAGATTATATTTAGGGCTAGTAGCGAATACAGTCAGAAACTAACAAGAAAGACAAAGTGATTGAAGCGGAGAAACAAATAGCAGCAAAGGCGGCCTTGCAGTATATTAAATCGAATATGGTGGTTGGCTTGGGCACGGGTAGTACAGCCAATTATTTTATTAGGTATTTGGGAGAAGCAGTAAAAAATGAAGCACTGCATACTGTAAAATGTGTAGCTACCTCCAATGCCTCTAACGCCTTGGCCAAAGAGGTTGGTTTAGATGTAATCCCTTTAAATACGATCTCCAAAATTGATGTTACGGTAGATGGGGCCGATGAGTTTGATTCTGATTTAAATTTGATCAAAGGTGGAGGAGGAGCCTTGGTTCGGGAAAAAATAATTGCTTCCCTTTCTTCTCAGTTTATTGTTATTACTGATGCCAAAAAGAAGGTGTCTACACTTGGTGCTTTTAAACTTCCAGTTGAGGTTTTTGAGTTTGCAAGTATGCCTATTTTAAACAAGCTAGCGGCATTGGGGTTACATCCCATACCTAGAAAAGATGCTTTGGGTACCGTGTTTATCAGCGATAATGGAAATGTTATTATAGATTTGGATCTCAAGAAAATAGAGCGGCCAGAGCGTTTGCAGGAGCAGCTTCAAAATATTCCAGGGATATTAGATCATGGGTTGTTTCTTGGTTTTGCTTCGGTAGTACTTATGGGTAAGAATGGAAAGGTAGTTGAGTTTACAACTTGAAAACGGATTTGTTGCGGAGGTTGTTTAGGAATTTAGAACAAATAAAAAAGCCAGCGAAAGCTGGCTTTTTTATTTCAAAATATAGGTTTTCATTAGACATTGCTCAACGCTTCTGCTAACTCAGTTTTTTTATTTCTACTTAAAGGTATTTGTCTCCCATCTACTTCAACATTTTTACTATTAAACTTCTCAACCTTTTCTAGATTCACGATATATGATTTGTGAATTCTAAGAAATTTTTCTTCTGGTAATTGCTTTTCAAAGGATTTCATAGTAGAAAGAATTACAATGTTTGCCTCGTCAGTAACTAATTTAATATAGTCACCAAGAGCTTCTATCCATTTAATATCGTTAAGAATAACCTTGCGTTTTTTAAGATTACTCTTAACAAAGATATGTTCTTCATCCTCTAAGACTCTGTGTAATTGCTCGTACTTGGCAACAGCTCTTTTTACAGAGGCATCAAACCTACTCATTGTAATAGGTTTGTGTAGGTAATCTGTTACGTCGTAATCAAAAGCTCTTAAAGCGTAGTCTGGTTTACCAGTAATTAATATTACTTGCGGTGGATTATCAAGAGATTCTAATAAATCGAATCCACTAATAATAGGCATTTCTACATCTAAAAAAATAAGATCAATCTCATTGTTCTTTAATCCGTTTTTGGCTTCAATAGCATTGCTATATTCTGCCACCATAGTTAAGTTGGGATGATTGTTGACTAACTTAGCAACTGCCATACGTTGCATAGTGGAATCATCTACAATTATACATTTAAGTTTCATAAATAAGTTGATTTGTGGGGTTAAATCTCAGCCAAAGTACTAAAAATGTCAGATGTATTGCAAGAAAAGATGTGAACATGCACTATTCTGTTGTGTAATTGGTATTATGTGAGATGTAGGTTTCATTTGGGATCTGGTTATGTTAATAACATTTAAAGTATAACGAAGAATATTAAGTTTTCTTGTGAGGAATCAAAAAAATAATTACTTTTGCACACTCTAAAAAAATATATAATATGAATCATTACGAAACTGTTTTCATTTTGAATCCCGTTCTATCTGATACTCAGATAGAGGAAACAGTTAAGAAATTTGAAGATTTCTTAATTAAGAAAGGTTCCAAAATGGTTTCCAAAGAAAATTGGGGACTTAAAAAATTGGCTTATCCTATTCAACACAAAAAAAGTGGTTTTTACCATTTGTTTGAGTTTGCTGCACCAGGTGAAGCGATCAATGGCTATGAGCTAGAATTCAGAAGAGATGAACGTGTAATGCGTTTCTTAACTGTAAAGTTGGACAAGCACGCTATTTCTTGGGCAGAAAGAAGAAGAACAAAATTAAAAACTAAAGCTTAAGGATTATGTCAGCTATTGAACAACAAGCAAAAGGTAAAAAAGATGGAGAAATCAGGTATTTAACTCCATTAAACATTGAAACTAACAAGCAAAAGAAATACTGTAGATTTAAAAAATCTGGTATTAAGTATGTAGATTATAAAGATCCAGATTTCTTAATTAAGTTAGTGAACGAGCAAGGTAAATTACTTCCTAGAAGACTTACTGGAACTTCATTGAAGTATCAAAGAAAAGTGGCTGTAGCTGTAAAAAGAGCACGTCATTTAGCATTAATGCCATATGTTGGCGATTTATTAAAATAAAATAAGCTAAACTATGGAACTGATATTAAAACAAGACGTACAGAATTTAGGTTTTAAAGACGATTTAGTTGAGGTGAAAAATGGCTTCGGCAGAAATTACCTTATACCTAAAGGATTGGCTGCTCATGCTACACCATCTGCAAAGAAGGTATTGGCAGAGAACCTAAAACAAAGAGCTCATAAAGAGAAGAAAATTGTTGATGAGGCTACTAAAGTTGCTGATGCATTAAAACAAGTAGAAATTAAAATACCAGCTAAGGTTGGTGTTGGTTCTAAATTGTTTGGATCTATTGGTACTATGGACTTGGCAGCTGCTTTAGAAAAAGCGGGTCAATCAATTGATAAAAAATACATTACGATACAAGGTGGTGCTGTAAAAAGAGTTGGGCCTTACAATGCTCAAATTAGATTACATAGAGAGGTTATCATTGAATTTCCTTTTGAAGTAGTAGCAGAAGCTAAGTAATAGAAAACATAATTGTTATTTAAAGAGCTATGCCTGCATAGCTCTTTTTTTTGTTTTGTAATGAAATACCTGGGGCAAATGCAGCGGATGTACATTAGAAAACGATTTTTAATTTTGAGAGAGAAAACACAAGTAATTACCCATACATGTGGGATAAAAAGGAATAGCTGTGAAATACACAAGACTTACAAAACAACAGTTAGAAGAATTACAACCAGAATTTGTTAATTTTTTAGCATCACAAACCATCACGGCAACAGAATGGGATACTTTAAAAAGAGAAAAGCCAGAAGTGGCTGAGGAAGAGTTAGATGTTTTTAGTGATTTAATTTGGGAAGGGGTGCTTTCTAAAGTAGAATTCTTAGAAAATATATCGGCACAACAAATGCACTTGTTTCATTTGCTAGAAAAAGAAATGCGGCTCATTTCTGTAAAAGTGATGAATCCAGAAGTGGATTTAACGACCGAAATTGGTTTTGCTTGGTTTAAGAAAAACTGGCAATCCGATTTTGTAGAATACCTTACGGCATCTAAAGTCTATACGGAGGATAAAAATCTAGACAAATTCAACCTTATAAAACAAGGGGCAGCAATTACTAGAGGTGATTTGTTTAAATGGTTTGATAATATCATAGGATAAACCGATATTTGTTCGATTCAAAAAATTAAATAGATCATTGTTTTTTAAGACAATACCAATGCTGTAACGCATTCTGAATACTATAATTTATGGCACAAAAACCATCCATTCCAAAAGGGACAAGAGATTTTTCTCCATCTGAAGTTGCAAAACGAAATTACATTTTTGATGTTGTAAAAAAACATTTTCAAACCTTTGGGTTTCAACCTATAGAAACACCCTCTTTTGAAAACTCCGAAACCTTACTGGGGAAGTACGGGGAAGAAGGAGACCGACTGATCTTTAAGATTTTAAATTCTGGAGATTATTTGGCTAAGGTAAGGGATGAAACATATACTGCTAAGAATTCAACTTCCTTGACATCCAAAATATCAGAAAAGGCATTGCGGTATGATCTTACGGTACCCTTTGCACGTTATGTAGTAATGCATCAAAATGAAATTGATTTTCCATTTAAAAGATATCAAATACAACCGGTTTGGCGAGCAGATAGACCACAAAAAGGTCGTTTTCGTGAATTTTTTCAGTGCGATGCTGATGTAGTTGGTTCAGATTCCTTATTGCAAGAAATAGAATTGGTGCAACTGTATGATGCTGTTTTTACAGATTTAAAACTTACAGGCACTACTATAAAACTAAACAACAGAAAAATATTAGCAGGAATTGCCGAAGTAATTGGCGCCAAAGAACGGCTTATAGATTTTACAGTCGCTTTGGATAAATTAGACAAGATAGGTGTGGCTGGTATTACTAAGGAAATGCTAGATAAAGGCATTTCGGAAGCAGCCATAGAAAAAGCGAAACCTTTATTCTCCTTATCAGGAACCAATACAGAACAATTACAGGTTTTGGGGGAATTGTTAAAAGATTCAGAAGAAGGAACCAAGGGTGTAGCCGAGCTTACTTTTATAATTACTGCGGTTGAAAAATTAGGGTTGCAATCTGCCAATTTAACTATAGATGTTACCTTGGCACGTGGACTGAACTATTATACCGGGGCTATTTTTGAAGTTGGTGCTCCAAGTGGCGTACAAATGGGTTCTATTGGCGGTGGTGGTCGTTATGACAATTTAACCGGAATATTTGGGTTAAAAGATGTAAGTGGGGTTGGTATTTCTTTTGGGTTAGATCGGATTTACCTGGTGTTGGAAGATTTGCACCTTTTCCCGGAGGCTATAGATCAGGCTTTGGAAGTACTTTGTGTGAATTTTGGAGAAAAAGAAGCCTTTGCTGCCTTACAATTGGTAACCAATTTGCGTAAAAAGGGTGTCAAGGCAGATGTGTACCCCTCATCGGCAAAAATGCAAAAGCAAATGAAGTATGCCAATAAGCGCAATGTTCCTTATGTAATACTTATAGGGGAGCAAGAAGTGTCTGATGGTACCTTTGTGGTGAAAAATATGCAAAAAGGAGAGCAGCAAACGTATAAACTAGCCAATGTTTCCGATTTTTTGGACGCACTCTAGCGATCTATCCTGTATTAAAATTATAGTAGCCACCATGCAATTCAATTGTCTAGTGGCTTTTTTATTAATGCTTCCCTCTGAATAAAGAGGGGCTAAGGGAGGTGTTATTTTTATCCGACTGGTTCTCGATACAATTTCTTGTAAAAAAACAAGAAAACACTCGAACATACATCTGTATTGTGGTTCGTTAATTAAAGAATTGAAATCCAAATTCATTTTCCGAAGTAGTTCTAGCTATTTTGTAGTATAAGTTTGTTGTTTAGTTTTTCCTCCTAACAAGGAGGGACTAAGGGAGGTGTTTTGTAAAGGTGCTGCTTTAGAATTATTAATTAATTGGAACAAATTTTCCTTCGAGTACGAAGGGATTAAGGGAGGTATTCTTTAGAGCAGCACCTATGAGTGATTAAGAGGTGTTATTTTTACCCGACTGGTTCTCGATACAATTTCTTGTAGAAAAAACAAGAAAACACTCGGACATACATCTGTATTGTGGTTTGTCAATTAAAGAATTGAAATCCAAATTCATTTTTCGAAGTAGTTCTAGCTATTTTGTAGTATAAGTTTGTTGCTTATGTTTCCCTCCTAACAAGGAGGGACTAAGGGAGGTGTTTTGAAATACTCCTAACTACAAAATTATAATATGCTTTACTATGAGGCACATATTTTTTACGTGAATCTTCATTTTGTAACTCTTTTTCGAACTGAAGCAAAGGTAGTAACCTTAAATCGTTCACCTCGCTGTCTTGTTTTTGTAAGGTAGAAAGGGTAACTTTTAATTCACAGATATACGTATGGTGATATTCACAATCTATTAAAGTATCGGAATGTTTGTGAACAGATTTAAAATAGCCAATTTTATGTAAATTTGTCTTTAGAACAGCAAGTCCAATTTCTTCTTTTATTTCCCGGATGGCAGCATCAAGAATATTCTCTCTGGCGCCAATATGTCCCGCAACGGAAACATCCCACAAGAGTGGGTGGGTGTCTTTGTTTTTTGCGCGCTGTTGAAGTAAAACTTCTTTTTTAGCGGTGTAAAACCAAATGTGCGTTGTAGCATGGTACCAACCATTTTTATGCGCATCAGATTTCATCGCGGTTTTACCGATAGAGTTTCCATATGCATCTAAGATATCTATACGTTCATCCATAGTATGTATTAAAATAAAGTAAAAAAACCCCTTAATTAAGGGGCTCTTAAATATTTAGTCGAAATAACTAAAAGTTTCTCCTTCTTTAATAGTTAGAAGCGTTTCATATATTAAACGAATTACATTTTCAACATCATCTTTATGCACTGTCTCTACAGTAGTATGCATGTAGCGTAACGGTAAAGAAATTAAAGCAGAGGCAACGCCACCATTGCTATATGCAAAAGCATCAGTATCTGTACCTGTAACTCTAGAGGCTGCCATTCGCTGGAACGGAATTTTATTAGCCTCAGCAGTTTCTATAATTCGCTCCCTCAGTTTGTTTTGTACAGCAGGTGCATACGAAATAACAGGTCCGGCGCCAATTTCTGTAAAACCCTGAGTTTTTTGTTCTATCATTGGAGTGGTCGTATCATGACAAACATCCGTAATGATAGCAATATCTGGTTTAATGGTTTGTGTAATCATTTCTGCACCTCGCAAACCAACTTCTTCTTGTACAGCATTGGTAATGTATAAGCCAAAAGGTAACTTTACCTTATTCTCGTGTAGTAAGCGTGCAACTTCAGCAATCATAAAGCCGCCAGCGCGGTTGTCAATAGCTCTACAAACAAATTTGTCTTTATTTAGTATTTTAAATTGATCTGGATAGGTAATGACACAACCTACGTGTACCCCCATTTTTTCAACTTCAGCCTTATCTTTTGCGCCAATATCAATACAAATATTATCCAATTTAGGAGCTTCTTCTTTCGCTTTGTTTCTAGTGTGTATTGCTGGCCAACCAAAAATACCTTCTACAATCCCATTTTTAGTGTGTATGTTTACCCATTTAGACGGTGCAATTTGGTGGTCACTACCTCCATTTCTGATCACATAAAGTAATCCATTGTCTGAAATATAGTTTACATACCAAGAAATTTCATCAGAATGTCCTTCAATAACAACTTTAAATTTGGCGTCAGGATTAATAACACCTACCGCAGTACCGTAAGTATCAGTAATAAATGTATCTACATAAGGTTTTAAATAATCCATCCATATTTTTTGACCTTCCCATTCATAACCCGTTGGGGCAGCATTATTTAAATATTTTTCAAAAAAATCTAGTGATTTTTTATTGATAATCTTCTTTGCGCTCATAAACGTATATATTTAGGTGCAAACTTAACAATATTCACTTTTATTTAATAATATGATTAAATGTTTATCGTTAATTTTGTAAACTACTTATAGTTAGATGAAGGTGATGAAGAAAATAACATTCTTATTTTTTGTTTTGATGGTTGTTTTGGTACAATCTCAAGTAGTGAAGTCTAAAGACTCTATTTTGTATGATTATATAAAAATAGAGGGTGACTCTATTTTTCAATCTTCAATTCCTTTAAATGAAGTGTATGTTTTTGGGGCATTAAAGTTTGAATCGAAAGAGGCTAGACTTCGCTACTATATATTAAGGAGAAAAACCTTAAAGGTGTATCCATACGCTAAAATGGCAGCAGAAAGATTGGTTGTCTTAAACGATAGTTTGAATAAGATTGAAAAGAATTCTCGAAAAAGAAAGTATACAAGGAAAGTTCACAAGCAAATTGAAGAAGAGTTTTCAGAGAAATTGAAAAAACTAACCCGTACAGAAGGTCAAATATTAATAAAATTAATCAACAGGCAAACAGGAGATACTGCTTTTGGCTTGGTTAAGGAGTTAAGGAACGGTTGGCGCGCATTCTGGTACAACAACACGGCAAAGGTTTTTAAGATAAGTATTAAGGAGGAATATCACCCAGAAAGTACACATGAAGACTATTTAATAGAAGATATTTTACAGAGAGCATTTGCTGAAGGGAGGTTAAAGGAACAGCGTTCGGTTTTAAATTATGACTATACTTCCTTGACTAACAAGTGGCTACCAAAAAAAGAGTAAAAAATAATTCTTGCGCAATCCATTAATTTACGTTATATTTAATCCCTTGTTTTTTTATTTTAAACTTTATTTTATTGGTTTTCAAGTGTTTGGATATTAATTTCAAAAAATATTTAAAAAGTGTTGTTAGAAACAAAAAGGGGTGTATATTTGCACCCGCTAACAGGAAAACGCAGGGTTTTAAAAGTAGCAAAGTTCATTGATAGTAAAGTAAGATTGGTTTTAAATAAAAGTTAAATAAAGGTTTAGAAATCTTGTTTAAGTTTTAAAAAAAGGATTAGTTTTGCAAGCCGTTTTTGAC
>Ga0209344_10000128_pt1 | contig 154009 bp, 139 predicted proteins | sample Cruoilmetagenom6_FD_187293 | JGI IMG/M metagenome (GOLD analysis project Ga0209344, IMG submission 187293) | Oil polluted marine microbial communities from Coal Oil Point, Santa Barbara, California, USA - Santa Barbara Oil Seep Sample 6 (SPAdes)... | ecosystem: Environmental > Aquatic >... | reverse complement strand
CAAGGCAAGCAACGGGCTTGCCGGAAAGTGTATGACAGCTTCTCTACCGCAGTATTCAACCTGGCATTCAAGATGTTGCAAAATAGAGAAGATGCCTTTGATGTGATGCAAAACACGTTCATTACGGCTTTTCAAAAAGCCACGCAATGGTCTGGGGATGTGGCCTTTGGTTTCTGGTTAAGAAAGATTGTTATTAACCAATGTTTAGACCTGATTAAAAAAAACCATAAACAACTTACCGTTGATTCTCAACACCTGGCTTATCAGGGAACTGGTATCAATTATGACGAACAGCATGATGCCAACCTTCTGTTAAGCCAACTGCCCCCATTATCACGGTCTATCCTTTGGTTATATGAAGTGGAAGGACTGACTCATCAAGAAATTGCTGACCTTTACCAAATGTCAATCAGCTTTTCCAAATCACAATTATCACGCAGTAAACAATTACTGCATAAATGGCTCCAAAATCAGGAGGAACAAAATGCACAACAAATCTAAAACTGACATTAACTTATGGCTGAATAAACAGTCGCAACTCAATCCACCACGAGATGGCTTTGATGAAATCATGGATAAAATTCATCAATCAAAACGACAAAGAAGTTTCAGACTTCCTGCCATTGCAGCGGCTATTTTAGTAGGCCTGCTAGTTTGGCTGTTGCCTCAGTTAAACAATGACCAAACTGAACAATTACAACGACTAACAAATAAAATATCGATGATAGAGCAAGTGGTTCGCAATGAGGTAATTAATCATTCTGCCCCAGGCTCTCCTATCTTAGAAAAAATGATTTCCATGGAAAACTGGTTGGATCAATTGGATCAGAACATCGCGCAAACCAATGACACCAACCAAAAACTTGAGTTGCTGCATGCCAAACTCGAAATTCTTGACGACCTGGTGGCTTTACACAAAAGAATAAAACCAATACCCAACAGTCAAGTTATTTAACAAATTCATATTAAAGGTGAAAACATGAAATTAAGAACATCCATATTAACTGGCCTAATGGGCTTCAGCACTTTGGCTTCTGCTGAAGAAATAAAAGAAAACGTCAATGTCAATGTCAATGTTGATAACGCCGAAGGTATTGTCACAATAATTAAAGAGATTAACGGTGAAACTCAAACCATTGAAAGATCATTTATTGCTGATGCTGATACCGATGTCGAAGCCATGGTTGACAGCATTCTTGCAGAGAACGAGATTAACCTTAAAGAAAATGGAACACACAAAGAATTCATCAGGTTAGTCAACCAAGGAGATAAAGACCTTGTTTGGGTACAAAAAAACAACAATGTTGAAGTCAACTTAATTGACGGCCATGCCCAAGTGCTTATAAAGAAAAACAACAATGGGACCATTGAAATCATTGAAGAATCTTTTGACTTAGAAAACAATGAGGACATCAATGTTTTTATTGATGGGCTGATGCTAAAACACGGCATTGAAACTGGTGATGCAAAAATCCACAAAAAGATCATTAAATTAGATAAAAAATTCACACATATTGAAGACGACAAACCCCGAATGGGTTTTATGGCCAATGTTAAAGACAGTGGATGGGAAATCATATCAGTGGTGCCTGGCAGTGGTGCTGCAGAGGCTGGCTTGATTAAAGGTGATCTTGTTATCAGCATTGATGGTCAAAGCACAGCAAGGCGTGGTTTAGGATTAACTGAATTCATCGCTATGGACCACGCTGAAGGCCATGTCAGTGACGTTGTTGTACTGCGCAACAACAAAGAAATAAAACTAGAGGTCACTGCCAAAGTTCTTGATTCACCCGATATTATTATGGAACTGAACGGTGATCGCAATTGGTTCACATCATCAGGCAAAGATTTCAAATTCAATTCAGGCGACTTAGATGACATGTTTGCAGGCTTGCATGTGGATGTTGAACATTTAGAAAAAATGATTACAGGTTTAGGTGAACATGACATCCATGTAGTGACCACAGGAGATGCCGACGCCTATTTTTTTGCTGGCAGCAAAATGAATCAATGGCTAGGCAATAACCACCATTTTTCCACCATGACAGAAACACTGGGTAGCTATTTCGGCACATCAGAAGGTGTTTTGGTGCTTGAAGTTGATAAAAACAATCGACTTGGTTTACAAGACGGAGATGTGATTATAGCCATCAATGGCACTACAGTTAACTCACCTAAGGAAGTGATTAAAACCATGACCAACTTTAAAACTGATGACGCTTTCGAGATCGAAATCATTCGCCAAAAAGAAACCTTGTATTTAGAATCTTAATGTTGCTATTGACCTAATTTTTTTGATAGAATACGCGCACTTTGTCAGACAAGGCTCTTTCTGGGGCTTTGTCTGCTAATTCATTCCAAATGGACGCGTAGCTCAGCGGGAGAGCACCTCGTTGACATCGAGGGGGTCACTGGTTCAATCCCAGTCGTGTCCACCAATCACTTCAAATCAAAATCACGAAATTTACTTTGATTGGTGATAAGCTTCTTCAATCCAAGCCAATACCTCATCATCAACCTCACCGACTTCTGTCAACTGCACCCTGTGTGTGCACATCGCGCCAAAAGGACCTGAGTTTTCCAGTCTTCCACAAGCCTCTTTACCTTTTATCTTCAAACCCAAATCGATGCGTTTTTTGGTCGCGGGTTTGATTAAAGCAAATTGATGTTTACGGATTAAACTGACGGAATCTTTCTTTGCTGTTTGGATAATATCATCACCGAAAGCCAATATTTTATCTAACAACTGTTCGTAGATAGGTTTTAAATGCTCCTTACCCTGATATTGTTGAGCAATCAAATCATCAGCATCATGAGAAGCCGCATCAGTTTTTTTGGCTTTGTGTGCCACAAAATTTGCAAAACCATAAGTCATGTCATGTTCGGCCTTAAGAAAGTCGATAATGGCTTTGTGTTTTTCAATACCCGAGGCTTTGACAAGTCGAATCCAATGATCCAATGTCTGCCCTGTTTTTTCAAACAACCCTTTTTCCATACAACCCTCCTCATTAAAAATTAAATGCTGATTATGGCGAAATATTTTCAATCAATGCCATCACCATATCAACTGGTTCAGAAAGGCCATAATTTTCCCACAGCGTTTTCATAAAGGCACCACGACTTAGATCAGCAGGACCTTGGGTCCAATTGCGGTCACACATGACATTTTCTGTCTCAAACGCACCCTCTAAAGCTTCCCGCTCCAGAAATTCAATATAATCCTTGCTGGCAACTTGATACTTTAATGTGCTCTCTACAGAAAAGGGTCCGGTTTCACCAGTTAAAGGCACTTGGTAATTAGTCACATCATAGTTCACTACTTGTCCTGCACGAGTCGGATGTGCAGGGTAAGTAATACCTACTGACTTCAATTCTATATCAGCAGCACCTGTGAAGCCCAACGGGGGAATTCGGTTGTCTTTAGCAATACAGTTATTCAAAGAAAAGTGGAACATTTTATCGCCATCATCTTCAGTCACTGCACACTCACCATTGCCATTATTGGCTGAGGGTTGCCAAATGCCCTGTAATGATTCATAGACTTTTATTTGCGCATCTTCAGTTAACACGCCTGTACTGTTGTCATAAGCACCACTTTCCCAAATCACCTGATCATTCACATCTTTAACCACTACTTGCAGCCACATCCTACGACCTTCAGGGTATCCTGTCGGTAACTTATGACCAGTTTTGTTGGTCACTTTCACATCCAAGGACATTAAATCATTGCTTACGGAAACCACATTAGGTTCAATGAGGGCGCTTTGATTTTGTAGCATGTTATAGGCATACCCAGTGGTTAAATCAAAAGCTTCATTGCGACCCGAGTCGTTCAGTTCAAGATCATCACCATAAAGTGCTTTTAAAACCTGAGGGATCCAGGTGTTACCACCTGCAAATTGATGTGTTCTTAGATTAGCAGCCCTTCGACCTGGCATATCATATGAACAAGCTCGTGCATCAATACTGTCAGATTGTGGCATATGGCAGCCTTGACAGGTATCACCTTGGGTAATCACAGGAAAATCGCCATTAAACGCATCGTCCAGACTGTCACGGAAAATTAAATCGGCAAAAGCAGAATTTTTCCACTCAGAATAGGTTCTCTCAATGGGCATGGCTAAATTTGTTTCAACACCATTGTCCCAAAGTTTTTTGGCAATGACCAATTGGCTGCCATCATCTATAGTGGGTGATGATACGTTATGACAAGAACCACAAAACTCTGATGACTGGATAAAACCAGAATATTCCCATGCATGCAAAGCCGGTGTTCCACCATCGGCATAATCTTGGGCATCATAAGGTCCTTTTCGACAGGGTTCACCACCACCAGATGGGCACACCTCATCATCCAACCAAACACTGCCATTTTCAATAATCTGCGGCTCACCACTGGGACCCAATTCATCAACCCGATGGCAAAAATGACAGGTCACTCCGCCAAAATCATTTGAATTGCCATGTGCTGAGGTATATCCAGTATCAAAACCAGCATCTAACTCACATCCATTGGCCCCATCAATCGTCGCACCACCCAAACCATTAGTTTTAACTACATTGCCTTTATACCAACCTAGGGGGGCATGACATTTCAAACAAAAGTCACCAACACCAGGAATGTCATTATTGGCTACATCCAAAGCCGCCCAAAATAGAGGGTCCCTTCCCGCATTGGCTTTCATTGAACCCACCCATGTGAGGTAGGGCATATTAATTTTATCATCAGGTGCATCACCGGCCTTATGACAACCTGCACAATCTTGCGAGCTGTTTAATGGAAAAGACAAGCCTGGCTGAGTGCCGTGTGGTGTGAAGTCAATTAAAGTTCCCGAATTGGCCTCAATGGCCAGGGTGAAAATAAAAACAAAAGCGAAATAGAGAGTCTTCATGAAAGCTTATCAGTGGTCATTGTTTATAAATTCTAATAATTATATGGAATTAATCGACATTTTCCTACAAACCCAAGGCATTTAACCGTGAATAATTCAAATAATAGACGCTGTTCTCAGAATCCAGCCATATTTCTTAGCAAATGATTTTTCTAAAATGTGTAGCAAGTGGTGAGGGATTGAAAAGATTTCACCACCCAAAATAACTATTACAAACTTTAAGGAGACTATGATGAATTATTTAAAAACGTTATTAATTGCGGTTGCTATGTTTGCACAAACAGCTTTTGCAGCCGTTAATGTCAACACCGCTGATGCTGAAAAAATTGCTGAAGAACTCAAGGGCATTGGTATTTCAAAAGCTTCGGCCATTGTGGCTTACAGGGTACAAAACGGCCCCTTCAAAACTGTTGAGCAATTAACAGAAGTCAAAGGCATTGGTTTGAAAACTGTTGAAAAGAACAGAGCTGAAATTTTATTAAAATAAAACCAGCTTCACAGAACAAACCCGTTAATCTTAAATTGGATCTGACGGGTTTTGTTCTGTTTGGTCTTTACTTTTCAAATACTTAATGGTCACTTCTCTGGATTTTCGATTAGATAACTGATGTTGTATTTGTTCATCAGTCAATAAATTTTCAGCTGAATCAGACAAATGCTCAAATACTTGTTTATAACTGTCAGTTAAATTATCAATCAAATCAGCTGTTTTCGAAAAATGTGTTTCGACTTCAAGTTGATAGCTGTCTAATTTTTCTTGAACGGCCTTTACATCTGTTGTTGAAGTAGATTGCTTGTGCAACAATTGCATCAGCAGCATACCTAACAGCAATCCAAGCACACCTGCTACCAATATATATATCAAATTTTCCATTTTTTATTCCTCATTTCGAATTTCTTGAACCAACACCCAAGGAGCCGCAGTAACCGCATTAAACTCTGTTCTTTGCTTTACCCATTGTTTGGCATGCTCATCATGAGCCCTGACAATTGTTCTGTCATCAATCCACTGTTGAACCTTTTTTACATCATCTTGATGTAAACACATCGCCACATCAATAACATTCAATTGATTTTCCACAATAATCATCATGCCTTTGGCAAAAAACTTCTGGAGTTCTTGAAAGCTGATCGGTCCCAGCTCTTTTTCAAACCGTTCTCTGGTGGTTAAATTTTCTTCATTCATAATCAATTTGTGGCCGCTCTCGCCATGGTTCACGTTTAACATAACTCAGTAAACGACGTATCGCTCCATAACATAATTCATCATCGTCTTTGCTGAATTCTGAAGTGAGGTGTTCAAGTGACTGAGAAAACGCTTCGTCACTTGCACCCAAATCTACATCACAAAAATCTTCGACAATCCATGATTGAACTTCAATCGCCTCATTGAATTCAGATATTTCTGCAAATACAGCGGCTTTGGTATCTAAGTAAGCCCAAGGAATGGGTTCCATACTGCCATACAGGCTCTGTAAATCTGAAAATATTCGCCAGGCCTTTTGCCCGTTCCTACACGATTTATCAGGTAAGGTGGATAACATCCACGCATAGTCATTAAATGCGGCCTTAACCTCTCTGGCAGATGCTTTTTCTAATAACTCATAAGCCAGCTGACAATCAAAAGCATCATTCCCTAAACTATAAATAGGGTATAAAGACAAACGGTAAAAAGCTTCACCATGGCCTTGTTCTGAAGCTTGTTCGAACCATGGTTTGGCTTCCACATACAATGATTCGTTATACAGTAACTTACCAATTTCATACATGCCATGCACATAACCCATCTCAGCAGATTTCAAATACCATTCCTTGGCTTTTTCCAAGTTCTTTTCAATTCCCATGCTTCCGTCAGCGAAAGCCTTGGCAATAAAGAAGGCACTTTCCGCATGTCCTGATTCAACTTGAGCAATTAAAGATTGAGGTATAACAACCTCATCTGATTTCGATTCAGCAAACACCAGCATTAATAATATAATAAAAATTATTTTATCCATTGTTCAAATTGTTGACCTCTGTGTTGGTAATCTTTAAATGCATCAAAACTTGGCGCACCTGGTGACAGCAAAACAACATCACCAATGGCTGCCGATTTAATCGCCGATTTAACGGCATCTTTTAAATTCTCATGCCATATAGATTGTGTTTTTATTTTATGTTTCAAGATGACTTGGTGTATTTTTTCACCATTTTGTCCACTACAGACAATCAGCTTGGGCGGTGCAGTTTTGATTGCATCGGCCCACCAATTCCAATCAACACCTCGATCAAAACCACCCACCAAAACAATTGTTTTGCTGGCATCAAGTGTGTTTAAGGCTGCAAGCGTAGCATGTGGCGTCGAAGCAATGCTGTCATTAATATAATGAATACCATGGTATTCACCTATAGGTTGCAACCGATGCGGTAATGGCTTAAAGGCTTTCAGTGAATTAATCGCCACTTTAATATCTAATTTCAACAGTAAAACCACCGTACAAACGGCTGCTGCATTAATTAAATTATGCCGCCCTTTAAGTTGCCACCCATACGTAGATATCAAGGCTTTATCTTGGTACATCAGCACTTGATTCAGTTCATAAAAACCATGTTGGTCATTAAACCAATTTATAGGCAAAGACACTTGATGGTCATTTACATATTGATTCAATCGGTCGTCTTTGGCATTCAGCACTTTAAACTTGGCATTATTCAACAAACTAAGTTTGTCTTGATGGTACTGTTGTTCATTGAGGTGCCAATCCAAATGTTCTGTATAAAGGTTCAAGACCACCGCCACATCAGCTTGAATTGAATGGTCCTGTGCTTGATAACTTGAAGTTTCAAGTACCACATAATCATATTGATCAGTGCAGCTAATTAAAGGCCGACCAAAATTCCCTGCTAACACGGTCGCAAAACCCATATCCTGCAACACAGCTGTTAACATTGCACAACTGGTACTCTTTCCTTTGGTTCCAGTAATGGCGATTACTGTGCCATTTTTTTCATTACTAAACCACAATGAGGTGCTACTGATTATTTGACATTGGGCCGATTTAGCTGGTTCGGTATAAGGCGAAATACCCGGTGACTTAATGACCACATCAAATTGATTCAAGGTTCCTGAATCAACCTCTTCAGTATAAAAATCAAAAGGCTGGTCATCGACTTCATGCGCCTTACAGAGCACAGTGAACTGAAGACTTGGACACCTTTGAGTTAAATATTGCGCAGTGGCATTGCCCTCAATACCATATCCCCAGATGGCCACTTTTTTATTTTTCAACTCATGCAAATTCATAAGTCAAAGCCTGTATAAAGTTTCGAATTTCCGGGATTTGGTGTAAGCGATTGATTTGAAATATTTTATCTGATTCACCGTCATCAAACCCTTCAATTTGTTCGATCCAGTTTGTAATGTCCTTATCCCCAAGCCAATCCGGGTGTTGACTCACCATCCGTAAAGCCGTGCGGCATTCTTGCGCCTCACCAACACATTCAAAAGGTTTCAGGCCTTTAATTCCCAGCAAGGCTGAAAACAGCTCATTTAATTCTTGATCAGCAAATAAGTTTTTTCTAAAAATACTTACGAGTTCATCTCGACTAACAAATGGTGACAAGCATAAAAACACAAAAGCACATTTCGCACATTCACCACACCAATGGTTGTCTTGGTTTTTAGAACCTGATAAATGAAAATTACGGTTACAACTCGAAAAATAAGGGAAGTACTGTTTTAAATGAGCAAATTTCTTCACAATCGCTAACTCAGAAAAAGGCCTCAGTATTGAAAAATAATTCAAGTTCAAAGCGATGTCGCATTTTATAATTGATTGCCAAGCTTGTTCAAACTCAAATGATTTTGAATATTGATGATTGACCCAGCGCCCTTGATGGTCTTTAACATTTCCAACATCAGCCGAACGCTCATTGGAAAAAACCACACTGTCGTAATCACAGATTAAAGCAGTTACCACAGCTACACAGGAATTGATCGCAGTGATTGGTACATGGCCATTGTATGCCCCCTTGTCGTTGGCCGCCTTCAAACGGGAGTCTACGGTGCGCTTGACTTGCATTAATGGCAACGCGGTTCTGTTGGCCACTGATTTAATAAAAGTCGACTGACCCACCATAAACAAGCTCATCTCCTCAGACAATCCTTTCAACATCTCAATACTTACCATCGAATCTTTACCACCACCAATGGCTACCAAAGAACGAGGCTTTAAATCAACTTTTAGGTGTTGTGACGGCATTGGGTGCTTGGGGAAAGCAATATAATCCAACCAAGGTAGATTGTTTTCATAAGCCAACTCAGCCAATCCTGACTGCCATGTTTGAGTCAACCATTTGGCTTGTTCATCGCTGGGGATATGTTTGGCACACCTTATTTCCCGCGCCAATGACGTTTTGAAGTAACTAACCCCAGCCATCCAATGCAAACAATTGATAGCCGTTTCAAGCCCTTGTTTAATCTGTTCATAGCGAAGTTTTGAAACTTGCGGAAAAACAAACTGTTCTGTAAAGTCCCCATACTGACTGTCAAAATAATTAAGTTGTAACAGGCCAGAATCAGTACTGAACTGCCAATCTAAAAACTCAAAGTATTGATTGGATTGTTTTGACATCAATCACCTGCAATGGTCATGTCATCAATTAACCAAGAACCAGTTAAAGTTTTACTTCTTTTATCCACATCATTACCGACTGCTAACAACGACTTAAACATGTCTTTTAATTGACCCGCAATCGTTAACTCAGACACTGGGAACTGAATTTCACCATTTTCAACCCAGAAACCAGATGCACCACGTGAATAATCACCAGTGACTGTGTTTACGCCTTGTCCCATCAAAGAAGTCACATACAGTCCTCTGTTCATGGTTTTGATTAGGGCAGAATCAGTCGATGCTGTTTGTACCTCTAAATTGTGAGCCCCCCCCGCATTGCCAGTGGTTTGCAAGCCCAGTCTTCTGGCTGAATAAACCGATAGCAAGAATCCGTTGAGTACACCATCTTTGATTAAATGACGCTGTTTGGTTTGGACACCATTGCTGTCAAAATTTCGACTGGCCAAACCACTGATCTTGAAAGGGTCTTCATATAAATTAAACCACGATGGAAAAATTTGTTGGTTTAAATCATCCTTTAAAAAGCTTGCTTCTTGATACAGGGCACTGCCACTGATAGCCGATAACATATGTCCAATCAAGGATTTAGCACACGAAGGATCAAATAAAACCGGCGCTTTGGTTGACTTAACTTTCCTTGACCCCAGTCGTTCCAACGTTCGACGTGCAGCCACCTGACCAATCGTTGATAAGCCTGGAAACAACTCGATATTTCTTTCAGTATCCCACCAATATTCACGTTCCATCACATCATCTTGTTCAGCAATACAAACCACGCTGGCTGAAACATTACTGCCTTTCTTGGCCCCCAAGAATCCATTGCTATTGGCATAAATACTATAGCCTTCACCCAGTTGAACATTAGACTCATCTACCTTAATAGACTCAGCCCGTTCTGCAGCAAAATCGGCGGCACCTTGCTCCGCTTCCAAGGCCATTTCAACCAACTCATCGGCAGATCTTGTGTTATCAAAATGGGTTTTCAAGTCCTTAAACTCAGTTGCCAACAGTTCTTTTTCTGCCAAGCCTGCAGCTTCATCTGATTCAGTTAAATCGGCTATCGCCATTGCTTTTTCAATGGTTAAATCAACATTTTCTTGGTCCACTACAGCCGTAGAAGCTGATCCTTTTGCTTGGTTTTTAAATACCGTAATGATTAAAGACTTGTCTTGATTGTTTTCAATGGTGTCTACTTCCCCATTCCGACAACTGACAGAAACACCTGTCCCTTCGGAATAAACAACTTCTGCTTGAGTGGCACCTTTTTGTGACAATTGATTCAATACTTTTTCAACTAATTCAGTGGATGACATATGACATTTTTATTGCGTTATCTGGTGTGGTGTAGTTTACTAGATTTAACGCTCAATTAGTATTTTGATCAATAAAACAACCGTCAACTGTCATCAAGGCCTCTTAATCACAAAAAACAGCCGTTTACACACAAACACATTACAGTCCTTGTATATTGTTTGATAAAATTCATGCTTAAATTTATTAATACCGCGAATACCATGGCTAAAAAATACAAAGATTTTGAAATTACTGACTTTAATGATGAAAGTGAAGAAGTCAGCAAAACCCAAAAAAAACAAATGGCCGTAGAGCTTCGCGAAGTCGCCAAATCAATAACAGAAATGTCAAAAGCAAAGTTGGCACAACTTGAGTTACCCCCTCAGTTTTTAGATGCCATAGAAGAGGCCAAAAGAATCAACAGTCACATTGCTAAAAAAAGGCACTTTCAATACATGGGTAAACTACTGATTAAATTAGACCATGTTGGGATTCAAGAGAAGCTGGTAAAAATCAACAACTTGGATGGCCACTTCCAAATCAGAGATGAAGTCATTACCGCATGGATTGAACATTTCAATGAAAATGAGAAACCATTGTTTGATTACTTGTTTGAAACCTATCCATACGATGAAATCAGTACCCTCAGACAAACCTTACGAAATTTCAAAAAGAAACCTGACCATCCTCATAACAGAAAGAAACTGTTTCAAGCTTTAAGGTCCTTAGACAATCAAAGTGAGTTGGTTTATCCAATGACTTTAATCTGAGGCGCTGTGCCCTCTTACAGTCAATCTGATTCTGAAATCTTCACCCCAACGCCAGGCATGGTATGTAACAATTGCTTGTCAAAAGGCTTGTCAATGGTTTTTCGAAGGATATACAAATGACTGCGCAACACATCTGAATCAGGTATCAAATCACCCCATAGTTGCTGAGCCAGCTGGTCTTTGCTGACGATCTCAGGTGTTTTAGACATCAACACTTTCAAGATTTGCAAGCCGGTTGGCGAAACTTTAAGTTTTTGATTTCCTCGATACACTTCCATAGTACCCAAATCAAACACCAAATCACCCACTTTCAAAGCTTTAGAATCAAATTCACCTCGATGTCTTCTCACCATTGATTGAATCCTTGCAACCAATTCATCAGGATTAAACGGTTTGGCTAAATAGTCATCTGCACCATTGTCAAAACCTTTGAGCTTATCTGCAATTTGATCTCTGGCCGTTAACATGATTATTGGTACATCAGACTTGGCTTCTTTGCGAATTTTTTCACAAACATCAAAACCATCTATACCTGGCAACATCACATCGAGAATAATGGCATCATAGGGGTTAGTTACAGCCAAATGCAACCCTGTTATGCCATCGGCAGCAAAATCGACAACAAAGTCAGCCATCTCCAAATGATCAGCTATAGTTTGAGCCAAGGCCTGATGATCTTCTACTATCAATACATTTATTTTATTCATAATTTTCCTAATTTAGCAGATGCTAAAATTTCAACTTCTTTTAAGCTAAGCAAAACTCTTGTACCCTTACCAAGCTCGCTGTTAAATTCTATCTGCCAATCACATTGTTTACATATCATATCTACAATCGCTAAACCCAGACCAAAACCTTTGCCTTTTTCATGTTCATCTGCTCGATAAAAAGGCTCCATGATACGACTGAGTTGTTCAGCACTCATACCTTTCCCATTGTCTTCAATGGTGATTTTAGAACCGTCAATTTCTACTCTGATAGTCACTGGATCCTCTGCATGTAAACAGGCATTCCTAATTAAATTACTCACCACAATACTGAACAACTGCTCAGGGATATGCGCTTGAATCAAGTGTTTAGCTTGCCACTGCATTTTGATTTCTCTGGGATCAAACAAACGAATGGTGTCTTCAGCAGTGCTTTTTAACAAATCATTAATCAAGACAGGGTCATCTGACACTTCACTGACCTCATTGCGTGATAGCATTAACAGTGCTTCAATAAGGGCTTGCATTTCAGCTATCATCGGCTCCATTCTTTGTACCAATTCTTTGCCTTTTTTAGTCAGCTCTTGTTTTTTCAACATCGCCATGGATCCACGAAGTACGGTCAAAGGCGTTCGCAATTCATGTGATGCGTAGCGTGAGAAATTCCGTTCCCTATCAATCAACTGTGAAATCCTTACTGAAAAGTCCTCAAACGAATCCACCAAAACATTCACATCTGAATGTCCTGTTTGTTTGATGTCATCAAAGCTCAGTTTTTCTATGCCTGACTTGGATATCTTAGCACTTTCAAGTCGATCAACCAATTTAAGCACTGGGGAAAAGGCGCGTTTTGAAAACACAAATGACACAAATGCTGGCAAATACACAATCAACAAAACGATAATCAATGGTGTGATGCCAAAATACAGTGCCAACTTAGAAACTTGGGCTTCTTCAAAAACCAAAATAAGCTTGGTACCACCGCGCTCAGACACATAGGCAATCGGCCTTTTTTCGTTCAATTCCACGCGCTGATACTGTTCTGTGATGTCATGTAAGGCAGCAGGCACTTGAGAGTAGTCATCATTGGTAACCGTATAACCTGTGAGATTCATGGTTTTCGGCAAATTGAAATTGGGGTCTTGTTCTCTGTGTTGCCAATAGAATGCCGCCTCACCAATCAAAGCCTCCTTAATCAAAACATCTTCAACCACTTTTGCAGCACCAATAACACCACCAACTGTAGCTATGCTTATCATAACAAGCTGAATGATAAACACCTTATTTAAGCGACTGATCATGCTGCCACGATCATTTCTTTTTCTTTTAAATTTCATTGTTTTGTTTTTTGAATAAATAATGAGCTACCAACCACTCCTGACCATTATCATAACCAAATAATTCCGCACATGACATGAAAAATATCCGCCAGCGCTGAAACCATAGTTTGGCATCAGCAGCATAAACCCGTTCAAATATTGGCATAATGTGGGCTTTGTTTTTGTCCATGTTGTTTAACCAATGATTGGCAGTCTTTTCATAGTGCTGACCCGAATTTAACCAACGCCGCTCAATCTTAAGTCGTTGTTGAAAATGATAAAAAGTTTCAGCTGCTGGCATTTGTCCACCACTAAAAAAATGTTGACCCATCCAGTTGTCATCACCTTCAGTTAAAAAGGGATACATTAAGAAACGGTGGCAAAACACGTGTACAAACATCTTTCCATCATCTTTTAACCAACTGGCTATGTTTTCAAATAAACTTTGATAATTTCTGACATGTTCAAACATTTCAATTGAAATCACACGATCAAACTTTTGATGCAAGCTCAGCTCATTAATATCACAAGTTATGATTTCAACATGATCAAAACCACGCGCTTTGGCTTGTGACATGATATACCTTCTTTGTGAGTTCGAATTAGAAACAGCGGTTATGGCTGAATTTGGAAATTTTTCAGCTAGATAAAGGGTTATTGACCCCCATCCACAACCCAATTCTAAAATATTTTGTCCATCTTTGAATTCACCACGCTCAATATATAAAGCCAACATGGCTTCTTCTGCTTGGTCTAAGGTTTCGTTCGCAGGGTAATAACAAGATGAATACTTTCTCCGGGCTCCCAAAGCATAATGATAAAAATCAGCATCAACTTCATAATGCTGTTCGTTGGCCTTATCTGTCTCTAGCGCCAAGGCCGATGCTTTTAGCTCTTGCAAGAATTCATAATAACGCTGACTCGACACTTCAACATCATCTGCATGTTCATCCACCAATCTTTGTTTTATCAGTCTCCTGATGCCCATTCTCACCAGTAGATCAGGCAAATATCCTTTCTCAATCCATTTAATCAGTGTATTAATCACTTTTCAGGTCTCCACAATATAAAGGGACTGGTTTTGTCCATGTAAGCTTGGTATGCGGCGCCTCGTTTCTTCAGCGCTTGTTGCTCAGAAAAGGGAATGCCGGTTAATTTAAGTAAAAACAACAACATCAGCACCACCACCAAAAGTGACCACCAAAAATAGTTGCTTTGCCACAACAATATAGGGTACACAAACCAGTGTAACCATTCAAAAAAGTAATTGGGGTGTCTGGAGTATTGCCATAAACCAGTATCACACACTTGAGTTGAGTCGTGAGCCTGCTTGAATTTCAACAGTTGATGGTCTGCCAAGGTTACCCCGACTAAAGCGAATAGCCCCCATGCTGTAGCTGATATAATTTGCCAGCCACTGATTTGAGGTGAAATTAACACCCAGTAAGCGGCCATGGAAAACAATACTGACAACAGGGCTTGAAACATAAAAAATCCAAAAAATTTTAACTGGGTGTTCTCAGACCAGTGTGCTCTTAAATTTTGGTATCGACTGTCTTCATGGTTCACATCATATCTAATAATTAAATGAATCAACAAACGCAGGTACCAGACAATCGGAAATAATAAAACCATAAAAAACTGAGTCCATGCAGTTGGCACTAAATATAAATACACCACCGAGCTAAGTATAATGCCTAAAGTCCAGGCCACATCAACCACATCGGCATTGCTGGTCTTCTTTTGAATCATCCATGCGGAGAATTGAACAAACACACAAACCAAGGTAGCGATCATGATGGGGGAATTAAACCATGACATCTTTATGCCTCCCTTTGGGGTAAAACAGCTGAGTAATGCACACAAAATAAATCAACCAAGCAATCGCTATGAGCGACATGACTTCCAGCCAATCTGTAAAGACCACAGCGCCTAATCTGGAAGCTGAAAAATAACTGACTGGCGCACCAACGGTCATTATGACAGTACCTATCATTGGGTTGGCCAGGAACCACTGCATGCCAGTTTTTATAGATGCCCCAAAACCAATCCATAAAAACATAATCCAAACCGGTGGAATATAGCTTAACTGATGAAATGGACTGGCATAAATAAGTAAACCACTGCTTTGTAAATACCCATCAACCAAAGTGCCAAATAACAAACTGAAAACAATTACTTTCATGTCTTTTCTATTAAAGCCTACGTAAATAACCACAAACATTAACAACAGACTTAAGCAAACAATTGAAGGCCATAACAATCCATTGGAAGCACCCAACACGCATGCAAACCACAATAAATTAAGCAAAATTATATTGAGTACAACCATCATTGAAAAGCCAATATGGCGTCTCTTCTGTTCTGCGCTTTGGCAAAAAGCAAATGTACATCACTGATTGCTCGCTCAATAAACCCACCTTCACAATAACTCAAATAGAATCGCCACATGCGTTGAAAATCAGTGTCATATCCACAGTTTTCTATGGCCTCGATATTTTGGTTAAATAATTGCTGCCAATCCCGTAACGTGTAGGCGTAACTGTCGCCAAAATCCTCAAGATTAACCAGTTTCATTTCAGTTGAGGCTGCATTGGCTGACAAAATAGCACCAACTGATGGGATAAAACTCCCAGGAAATATATATTTTTTAATGAAATCTACAGACTTTAATGCCAACTCATACCGATGATCTTCAATCGTTATGGCCTGTAGCAAAGCCAAACCATTAGGCTTTAATAAATCATCACATTTTTGCAAGTAGGTGGGTAAGAAATGATGGCCAACCGCCTCAATCATTTCTATTGAAACTAATTTATCAAACTGACCAGTTAACAAGCGATAATCAAGTTTACGCAGTGTAATTTGCTTTGACAAACCCAATTGATTAATTAATTTCTCTGTGTATTTATGTTGTTCGTTCGAAATCGTAGTTGTGGTTACATGACAGCCGTATTTTTGTGCTGCATAAATAGCAAAACCACCCCAGCCTGTACCTATTTCTATGACCTTATCATTAGAATTGAGTTGTAATTTTTCACAAATAATTCGTAATTTTCTTTCACTGGCCTGTTCCAAATTATCAAATTCATTTTGATAAATAGCTGATGAGTACATCATGCGACTGTCTAAGAAATTTTCAAATAAATCATTACCAAGGTCATAGTGCCCAGCAATGTTCTTGCGACTGCCATCGAGCGTGTTTTTATTAAAAAAATGTCCAACTTTCAACAACACATTTTTAATCCATGCACTGCCACCTTCCATGTCGTCAAGTAAATCTCTATTCCTGACAAACACTTGGATCAATCCTGTTAAATTATCACAATCCCAATCACCGGCTATGTAGGATTCAGCCGCACCCACACTGCCTTGAAAGGCAACATCAAAGTAAAATTGATCGTTATGTAACTCTATGGTTACATCCAGGTCGGATGTGACATCACCAAACACATGAAGCTGACTGGCTGATTTTATCGTTAGCTTGGCATCCCTCAAATGAGTTAAATGTTTCAGCACTTGTTTTTTTATAAAATTATTCATCAGGCTCTTTTTTTGAGTGCTATTAGTGCTTATTAATTCACTGTGGTTCATGCTTACAAACTCCAACACATAAATTCATTTACTTTCTGGGTGGGAATAAAAAGGTGTTTTTTTTAACCACAACTTCATCGCTTGCCAATATATTCCCAGAGACATTTTCCATGGCTGAAATAAACGCCTCAGTGGAAACTTGATGATTGAATTATCCATATACGGCGTGATATTCGTGTCTAAAACTACATTTAATATATTCACGTTATCTTGATGCAAAGCCATATTTACTTTTATAGTTTGTTGGTCTACAAAAAACCTCCATGAATAATCCACATTCATTGATACAAATGGCGAAATATGAAATGACTTTTTAAATTCAAATAAATAATACCCAGCTTCATCCTGAGTGGCAGTTTGACAGTCATGTAAATACATTTTTTTTTCACCCCAAGGCGTGTTATTGATTTCTGAAATGATGTAACTCAACTGTTTGTCTTGATAACAGAAATACATACTGACTGAATTAAAACCATATCCCAAAAACCTTGGATGAGTAAATAAATAAATCCTGCCACTGAATTGTTTTTGAGTTTGGGCTGTAATATACGACTTAATCTTTTCCTCAATCGGACATTCATCAGCATTGACATAATCTTTATCTTTTATGCTAAATAATGACCAGCCATTGTGTTTCCAAAACTTGGTTTTTCTTATCCAATGATCCATTTGAGCTAAATCAAACACACACCAACACATGTTGTATTTAAACCGATGTGGTTTTGGTTTGAGCCTGTTATGAATGACATAACCCTCAGCAAAACCAGGCTCTAACTGAAGCGGTTTTTGTGATTTTTGATACACGCCGTTATTCACAACTTTTGTTTTAATAATTGAGCGGCCACTACACCACTGCGAGCGCCATCTTCATGGAATCCCCAACCCATATAGGCCCCACAATAAAACACCCTATTATCCCCTTGCAACTGTTTGATACGTTGTTGCGCTAACAGCGTGTTTCTGGTGTACACAGGATGCTGATATTTTTTGGACAATAAAATCTTGCTGTTACTGATCAACTCATGTTGATTCAAACTTACAATAACCGGAGATTCACATGGCAATGACTGTAATCTGTTCATATAGTAATTCACCGTACAGACTGGCTTACTTTCCTTATGTTTATTGACACTCCAACTGGCCCATGCCTTTTTATTTTTTGGTAACAACGAAGCATCAGTATGTAAATCCATATGGTTTTCAACATAAAGAATACCCGAAAGCGCCCTGTGTTCAACTGAATCGGCATCTTTTAACAACCTCAAAGTAACATCTGTATGGGTAGCAAAAACCACATAATCGAAATAAGATGAACCCTGTTCAGTTTCAATCATAACGCCCGAACCTTGTCGAACGACTCGTATAACGGTAGCGTTCAATTTAACCTGGCCGGTCATGTTGTCATTGATGGCCTTAACATAGGATTGAGACCCGTTTTTAATCGTGCGCCATTCAGGCCTTTGATTGAGCCTTAGCATTTGATGATTTTTCATAAATTGCAACATGAAAACCAAAGGATAGTCCTTCACAGAATCAAAATCACCTGACCACAAAGCACTAACCATTGGAATGATGTGCTCTTCAATGAAGTAGTCACTGTATTTATTTTGTTTTAAGTAGTCATAAACACCAATATCAGTCTCACTCTGTATGATTTTGGGTGCGGCCTGATAGAATCGTTTGATGTCCCAAATCATTCGATAAAATCGAGGATTGAATAAATTTGATTTTTGACAGAACAATCGCCTTACATTGGTGGCATTGTATTCCAAGCCTGTTACTCGATTTGATACGGCGAAACTCATATCTGACTTAATAGATTTGACTTGATATCGATTTAACATTTCACCAAAATGCTTATATACGTCTTCATTAAACACGATAAAGCCCGTATCAACATTGAACACATGGCCATCGACCTGAATGGTTTGGGTATTGGCATGCCCACCCAAATAATCTGCTTGTTCAAACAAGGTATAATCAACAAAATTATTCAACTGATCTGCCACCATCAAACCTGAAACTCCCCCACCGATGATTGCAACCTTCATTGATTTCCCCTGATTACTTTTTTATTAAGAACCAATTGATTGGGGTATTTTAAATCCCAAATAATTCCCAGCTTATTCATTACAAAAAGCACATAAAAACTCAAATCTAATTGCCACCATTTAAACCCTTGTTTGGCCGAACCAGGACAGCAATGGTGGTTGTTGTGCCACCCTTCACCCATAGTCAAAATCGCCAATAAAAAGTTATTGCGGCTGTCATCCTTGGTCTCATAGGTTCTAAAACCAAAAACATGAGCCATTGAATTGATACAGTACGTAACATGTGAAAGTAATACCGTTGAAATGAAGTAACCCCAAATCACTAACTGCCAGCCAGAAGTATTCAACTGGGGATGTGCTTGTTGAAGATACCCGCCCAACATAAACAAAGACACTGCCAAAAGAATCGGAAACAGAATGTCAAACCTGTCGATAAAATTAAGCTCAGGGTATTTCTTTAAATCAGCAACATACTGCGATTTAGTTTGAAAATTCTTTTTCATTAAAAACCATTTTAAGTGACTGTGCCAAAAACCATGTTTCGGAGAATGACTGTCATGTTCAGAATCAGCATGAATGTGATGGTGACGATGGTGCGCTGCCCACCAAATGGGCCCGCGTTGTGTAGCTGTGGCTCCAATGGCTGCAAAAATAAATTGGACCAAGCGAGAGGTTTTGAATGTTTTGTGTGAAAAATAGCGGTGATAAAATGCAGTGATTGAAAACATTCGAATCACATAGGTCAATCCACAAACCAATAAAGCAGTCCACGAAAAGCCCACCGCAAATACAAATAAACATAGTAAGTGGATGGCGATAAATGGAACAATGCGTGTCCAATCTATGGCATCTGAGTTTTTTAACAAGTCCACCTGACTCTGGCTGTTATCAAACCACTGAGTTAAAATTTGTTTCATAAGCTTTCATTTATAAATATAACCATATAATAGAAACCAAGCGGTGAAAAAATCGTGAACAAACACATCTATTCGCAGGTACAACAATCAACAGTTCACACCTTATACACATGCCATGATTTACCATTGATCTTACCTTCAAAATACAGCAATACTTATGAAGTTTATTTTTATAATTACCATCTTCATCTTGCTACTTTATGCATGTAGCAGCTCTACAAATTTAAAAACCAACCGATCAGCGACCCAATACTTTAACCACCTAGCCAATACACCCGCTACCCAAGAACATGAAGTCAGAGATACCTTTGGATTGATATTTAACGATTTCAAGCATGGCGCAATTGAGGCCAATATCAGACAAGTGTATGCAGAAAAACTGTACTTCAATGACACCTTTAAAATCATTGATAACATTGAAGATTTAATTCAATACATGTCACATTCAGCCAGCCAGGTTGAAAGCACAAAAGTGAATGTTTTAGATGTGATTCGAAGTAAAGATGATTATTTCATAAGGTGGTCGATGAAAATGAAATTAAAAATCAAAGGCAAACATATTGAATCGCATTCGATTGGGATGTCCCAAATACGTTTTAACCATGCAGGTAAAATTGTTTTTCATCAGGACTTTTGGGATTCATCTGAAGCATTCTTTGAACATTTGCCGATGATGGGAGGCCTGGTTAAAAAAATAAAATCAATGCTGTAGTTGTGTAACAGATGAAACTATTAACCGTATTTTTACTGACAACGTTGGCTACAAGTGTATTCAGTACGAATTCCCTACCGATGACAATCAAACAAGACAGCAACCAGTATCAACAATGCGACGCCTTTACACTTCGCTATGGATATATACTGAAAATCGCAGAGGTAGGCTGGTATGCTCCGGACTGTACAACATCAGGCCCCATTCTAGAGGCCAACGATAAATTAATCCGATTTCATTATTTTAAAAACATTTCAGCTGATTTTTTTAAACTCAGTGCAGAAGAATACTTTCTTTTAAACATAAATAGCGAAGAACAGCGCGCTTCATTAAAACAACCCTTGATTAATTTTAACAGCAGTTATACCGACATTAAAGCAGGAGAATACTTTGACTTGGTTTATACCAATGATTCAAACCTAAGCTTATATAAAAACCAACAATTACTTTCAATGACTAAAAACAAGCTGTTATCAAAAAACTATTTCAATATTTGGTTTGGCAAAAAACCAGCCATAGAAAAACTTAAAAAGGCTTTTCAAACTGCCAAGAAATAGACAAGAAACGGTAAATGCAAACGAAACAACACTGAAAGGTCTGGTCCTACACAAAGAATTTCTTTAACCTTGATTGACCACTATATTTCGACCTTTTTGCTTGGCTTGATATAACCTTTTATCGGCTACTTTCAACATATCATTGAGGTTCGCCACTTGCAATGGTTCAGTGGTAACGCCTACACTCACACTGACTACAAAATCTGCAGGCATGCCTTGGGCCGTGATTTTTTTTGTTTTTTTTCTGATGCTTTCAGCCCATGTATTAACATTCAACTCATTACTTTCAGGAAAAACAACCACAAACTCTTCACCACCAAACCGAAAGGCACTACAGCCAGCAGGAATGTTTTCCTGTAACAACTTAGAGAAAAGCTTTAAAACCTCATCACCTATGGCGTGACCAAATTGATCATTGATCTGCTTAAAATGATCCAAATCAAATGATATCAAACTGATGTTTTGCAACAAATTTGAATCTGCTTTTTCAGTCGCTTGGTTAAACAGTCTTGATATCATGGACCGGTTATATAATCCTGTTAAGTGGTCAAATACTGCCATCTGATTCAATTTATCTTTGGCATATCTGTTGGAATGTTCATAACTGTGTGAAATAGCCCAAAACACCAGAGCACATATAATTATGTTGGCATAAGACACATTTTCTAGCATGACGAGGTGACCATGATAACCTTTGAAAAAGATATAGGCACTGAGGCTATAGAATATTGCTGTCATGATAAAACCAGACTTTACCCCCAGTAACAGGTATGAAATCAATGGTATCACCAAGGTCCAAGAAAAAACTGTGATAGAAACACCTTCGACAGAAAAGGCAAACATCATGATGGAGAAGAACAAGGTCAAATATATTAATGCCAAACGCAGAAATTTCTCTCTGCTCTGAGTTTTTTTAACTAAAAGTAACAACCCAAAAGAAATCAATACAGTCAGCAACTCAATGGCGGCCAATACAGTTTGTCCACGTTGGTTATTAATGAATGCAAAAACACAGCCAGCAATGATGGTAAAGACCAACAAAACTTGAAAAACTAATTTTTTGTTTTTATCTAAATCTAAAAAAACCATTCAATATTAAGCACACATAATTCTTAGCAATCTATCATATTACAAAAATGGTTTGAACCATCAACAACCAGTAATCACTGAGGCTGTAAACAATAAAAAAATGCATTAACTCGAATTCACGTCAAGAGTAAAGTATACCAGCTTACAAATTGACAGAAGTCGTCATCTTATTCGGAACTTATCACCAACAACAGTGCGCCTTAATTATAAACTGTTTCTTAAACCCAATTCATAAGGGTATGGAGACAGGTATTTCTGTTGCATTAAATAATCAATCTGATAGATTTCAACATAATGTTTGAGCATGGTGATGGGCACAATCAGATGAACTTTTTGCTCTTTATACCGATCAATTAAATTAATCAAAGATAATTTCACATTACCTGGAAGCTTGGTTTTTAAAAAGCCCAGCATATGAAGCAACACATTAACATGGCTATTGATTGCTGCAACTTGACTTAAACATTCGATGTACAGAGCAAAATACTGCTGCAAAACCTCATCAATTGGCTTCACCCCCGCCTCTGCCACTATTTTACCTAGCTTTCGATAATGCATTTCAGAGTGCGCTTGTAATAAAAATTTATACCGGGTGTGAAATGCGACTAAGTTTTTTGCCAAAGGCTCAGCCAACACATTATTTTTCCAGTCTTGAGTTGCAAAAACCCTGATGATAAAGTTTTCTCGCAAGCGTACGTCGTTAATACGACCTGCTTCTTCCATCGGTAATAAGGGATAATGCTGTTTTAATTGATACGCAAAGGCCCCCATAGCAGGATTGGTTTCAGGCATGCCATTTTGGTTATAGACTTTGACTCTAAAAACACCACAACTGGGTGATTTTTGCATAAATATGTAACCACAAAGGTCATGTAATTCCGGCGCTCTTGTATCGGCCAAAGCGTGAAGTTGATCGGTATAATCCTTTGATTGATCGGTGACGTTCTTAACTCGAATTTGGTTGTTTTCATTGACCAACCTAATTGGCTCTCTCGGCACGCCCATACCAATTTCGACTTCTGGACATATCGGCACAAAATCAAACCATTCAGATAAAATTTCATTACAAAAAACAGAATTTTTATGTGAACCGTTAAATCTAACAGCTTGGCCTAGCAAACAAGCACTGATACCTACTTTAATTTTTTTCATGTTAAGACAAAGTCAGAATAATGGTTCATATTATTCTAACCCGTGTCGATTAAATGTAAAACTTAATTTTAGCTCAGTGCCTTTATCCACTTAATGGCCTGTTATTTTTTAGGTTTTCTCTTACCCTTGCTGAATGATTTACCTTTTGATTTGGTGGCACCACTGGGTTTTGAGTTTCTGCGGTTGGTTCGCTTGGGTTTAGCTGATTTAAAATCACTGGAATCTTTACGTGATTTACCTTTTGAATCACCTACTTTTTGAATTTCACTTTTTCTACCACACAAGCGACCATTCCATAATATATCCATGATTTCTTTTGGCATATCTGCTGGCAAATCAACAGTAGTTATTTGGTCATGAATTTCAATTTGACCAATATACTCACGCTCTAATTCAGCTTCATTGCAAATCATACCCACAATATTACTTGGCTTAACGCCTTGCTCACGACCAACTGAAACCTGAAATCTTTCCATAACGATGTCGGGATGGTTTATTAAAGGCACAGGAGTTGGGTCGATCAAATCACTTGCATGACTTCTGCTTGATCGGCTGCTTTGTTGGTTAGAGTCTCGGCTAAATTCATCGCTTTTAACGGGTTTATTTCTCTCATGTTTTTCACCTTTGGTTTCAACCAATAACATGCCCTTATCACCGTGAATCATATACGCCAAAGCTGAAGCAATCAATTTTGGATCAAAGTCAGTCTCGGTCTCAAATTCATCCACCAATTGTTGATAAATAGCTAAATCTTTAGAGGCCAAGGTTTCATTAATTTTATTTTTAAACCGCTGCATGCGATTGTCATTGATATCATCAACCGATGGTATGTTCATTGGTTCAATCGGCTGATTGGTTGCTTTTTCAATCATCCGTAACATACGTTGTTCACGTCTTGAAATGAATAAGATGGCATCACCAGAACGCCCAGCCCTTCCCGTACGCCCGATCCTATGTACGTATGACTCGGTGTCATAAGGAATGTCATAGTTAATCACATGACTGATTCTTTCAACGTCCAAACCACGTGCTACCACATCGGTACCAATCAAAATATCAATTGATCCATTTTTTAATTTAGCAACCAATCTTTCACGTTGCTTTTGAACCATATCACCATTCAATGCTTCGGCTGTAAAACCCCGCGCTTGTAATTTTTCGGCCAACTCTTCGGTCGCCATTTTGGTTCTAACAAAGATTAATACACCATCAAAATCTTCAACTTCCAAGACCCGTGTCAATGCCTCGAGTTTTTTTAATCCACTGACCATCCAATACCGTTGTTTTATATTGGTGGCTGTAGAGGTTTTGGTTACAATTTTAATATCAACTGGCTGATGAAGGTGATTAACAGCAACCTTTTTAACTTCCTTAGGCATGGTCGCTGAAAACAAGGCAATCTGTCTGTCTTTAGGCGTGTGACTTAAAATCCAATCCACATCATCAATAAAACCCATACGCAACATTTCATCGGCTTCATCCAAAACTAAAGTACTGAGGGCATCAAGTTTAAGTGTTTTACGACGCATGTGATCCATAACACGTCCAGGTGTACCAACAACAACCTGTACACCACGTTTCAACTGCTTCAGTTGAATGTCATAACTCTGACCACCATAAATAGGTAACACATGAAACCCCTCGATATGCCGAGCATACGATTGAAAGGCTTCTGCCACTTGAATGGCTAATTCTCTGGTTGGGGTTAACACCAAAACTTGAACATGCTTAGCTTGCATATCTAAGTTGGATAAAATTGGTAAAGCAAATGCAGCCGTTTTACCCGTACCTGTTTGCGCTTGTCCCAATACATCTTTACCCGCCAAAATAGGTGGAATACTGGCTTCTTGAATTGGCGATGGTTGTTCATAACCATTTTCTTTAACTGACTTTAATACCGCTGGAGATAACCCCAAGTCATCAAAGGAATGTGTTTTACTGGATTGAGACATAAAAATTGACGCAATAATGCGCTATGAAAAAAGTGTGCGGATTATAAAGCAAGCAGGTACAAATAGCATATGTTTACCATAAATAACCAGTATTTATTGACAAATTTCACAGTTTTTGCCACTTTTAGATTAATGATTGATCAAACTCATGTCATTTTGATACATCGCCATTAACTTTTTATCCATGACTTTATACCAAAGCGGTGGTACATAAGCCAATAGAAACATCCCCATATAACCGGTGGGCAACTGCGGGGCTTCGGCAAAATGCCTCAGACTCTGATAATGCCTTGATGGGTTGGCATGGTGATCTGAGTGCCGTTGTAAATGAAATAACACCAAATTTGAAATCAAATGATTTGAATTCCATGAATGCCTAGGCTGACAACGTTCATATTTACCATTCTTGTCTTTTTGACGTAACAATCCATAGTGTTCAATGTAATTTGCACTGGTTAATTGCCACCATACTAAAGGAGCATGTAACAACAGGATGAACAAGGCCTCCCATCCCAATTGGAACGTTATCAGGAAGTATATAACCACAGTCATCAAATAGGACTGAAGTATTTGATTATTCCACGAATACCATTTCAAATCTTTTGCCTTCAATCGAGACATCTCGATTTTCCAAGCACGTTTCCAACCACCCGGCAACTCCCTCAAAGCAAATTGATAAATACTCTCTCCATACTTGGCACTGGCCGTATCTTCAGGAGTTGCTACGTCTTTATGATGCCCTCCATTATGCTCCACATTAAAATGACCATAAGCGCCCGTAGCTAGAGCCAGCTTGGCTAAATTTCTAGACCAGAGATCCTTTTTGTGACCCAATTCATGACCTAAATTTACGGCCAAACCACCAAATATACCTAAGGTTAATACCAAGCAAGTTTTTATCCACAAACTCAAATCATGAGTGACCAAATAGTGAACAATTATATAAAACACAATTAAATGTAATGGCAACATCAAGTACAAAATCCAGTTATAGAATTTTGACTGTTCTAATTCAATCAGCTGTTCGGGCTTAGGGTTGCTATTATCAGTTGAAAAAATAAAATCTAGCAATGGAATAAAAACATATATAAATACAATAGGAACAACGAATGTCCATGCCTGCCATGTCCACTCATAAAGGAGAATTCCGGACATCCCTACCAACGGCAACAAAGCTGAAAATAGCCATAGGTATTTTTTTGGTTTTTCTTGATTCATAATTTTTTTACCGACTGAATTACAACTATATTAGCAATCGACCGACCGCTCGGTCAATATACAAATTAACTATTTGCCTGCAATCAAAATAGATGATTAATTCAATTATTTTCAGAAAACATTATATTTTTAGAAATATGGCAAAATATACTTAATATTGAGCAATCACATGATGTGGGGGTAGTCATCCACTAGAAATTTAAGATATGATATTAATTGTAATCAGACTACATCTTGAATTCTCTAATAAAAATCAAATATAGGCATAAATATTTATAAAAAAACACAATGACTGATAAAGAAAACAAAAACCAATTGGGCGCAGATATCTTAGAAGAAACTGAAACGCAATTAATTGAACCCAAAATGTATAAAGTCATCCTATTGAATGATGACTACACGCCGATGGACTTTGTAATTGAAGTTCTACAGAAATTCTTTGACATGGATGAACAAAAAGCCACCCAAATTATGTTACATGTTCACACCAGAGGCCAGGGACTTTGTGGTATTTTCACCCACGAAGTAGCTGAAACTAAAACTGCCCAAGTGAATGAATATGCACGAGACAATGAACACCCCTTATTGTGTGTTGCGGAGATTGTATAATGTTAGATACACATTTAGACCAAAGTATTAATAGGATATATAAAATGGCACGTAAAAATCGCCATGAACTATTAACCATGGAACATTTAATGCTGGCACTGTTGGACAATAAACACGCCAATCAGATATTGCAAGATGTTGATGCTGACATCACATTGTTAAAGCAAGAATTAGAGATTTTGATCAGCCAACATGTCAAAATTCTACCAGCCGAATCAGAACTCGAAACCCAACCCACACTGGCCTTTCGAAGGGTCATCCAACGCGCAATATACTCAGCCCAATCGGCCGAATTAAAGCAAGTCACTGGAGACCGTGTTTTGGTGGCCATGTTTGATGAAATGGATTCACATGTTGTTTACTTACTTAACAAACAAGGCGTCACCAGATTCGATGTGGTTAGAAGTATCGCTCACGGTGGTAACATTGAAATTAACAAAGTTGAAGGCGATGACAACCCAAACAGCGATGTTTTAACCGAAGCGGAACAACAAGAAACTGGTAAAGAATTTTTAATCAATCTAAACGAGAAGGCAGAACAAGGACAAGTTGACCCACTCATTGGTCGTTCGAAAGAAGTCGAACGAATGATTCAAATACTGATGCGCAGATCAAAGAACAATCCCTTACTGGTTGGTGAACCGGGTGTCGGCAAAACCGCCATTGCGGAAGGTTTGGCTTTACACATTGTGCACAACAAAGTTCCTGATGTAATTAAAGATGCCAAAGTTTTTGCCCTCGATTTAGGCGGTTTATTGGCCGGAACTAAATACCGAGGTGATTTTGAAAAACGTTTAAAATCAGTGATTAAATACATTCAAGAAATTGATCATGCGATATTGTTTATTGATGAAATCCATACCATAATCGGCGCCGGGGCAGTCTCAGGAGGCTCGCTGGACGCATCCAACTTACTCAAACCAGCCCTAAGCAAAGGTACCTTAAGATGCATAGGAGCCACCACACAAGATGAAGTAAGGAATGTATTTGATCGAGACCGCGCCTTGTCACGTCGATTTCAAAAAATCACCGTCACAGAACCCACTCAAGAAGAAGCCATTGAAATCATCAAAGGCTTACAACCTCATTTTGAACAATTTCATGGTGTGACTTATGACGATCAAGCCATCACGGCTGCTGTAAAATTGTCATCCAAACATATCAGCGATAAATTTTTACCAGACAAAGCCATCGACGCAGTGGATGAAGCTGGCTCTTGGCAACGCATCCAAGGCCTTCAGGATGAACCCATTAAAAGAAGCGACATCAAGCGAGTGGTTGCTTCAATTGCAAAAATCCCTGTTGATGACTTGAATCAAGAAGATGGCCAAAGATTACAATCGATCGAACGTAACTTGCAACATGTCATTTTCGGACAAGAAGAGGCCATCAGCATTCTTGCATCCGCAATCAAAATGGCTCGAGCCGGACTTAATCGTGACAACCGCACTGTGGCCAATTTAATTTTCGCTGGACCGACTGGAGTGGGTAAAACTGAAGTGGTCAAACAATTGTCACATCATTTAGGGTTAAAATTAATCCGATTTGACATGTCTGAATATATGGAGCCACATACAGTCGCAAAAATGATTGGAGCACCGCCTGGCTACGTGGGCCACGAACAAGGCGGCCTACTCACAGATAAAGTCCATCAAACGCCTCATTGCATCGTGTTACTAGATGAGATTGAAAAAGCCCATCCAGATGTGATGAATATATTGTTACAAGTCATGGACAACGGCAAATTAACTGATTCCAACGGACGAGAGTCTGACTTCAGGAATGTTTTGTTAGTTATGACCACCAATGCTGGCGCAACCACACTCAGCCAAAACAGCTTTGGCTTCGTCGATCAAGACAGAAGCTCAGATGCCATGATTGAGTTAAACCGCCACTTTACGCCTGAGTTTCGAAATAGACTGGATGCCATTGTGCCATTTAAGGCCTTGAGCAAGTCCCATATAGAAAAAATCGTTGATAAAATCATCATTGAATTAGAACAACAACTGGTGGAACCTGGTATTACATTCAGTATCACTCAAGGCGCCAGAGAATGGTTGGTTGAAAAAGGTTATAACCCAGAAATGGGTGCCCGTCCCATGCAAAGAGCCATTGATCAATATATCAAAAAACCATTGGTTGATGACATATTGTTCGGCAAATTGAAAAGTGGGGGGGTGGTAAAAATCAACCTGATAAACGAGGCATTAAGTTTTGAAATAATTCCCAGTACTCTAATGCTTTCTGCTGCTGAAGAAAGCCCTACGGCTCATTGAATTGAAATCTTTCCAAACCAATCATTTGGAAAGATTTATTTACTGCGGAATGTAATACGTCCTTTGCTTAAATCGTAAGGAGTCAGTTCAACTGTGACCGTGTCACCAGTTAAAATTCTGATGTAATGCTTTCTCATGCGTCCAGAAATGTGAGCTGTCACTATGTGACCATTTTCTAACTCAACCCTAAACATGGTATTAGGCAAGGTATCAATTACTTTACCTTCTAATTCAATTACGTCTTCTTTCGCCATATATTTCCTAGTATAAAAAAACGCGTATTCTATCAGATATACGCGTTTAGTGCATAACAGTTATCAGTTCTTATTCAGACTTAATTCAGAATTTCAAACCCATCCGCAAAAATCAAATCACTTAATCCACCTGGTGTAATCAATGCAGAGTTGACTGGTCGACTGACTCCACTTGATGATTTAACGACAACATTGCCAGCTTGTGGCGCCGCATTTGTGGTAAAAGAAAAGCTATACAGAATACCCCAATCAATTTCATTGCCTGCAGTCGATTGAATCGTCATCACATTATTATCCCGAGTAACTATCCAATCATTCGCAGCACTTTCATCGACATCAGCAAACACCCAATCTGTCAGCGATGCGGAATCAGTCAAAGGGAATGAAACCGATGCTATTTTCGGGTCATAATCGTGATTTTCTATCATATAGTTATAGCGGTATTGACCATTAGTTAAATCATTCACTTTTACCGCGAGTGTTATATGCCCTAAGCCAGATATTAATTTTCGTATTGATGCAGTACCTGCACTTAAATCAAAACTATTCGGTGCCACATATTGATCACTGGCTGGCCCATTAGCTAAAGCGCTTTGCGCTTGGAAAAACCAGTTACTTCCAGATTGTTGTAAATTATAGGCCTTATAACCCATGGTATTAAAAATATTAATATCATCTCGAACCAAATACCAGGCAGATATTGAATAAGTTGCACCAGCAACACCTAAATCGGATTCAGCCACGACCATTCGATTTTCATCAGTACCGTTGGATGAATTTACATGACTACCGTCACCATCTGGGTCAAAGAAAGAAGGCGACTCTGTCCACAAACCCTGAAAAGCTTCAACCCCATCACGTGGACCCAAGTCGCTACCACTGTCATTATTGCCAGTACCGTACACATCTTCACAGCCAGGCCACAGTATATGATTGTTTCCACAATTAATATCACAACTGACATTAATCGTTAAAAAAGCATGTTTAACTCCAGAGACACCTATTTGTTCAAAACGGCCATCAATTTCCCGATACATATTCCATACCAAGAAAGGATGCTGTGCATTTTGATAAGGATCAAAGGTCCCAGAAAATTTACTGTACCAAGTGACATCAGCCATGTCTTGGGATTGAGTCAGAGTCGGATTGGCTATACCGTTCCTAAGTTCTGCACTGGGAGTCACCACTATATAGCCATTATTCAAATTTCTTTGTTGTTGTGCATTCATTCCTGTCAGGTATACATCCACTTCAGCCGGATTACCGTCACTGGGTCTTGGCTCACCTGGCCATAATGGACGACCAGTACAAGAACCGCCTGCCACACTATTGATATCTGTATAACCATCCAAAGGCAAGGTTAAATTACTTTGAATATGAGCTTGTCCAATGGTCAGTCCCGAAAGATGATCTTCACCTAATTTATTCGCTAACAGTGGACTGATGCTAACATCCATATTCTTGAGGTATAAATATTGATTCTTTTTATCGAGAGTGGCATGAACATGATCAAAATAGAAAAATACTTCACCTTGGTCATTAACCAATTCAAAACCAACAACATCACTGGCTTGTTTGTTTTTATCAGAAGCTTTCAATGACAGACCACTGAAGTTTATTGTTTGCCCTTTATAACTCCAATTGAATTGGCCAGTAAGGTGTAATACACCATAATCAATACCAATTAAATTTCCATAAGGTACTTTTAACGAAAGTCCACCAATGGCTTTAATGGGCATGACAAAAGAATTTTCTGTCCAGTTATCTTTGTCGAACTCACCCGTACCATTAACTTGGATACCATAGGATTCTAATCGTTCATAGAAAAACAATAAATTCATAGCACCCCCATCAGCCTGCCACCTTTTATTGATTTCATCACTTTTGTTCACATCAGTCATGTTGTCTAACCAACTTTCTGCTGACATTGCAGCAAAAGAGGCCAAAGCCATCAACGTAAAGACTACTTTTTTCATACAATTCCTCGATCTATTGTTTTAATTTCTAGCAATGATTATAACTAAATACAATCTTACACAGTAATAATCACTGATGTTATTTAACTATATTTGCCAATTTATAACAGTTTTATTATTCTTACTGAGGTATTCATTACAAATTGAAAAGTGACGACAGCCTAGAAAACCTCGATAGGCTGACAATGGAGAGGGGTGTGGCGCTTGCAAAATCAAATGTTTTTTTGGGTCAACATGCCGGCCTTTTTTCTGTGCGTAAGCACCCCAAAGCATAAATACCACACCTTCGCATTGATCATTAATAATTTGAATGGCTTTATCGGTAAATCGCTCCCAACCTTGGCCTTGATGACTGGCAGCACGTGACCGTTCAACTGTCAGCACACTGTTTAATAACAACACACCTTGATTGGCCCAACTTAACAAATTTCCTGTTTGGTTCAATACACCATAATCATTATTGATTTCTTTAAACACATTGACTAGTGAAGGAGGTGGTTTAATACCATTGGGTACTGAGAAGGCAAGTCCATGTGCTTGCCCATCACCATGATAAGGATCTTGTCCCAAAATGACAACCTTGAGACGCTCTAATGGCGTGCAATTGAAGGCATTAAAAATCTGCTTGGCAGGTGGAAATATAACCTTATGTTGTTTTTTCTGCACCAACAAAAACTGTTCCAAGGATTGCATATAGGGTAATTGCAGCTCATCATTTAAATAAGCTGCCCATGATCCATGCAACTCAAATGTCATTGGTTTTTACTTTTTTCTCGATGAAATTGGGTGAACCTGATCTGAAACTTAATTTTTTTGACCAATGCTTCCTGGTTCACTGGCTTACCAATTAAATCATTCGCGCCTAAATTGAGTATTTGCTTTTGGTTTTCGGTATTTTCATCACCGGTCATAATAACAAGTGGCATTTCAATTTTATCCAAGCCCAAATCATTCCGAACATAGTCTAAAATTTCCAATGCCGTCTCATTGTTCTTAAGGTAGTAATCAGTTAAAACCAACTCAAAGCCTTCATAGGCGCTTTTCTTATTGGGGATTACTTTTTTGGCATCAGTCACACTGAGGGTATGGGTAATTTCTAGATGATGGTTTTGCAATAATTTTTTGGTGGCATGAGCCACCACTGCCGAATCTTCAATGTATAATATTTTGCCATTTATCTGGTCATCTGGACGCAACAAGCCTCGAAGAAATATTTCAAGTCCTTTTTGACCGGCCGCTTTATCAATGTAATCGGTAACATCGCTACTCATGATTCTTTCTTGAACACGAGAATCAACATCGCCAGAAACAATAATAACTGGCAAATAATGTAAGTTTTCCCTTACATACTGGCATATTTTCGTGCCGTCATCATCAACAAGCCTTAATGCAGAAATAATTAGATCTACACGATTTTGTTGTAACTTAGCAATTGCCTGCTCCACCGAATCTACCGCGATTACATCAGTATAAGGCCTGATTTTTTTGACTAATTTCTCGGTTAATCTTCGCGCTAATTTAGAAGAGTCTGCAATCAAAACTTTTTGTGATTCACTCATAATATCATTGTACACTAATTTGAAATTTACTCACTTGAAGTTAGTAGATTTTGTTATTGACGAAAACCATTTATACCACAAATTACAGGCTAGCGATGTGATTTGAAGCACTGACTCGAGCACCCAACCAAGAAATCAAGGTCGCAAAAACAACAAACAGCAACAGTTCCAGCAAATAAGGCGTTCGCAACACGATAACTTGACCAAATGAATACGACAAATCTGCAATCGGCTTCTCTAAATACCAAAGGGTTACTCGTAACATCAGAATCGCAAACAGTGATGCCAAAAGCCCATAATACATGCCACCATATAAGAACCGACGTCTGATTTGCCCAGGAGTGGCACCTAACAACTTTTGCAAGCTGATCTCTTTTTTATGTAAAGCCACTTCACTACCGATGGAATGACTTAAAAACACCAAAATAATAACCAAGAAAACCACAATACTGGCTTGCATCAAATAATAAAAAGCCTGTGTCAGCGACTTTAACTGGTTAAACCACTCTGCATCAAAACTGACATAATCAATGTCTTGCCTTAATTGTAAATTCCTAGCCAATGTCTGCAGTTGTTCACTGGTAGCATTCGGGTGAGGCTGAACCAATATTTGATCGGGTAGTTCATGTGATGAAATCACATCAATCACCTGATTCAATTGAGGATCATCGTTCAAATTGGCTTTGATCGTATCCTTATCAACCACTGACACCGCTGTCACCAATTTACGATCAAGCAAGTCATGCTGTAACACAGTTAATTCATTTGCATCCAACCCCTTTTTGAGAAATATAGCAATACTGCCTTGTCCTCGCCAGGAGTCTTCGACCTCTGAAAAATTTTGCCACAAAGTCCACATAACCAGCGGCAAGTAAAAACATATGGCCAAAGTAATCACCGTAAACAAACTAGAATAAGGCGTTAAGAGCGGCATTTTAAATCCCTCAACCAAAGCCCGAATATGTCCCCTGTACCACTTCAGAATATGACTTGGTGCATGTTTAGTGATTTGATTCATGACTCAGGCCGGTAATCATCAATTAATTGACCAGAATCCAACACCAACACCCGCTTTCTAAGTCGTTTAATTAGGATTAAATCATGTGAAGCTATCAATACTGTAGTACCAGTTGCATTGATTTTCATAAAAATCTCCATCAATTCCAACGATAAATCAGGGTCTAAATTTCCAGTTGGTTCATCAGCAAGTAGGATATCTGGTTTACTGACAATGGCACGAGCAATACCCACCCGTTGTTGTTGACCACTGGATAACTGGTCAGGATAAAAATGTGTCTTTTCTTCCAAGCCAACTTGTTTCAATACAACCCTTGCTTGTTTATGACTTTCTTCTTTACCATAACCACGAATCCACAAAGACAATGCCACATTGTCTAAAATAGTTCGGTTTTCTAACAAACGATGGTCCTGAAATATCATCCCTACACTTTGGCGATATAGTGGCAGCTGGTGATTTTTCAGTTCTTTAAGCCCATAACCATTGACTGTGGCATGGCCATAGCTCATATCTTCTATTTTCATAATCAATTTCAAAATAGAAGTCTTTCCCGCACCAGAGTGGCCTGTCAAAAACAACATTTCTCCAGGCTCGACGTCAAAACTGACATCAGACAAAGCTTTATTGTCTTTACCGTAGGATTTACTGACTCTGTTGAACTTGATAATCACTTTAATTAACTATGGTGTTGATTTGAAAAATGGGTAACAACATGGCCAAAACTATAAATAGAACCATAACACCCACAAATAAAATTGCTAAGGGTTGAATCGCCCCAATAAGGGTCTTTAGCCTGTTCTCGACATCTTTTTCTTGAACCATTGCCGTGCGCACCAACATTTGACTTAATTGACCACTTTGCTCGCCTGAATCAACTAATTTAATACTCAATGGTGGAAACTGTCCACTGTTCTTCATGGCTTGGGCCAAACCACTGCCTTCTCGCACCGCCGCAGCTGTTTGTTCGCAGGCCAGTTTAATCACTTCATTCTTGACCACTTGTCGAGACAATGAAAGTGCAGACACGATGGGAACTGCACTTTGGGTCAAAATACCTAAGGTACGGGTAAACTTAGCAGCCTGTGAAACCCTGATTAAACGACCAATACCTGGAATTTTTAATAAAAATCGATGCCAACCAAATTTAAACGGTGGATAATTTTGCAACGCAATAAAGGCAAAGACCATCAGCACGAGTACGGCAATCATAAAAATACCATAGCTGGCCAAAAAATCACTCAGCGAAATCAGGGTTCTGGTCATCAATGGTAACTGCACCTGAGTGCTCTCAAAAACTTGAATCACTTTGGGTACAATATAAACCATTAAACCAGCCACCACTGCAATCGCAGTCAAAACCAAAATCAAGGGATATATCAATGCAGAGACAGACTGTTTACCCATTTCATCACGGGTTTCAAGGTAGTCGGCCAATTGTAACAACACCGCCTCTAAATGACCTGATTGCTCTCCTGCTTCCACACTGGTTGCAACCAATTCATCAAAAGCTTTAGGAAATATCCGCATTGCATATGCCAATGATTGCCCTTCAAGTACTTTGGCATGAACCGTAGACAAAATTCTTTCGGTATTTTTATTTTCACTTTGTTCGATCAGCGTTTTTAACGCATCATCTATAGGTAACCCGGCTTGTACCAATGTAGCCAGTTGTCTGATTAATAAGGGCAACTCATTTTTTTTCATTGATAACCGCTGAATTCGGCTGCTATCGGCGTTATTGACAGAGTGATTTTCTATGGCTAAAGACACCTGAATAGGTGTTAATGTTTGGTTTCTTAATAATTGTCTGGCTTGCTTTTCATTTTCTGCTTGAATGAGGCCTTTTTTTTGTTTGCCTTGCTTATCAATGGCATTGTATTCAAATGCTTCCATCATATTATCCGCTATGAATAACGCGCAGAATTTCATCAATGGAAGTCTGCCCTGCCATTAATTTTTCACGGGCATCGATTTCAATACTTGGATGGGTTCGATGAGCCACTGCTACCATCTCATCTTCTGATTTATTTTGATGAATCATTGCTTTAAGCTGCTGATCCAATGTAATGATTTCATACACCCCAAGACGTCCAGAGTAGGCTTGATTCATCGGTAAATTATCATCCGCTTGGTAAACCGACTTTAACTCTTCAGGCAAACCCAAAGCCTGTTTTAATTGATCATCAAGGACTTGTTCAATGCGCGTAGCCGGATTCAGTTTTTTCACCAATCGCTGAGCAATAACAGCTTTAACTGAAGAAGCCAATAAAAATGGAGGTACACCCATATCTATCAGTCTGGTAATTGCACCCATTGCGGTATTGGTGTGCAAGGTGGAAAACACCAAATGACCGGTTAAACTGGCTTGAATGGCAATTTCAGCAGTTTCAAGATCACGAATTTCACCAATCATGATTACATCAGGATCTTGTCGAAGAATCGCTCTCAAGCCACGAGCAAAAGACATGTCCACTTTACTGTTTACTTGGGTTTGACTGATGCCTTCTAAATGGTACTCAATTGGATCCTCAATCGTCATGATATTGCGAGAACGTTCGTTGATGGCTTCTATTGCAGCATACAGTGAAGTGGTTTTACCAGAGCCGGTTGGTCCAGTCACCAAGATAATGCCATGAGGCAATTTAACCAAATCATTCATCATGGATAAATGACGCTCGTTCATTCCTAATTGCTTTAAATTCAACTGCCCTGCTTGCTTATCCAATAAGCGCATTACAATGCGTTCACCAAAGGCCCCTGGAATGGTTGATACCCTTACATCCACAGGATGTGCCGCAATGCGTAAAGAGATGCGCCCATCTTGAGGCAATCTTTTTTCCGCAATGTCCAACTTTGACATAATCTTAACCCGCGAGGCAATCATCGGTGCCAATGATCTGGCTGGTCTCAGCACTTCTTGTAGCTCACCATCAACTCGATAACGTATCGACAACTGGTGTTCACCCGGTTCAATATGTATGTCAGAGGCACTGACTTTAACTGCATCTGCTAACAACGCATTGATCAGTCTTATAATCGGCGCATCATCATTACTTTCTAACAAGTCCTCAGGTTCAGCTAAAACCTCTGCAATTTTCGACAACTCCACATCACTGTTATCTAAATCCGCAACGACATCGTCAGTCATAGATTGTTGATGGTGGTATATCTTCTGAATCACTTGTTGATATTGCTGTGGCTCAAAAAAAGACATCTCTACAGGCTCTTTACTCAACCTTTGTAATTCAGCGATGGCTGATGGAGACGCAGCTTTAGACACTGCCAGCGTTATTTTTCCCGCATCATCTTGTTGCAAAATCGTTGCACCACGATTTTTTGCAAAACTGTATGAAGGTAATTTAACTGTCATGTTGAATCATTACCTTTGTTGTTTGTCTTCAATTTCTGGCAGCAATGGTTCGCCCCGCCTGAATTTATCGGGGGTTTCTTCATCTAGCTGATGCTGCCTAATTTCATTGTATTTTTGTAAGCTGATGGCCTCTTGTTCAAGGTTATCTTTCAATATTTTAGGATGTATAAAAATCATTAAATTTCTTTTCATACGGGTTCTTTTCTTGGTTCTGAACAAGTTTTTAATTAATGGAATGTCGCCCAACAAAGGCACTTTTCTGATCGTCTCTTGTACCGAATCATCGATTAAACCACCTAACACCAGGATTGAATCATCCGGAATCATCACCGAAGTACTTAATGTTCTTTTCTTGGTAATCAAGTCAACAGCATTAATCGCAGTGGCATCAATACTTGAAATTTCTTGTGCAATATCCACCACTATCTGGCCACCATCATTAATATGAGGTGTGACCGTGAGCGATAAGCCTACATCCTCTCTTTGGATGGTGGTAAACGGATTGGGGGAACCTTCGGAGTTTGAACTGCCTGTTCCTGAGAATTGTCCAGTCACAAAAGGCACTTCTTGGCCAACTGAAAGCGAGGCCTCTTGATGATTTAAAGTGACCACAGATGGGGTGGATAAAATATTATTGTTACCATTGGTTCCAATGGCTTTCAACAACCCACCAAATTGCAACATTTGTTCGCCGTCACTACCGGTGCCAAAGTTTAAATATCCCAGATTCAGACCACCTGATAACAACCCACCTAGAATATCAGTCGGTGTATCACCGCCCAAATTTGGTAAATTGGCTCCAGTAAATGAGCCACCTACCACACCATCACCGTCACTTCCTGCAATCGGGGCAAACCAATCAACACCGAGTTCTTGAGAATTGTCAACCGAGACTTCAGCAATGATCGCTTCGATCAATACCTGTTGACGCCTGATGTCTAACTGACTGATGGCCTGCTGCACATTTCGGTAAATTGCAGGCGGCGCATTAATCACTAAACTATTGGTTTCGACGTGTGCTTGAATGCTGACATCTTGAGAGTCGTTTTCACCCTGACCCAGCTTTGCCATGGTTTCTAGAATAGGCACTAATTTTTCTGCCGAAGCAAATTTAAGATACACCACCTGCGCTTGTGTATTGGTTTCTAGCGGTACATCTAACTGCGCAATGATGTTCATTATTTTTGATTTCAGTGATGGATTGGCATTAACAATCACCGAGTTGGTACGAGAATCAGGAACAATTTTTGATTGAGGACCTAATGCATTGGATGACTCTAACAACTGAGTCAAAGTGTCTGCCAAGTCTGTTGCATTGGCGTGTTGTATTGGAATCAGCTCAATTGAAGAATCAGACTTGCGATCAATGTTTTTGATCAACTCTTCCATTTTGTCGACATTGGCTTTTTTATCTGAAGCAATTAAAATATTAGAGTCGACATTACTGATGAGCTTCGCCTTACTGTTCATGGACTTTAACATTTGCATCACATCTTCAACTGGAATGTGTTTAATACGAAAGATTTTCGTCATCAGTTGGTCAGGATGGTCACTGGTCAATCCAGACAAGGGGTTACTTTTGCCCACGGGAATAATTTTAATCGTGTTACCTTGAGTCTCAGTGGTAAAACCATTAACACTTAAGATTGAAAGGAATAAATCATAAACTTTATCTTCAGGTATAGGTTGACCTGAAATTACTGTAATTTTTCCTGTGACTTCAGGATCAATCACAAAATTCTTACCTGTTATGTCACTGATGGTTTCAACCAACAATCGAATTTCAGTGTCTTGTAAATTCAAAGTGTGCATATGATTATCAGCCCAAAGATTGGGAACAAATAACAAGGCACACAGACAAGTCATGATGATTTTGATTTTTTTCATTATTGAAACTCTGATAAATTTAAATTTAAATTGAGTTCTTTTCCATTGCGCATAATGGTCACATTGGCATCCGAACTTCCTTCTAATTGACTGCGTAATTCTAGTATGTTTTGGTAAGAAATTTTAACACCATTGACAGCGGTAATTTGATCATTTGACCTTAAGCCTTGTTTCATCAATGCCCCAGAACCAGATATTTGGGAAACTTTCAGTCCTGCAACCTGCCCCTTCCCATCGGTAATCACACTGACATTTCTGGCAATTTTTGCAATCTTATTAGGATCGTATTTTTGTTTATTAAGTGCGTCTTGCCAATCTGATGATTGGTTGATGTGGTTGGCAATTCTAGAAGATGAGACACTATTCTGCCCCGCCTTATTAGACCTCTTCGGGCTGATGGGTTCGCTGTTTATGCGATTTTTGCTGAGTGACAGTTTTTCCCGTTTGCCTGCACGCTTTAAAATCAAATGATCATCGTGAATTGCATCCAACACGGCCAAACCAAACACATCTTCGCCAACTTTAAACTTCTTTTCTTCGCCCTGTCGGTTCCTGATATAAGCCCTACCATAATCCGCATCATCGCTGGAAAAGATACCAGTTATGATTAAATCCAAGGATGATTCCGCCTGCAATAAATCAAGTGGAATCTCCGTGACTGTGGATGAGCCAAACAAATGAAAACTGGAGGGCTTGGGTCTTTGGATTTGAGGTAACAATTGAGAGTTAGGTGCTGTGACAGCTTGAATGTTATTTTGTTTGTGTTTGGGGAATAAAATAAATTGAACCCAAACCAAAACCAACAATGCCAACAGCACCCATGTAATGAACGATTTTATTTGTTTTTTATAATTACTCAAATGTGCCTTTAAAACTCTGATTCTTTAATATTCATCAAAGGATCAGCACCTGTCATGATAGTTGCTTTCAATGCATGACACCGTGGCAAAATTTTCGCGAAGTAAAACTGTGCGGTTTTTTTCTTGCCATTATAAAAATCGGTACCCAACTGACCTTTGTTGTTCTCTGCTGAATTATGCAGTTGAGCCCAAAAATATGCAAGGATTACATAACCAGACATCATCAAATAATCAACCGATGCCGCACCGACTTCATCGGCGTTTTTCATCGCTTTCGCCGCTATATATCCAGTCATTTCCTGCCACATGTCCAAATACTGTTGTAAGTCACTACTCAAAGGAGAATCTACCGTATCAATAAAGTTTTGAATGATCTCAGCCATTTCACCAATTTGACCTTTTTGCATCATCAGCATTTTACGACCAGTTAAATCCAAAGCTTGAATGCCGGTGGTACCTTCATACAAAGTAAAGATCTTGGCGTCTCTGTGCCATTGTTCCTGTCCATGTTCACGGATATAACCATGTCCACCAAAAACTTGAATACCATAATTAGTGGCTTCCATCGCCACTTCTGTCAAGAACGCTTTAATAATGGGTGTCAAAAATGCCAATAACTTTTCAGCCCTTTGAACTTCAACATCATCTTTAGCGTGTTTAATCACTTCAATTTGTTGGGCCACAAAATAGGCCATGGCTCGGTTGCCCTCAGCAAATGACTTTTGAGTTAACAACATGCGTCTCACATCGGCGTGAACGATAATTGGGTCAGCAGCTTTTTCTGGCATTTTTGGACCTGTAGCTGAACGCATTTGTAAGCGTTCTTTGGCATAAACCAAAGCATTTTCATAGGAAGCTTGTGTCGCCGCCAAACCTTGTATACCGGTATTCAACCTTGCTCCATTCATCATGGTAAACATGATTTTCAAGCCCTGATTCGCCTCACCTATCAAATAACCTTTGGCTTGATCGAAATTCATCACACATGTGGCAGAACCATTCAATCCCATTTTATGTTCAATACTACCGACTCCAAGCGTATTTCTTTGATCCATTTGATTGTCAGCATCCAATAAAAATTTAGGCACCAGAAAAAGCGATATTCCCTTGGTACCCTTTGGTGCATCTGGCAATCTAGCCAAAACCAAATGGACAATATTATCGACCAAATCATGCTCACCTGAAGTGATGAAAATTTTGGTGCCTGATACTTGGTAACTGCCATCATCTGCTGGCGTAGCCGATGTATTTACTAAGCCCAAATCTGTACCACAATGCGGCTCGGTCAAACACATGGTACCTGACCATTCTCCAGTCGTTAGACGACCTAAGAATTTTTGTTTAAGCTCAGCTGAAGCAAACTTCTCAACCAACTCACGAACTCCGTGCGTCAATCCAGGGTAATTCGACCAACCAGGACAATAATATGTGTTCATTTCACCTAAGATCAGTTGCAACCAATAACTCAATCCCTGCCCACCATATTCAGGGTCGCCATCCAGGGCTGCCCAGCCAGACTCACAATAATCTTTATACAATTGTTTAAAGCCATCGGGTGTTGTCACCGTGTTGCCATCTTGGCGACAGGCTTGCTCGTCCGCATTGCGATTTAACGGGCCTGCATTTTCATGTAAAAACTTAGAAGCCTCTTCAATGATGGTCATAAATGTTTCTGCGTCAATGTCTTCATGTACGCCTAATTTTTTATAATGCGAAGTCAGGTCAAGTACTTCATCTACTATAAATTGAATGTCTTTAATTGGTGCGGGTATATTGGCCATAATTCAAACGTTCGTTTTAAGGAAAAAGTATTTTATCATCCACCCTGTCGAAATGAAATAAAGAATCACAACAAATCGTTTGATTTTTTTGGATTTCATCACAAATAGCAAAGCAAACAACTCAAGGTATATAATGTCTGTTGTGTTTCATTTTTTAATTCAGATACAATCAATACATGCAAGCTGGGCAAATCACAGTATTATTGAATCAAGGCAATCCAAATAACAAGGCGGATCTAGACCATATTTACGCCCTGCTTTACAATGAAATCAAAGCAATTGCAAACAACCAATTGGCTCTTATTCATAACAACAACACCATCAGCGCCACCGTTCTGGCCAACGAATGTTACCTGAGATTGATTCAATTAGAGAAACCCAACCACCAAGACCGTAGGCATTTATTAAATTATTTAGCCAAAGCCATGCGGCGATTTTTAATCGATCAAATACGCAGTAAAAATCGTGATAAAAGAAAAGGCCAAGTAAGCCACCAACACATGTCACAAATTCTTGGTACAAAAGATGTAGATTTTGATTTACTTGAAATCGATTTATTAATTGATAAATTAGCAAAAATTGACCCACACCTGGCTGAACTGTTCCAACAAAAAATTATTTTCAACTTCACTTTTAAAGAACTGGCTGAATTGTTTGAGCTCTCAGAAAGACAAGTCATTCGTCAGTGGAATCAAGCCAAAACATTGTTATTAACCATGATAGAGAGTTTAGGTGGATCTGAATAAGCTCAAAGCAGCCAATCAGATTTACGAATCATTGGCAGAGAAAACCATAGATGAAGCATTGAGTCAATTAAACACTTATGCCGATTTAGATCAGGAGGTAGTAAATTTAGTAAAAAGCCTGATTCATAACAGCCAGCAACCCAGCATCTATTTTGACCAGAAAATCAGCAAGCATTATCGATCCAGTTTGAACCAGACTTGGCGAGCTGGTGATCAAATTGGAGGCTATAAATTATTAGAACTCATCGGCCAGGGTGGAATGTCCTTGGTTTTTAAGGCCATTCGAGTTAACAGTGAAACCCAAAAACCAGTGGCTATTAAGGTTTTCAACCTCTCAAACCAAAGCCCAGAGCTCAAAGCCCGATTTCAAGCCGAACAATCGATGCTGGCTGATTTATCACACCCCAATGTGATTGCCTTTCATCACGGTGAAAACAATGATGAAGGCGAATCATTTATTGTCATGGAATTACTAGATGGTGGCCTAGCCATCGACGAGTATGTGAACAAACATACGCTCAATCCCAAACAAATTGTGTCGTTGTTGATTCAAGCCACTGAAGCACTGCAATACGCACACAATCATTTAATCATCCACCGAGACATCAAACCATCTAACATCATGATAGATGCCAGCGGCCAACTCAAAGTTTTGGACTTTGGCATTGCAAAACTGATGACCCCTCTGAATGAAATTATCACCGAAGACCAAGACAACAGTACCCTCATGGCATTAACGCCTTCATTCGCCTCTCCTGAACAAATTAAAGCTGAACGAATTGATGTAACTTCTGATGTATTCTCTTTAGCCGCGGTTTTAGTCTACTTGATTACAGGACAACTGCCTTTCCGCAAAAATCGCATGCTTAATTCTTGTGTAGAGGATGAAAAACACATCAGAAAATTACTTAAAGCTGAAGTCCAAGACCAAGATTTACGACACATTTTAACCCTGGCACTGCATCAAGAGCGAAAGCATCGCTATGCCAACATGTTTGCTTTTAGTGAAGATTTAACAGCTTGGCTGGCACAAAAACCAGTCAGTGCCAGTAAAGATTCTTGGTGGTATAGAATGAATCGTTTTGCAGCCAGACGAACAGCCTTATTCGTAACTTCTTTGGTATTATTCACCACTGTTGTTGCAGCAATACTGGCACTAAGCTTACAAAATCAAGCCATCAAGTTAGAAGCAGAAAAAGCCGATGCAGTGAAACAATTTATGCTTGATTCATTCAGTGTTACAGACCCCAATGTTTCACAAGGCGTAGACTTATCTACCAAAGATTTACTCCGATTAGCCGCTGAGAGAATGAAAGTCGATGTTGACATAGATCCCGTGGTTAAATTTGAATTGTATATGGCTTTGGCCATTGCCAACGGACGTTTGGGGTATTATCCAGAAGCGATTGTATTATTGAATGACGCCCTAGTGATTCAACCCAAAAATGAACAAGCCACGGCATTATTGGCAGCGTATCTTTTTAATGCAGGTAAAATTGATGCGCTTAATAAGTTGATGACCTTCACCGATGAGGATGACTACAAATCAATCGAACAACAAGCAGCGATCAAACGTGTGCGCTCCAGTTTATTGGCTCAAGCGGGTAATTATGATGAGGCTTTTATTCAGTATAATATACTGCAAACTCTGGAAAGCACTGAGATGGATACCATCAGAAATCAAGCCTTGTTGGCTGAAATACATTACCTTAAAGGAGAATCAGCACGATCCATCGAAATCATAAATCAACTTAAAACAAATCACCCACTGCCTGACACCGATGTCTTTAATCTGGGTTTGAATTCAGATCTGGTTCAATACTATGATCGAGTCGGCAACTACAATGCCGCCATGGCCCTAACCCAAAAAAACATTCAAGCGTATCGAAAAATACTCGGCGAAGAACACCCTGACCTAGGCATTGCCTACAATGCCTTATCGGCATTTCAATGGCTAGATGGTCAACTTGACGATGCTTTGGTCAGTGTCGAGATAAGCATGCAGCTTTTTCGCAAAAGATACGGTGAAAGCAGTGAAGGCCTGGCTCAGGCACACGGTAATGCAGGTGTTATATATTACTATCAAGAAAACCATGAAGCAGCCATTGAAGAACTGACCAAAGCAGCTGATATGCTGACGGGTATTTTTGGTGAAGACCACCCAGAAACCATGAATGCTAAAGGTAATTTGGCCACCATTTTGAATGCCATAGATTATCCCGAAAAAGCATTACCCATTTTGCAGCAGATTTATGCCGTTCAAACCGAAACATTAGGAAAAAGTAATCGTGCAACAATCTACACCCAGCAAACATTGGCTTTAACCTTAGCTAAAATGAGTCAATTTGAAACCGCCATAATCCATGCAAAAGAATGCATTGAATTAATCACCCAGAACTTTACCAAAGAACTCGATTTTATTAACCACGCCTATAGTGTCATGGGCAGGGTGTATTTCATGGCAGGCAATCATGCATTGGCCATACAACAAAACACACACCACATCAATGGATGGACAGAAGGCAATGAGAACAATTATGCTCAATCATTACTGCTAATAGCAGAGAGCCATCAAGCGCTACTACAATATAACGAAGCCGCTGAATTCTATAAAAAATGGACCGATCATTTAGCTCAAATATATGGTGAAACAGATATTAAATACTTGCAAGGGTTGCTGCAATGGGCTGAACAGTCAACAGCGATGAATCAGCAAGACCAAGCCAACAAGTTGATGTCATTGGTACAAAGTATACTTACGGACAACGACTTGAATTTACCAGAAATCAGGACTCAACTGAAAGCATTGGGTCGCTAAATAATCAACGACCCAAGCCTTTAAATTGTTACCTAATAACAGTTTACGCTTACTCAAAACCATCACTAAAAATTAAATCATCAGGTTGAAATTCAGCATAAATGGTTTGGCTCTCAGTGACAGTGGTATAACAAACATTGGCATTGCTCAGCGGACAGAACCGCCAGCCGGTAAATTCACTGTTGCCTAACGGTGTAGCCGTAAGCTCTATCAACGTACCATTAAAAACCACCTCAGTACAATCAGTACCACAAGAAATGCCCAATGGATCACTGATGACAAAACCTGAACCAGAGCCTTCTCGCTGCACAGTCAATAAAAACTCATCCGGCCCAATGTTGTCGTACACCTCATCAAAACCAGCATCATACAGACCACCGGCTTCACCTGGTTCACCTTGTGGGTTGGTATTTTCATTGACTGGCGATACTTGATACTCAATGTCGCGATCCGTACTCCAGGCAAAAGTATCTTGCTGGCACATATCCACGCCATCAGAACTGGCTTGTTGACGAGCATCACCACCAGCTGCATTGATAAATTGTGCCGTACCTATGGTGTACGAGCCTATCGGCCAATCAGTAGAATCATCAATTAAGTTGCATTTGCCTGATATATTCGGTGAAGTAGTTGGTGCATTTTGACCGCCTTGGGAGTCTTGAAATATCGAATTTTCAAAACGCAAGCTGCCAATTGAACTGTACCAAACAAAAGAATCATCAGTGCCTCCACCCATCAGATCCATATAATTATCAACTGCTGTGATATGCGACAGTTCGGTCGTGCCAAAATTTTGAAGTAATACATAAGTTTCATTGTTGATCATGTTTGAATAACTCATTTGCAACACCGAACCAGGTGTCACCTCAATCAACCCATAAAAATCAGTCACAGTGAGAGAATATTCATTGCGATCAAATAAGGTGCGTTGAATATTAACCTTCGAGTTTGATACATATACAACATTTCTATAAAATATATTCTGTTCAAATTCAGAACAACTGATTTGAAAAGGACAACTGGGGGCTCGATCCATAATGACTTGAGTGGCACTGGTTCCTCCATCAATGGCAAAAAGTCCCGTGCCATTTCTTTCTGTCGAATTTCGAGCAATGAAAGTATTAAGTAAGGTGGCTCTACCGGTGCCGTGAACATATATGCCACCACCATCATAAATGGCTCTGTGGTCTGTGATTAAAACCCGGCCTTGATCACCATCAGCAAATAACTCACCACCATCATGTACCATAATGCCACCACCAAAATGGGCACTGTACAGAAACCCATTAGCGCGACTGCCTTTGATTTGACTGCCGCCTTCAAGAAGTGCATAACAACCATCTTCAATATACAGATTGCCACCAGAAACTGCCTGATTTTGTTCAACTGAACCAGCAATATCTACTTGCGAGTTGATACCAAAGCACCAGATTCCACCGCCTTTTTGGATGTCGTCTAAATCTCCATTACTTGAGACAACACTGTCGGCATCTACTGATACATATGACCCATTAAGAACCCTGATGCCTGCTATATTATCTGACACATCCACAGATTCAAGAAACACCGTTGACTCTTCATTCACAATCAATCCACGCGTCTGACTGTTAAATAATTGTAAATTTCTTAAGGTGACTACTGACTGATCATCAATTTCGAACACCGCGCCCGTTCCACCACCTTTCTGAGTAAAACCACTGCTACTGGTAGAATTACAATTGGCATAGCCACCCACAATAGTCAACTCACCAAGACCTGATGAATTCCAATTAGATAACTGGGTATCTCCATCACCACCACCGAGATAGGTTACTGTATTGGTTAGTCTGATTTCATCATTTTCAGCACCATTGACGGCAGCAGCAAACAAAGCCACTGCCAATGTAGTGTGGTGATTGGTGCCAGTACATTGAGGACCATCTCCGACATAATGAATGGCTGCCATAGAACAAAATCCAAGCAACAAACTGGTAATAAAAAATACTGATTTGAGGAACTGCATAATAATACTCCCTATTGATTACCTCTGATTACGACAGGAATATTAATTTCATGACATCAATAACAAAAAAACCTCACATAGTGAGGTTTTCAGGTCATTCTTGATCAATCACACTTTATTCAAAATGGGATTTCATCATCAAAATCATCAAAGTTTGGCGCAGGGTTGTTATTCTGCTGCTGGTTGTTATTGTTGTTATTTGCTCTGGGTGCAGATGGCATAGATTGCCCACCGCCACCAAATCCACCAGAACCAGAATCTCCACTGCGTCCGCCAAGCATTTGCATTTCATTGGCCAGAATCTCTGTGGTGTATCGATCTTGACCTTCTTTGTCTTGCCATTTATTGGTGCGTAACTTGCCCTCGATGTAAACTTGGCTGCCTTTTTTCAAGTATTCACCGGCAATTTCAGCCAAACGACCAAAGAAAACCACTCGATGCCATTCGGTTTTTTCTTGTTTATTGCCGTCCTTGTCTTTCCAACTTTCTGTGGTGGCAATAGATATCGTGGTGACAGCTGCACCAGAAGGTGTGTACCTGACTTCAGGGTCATTACCCATATTACCAACTAAAATGACTTTATTGATTCCTCTTGCCATTACATGTTCCTAATTAAATAAAAGTAGATTATAGGTTGCCACCACCATTGATTCAAGTTGATGTTTTCGAATTTTCCAGTGACAAATCCCTATGCCCGTCAGAAATCATTGACAGCAAAACAAGAAAACTGCCAATGAATTAATAGACTCAAAGTCAGACAATTGAGTTTTTAAATGGAACACAAGATGAGAACCCGTCGAACTATAAAAGGATTTACTTTATTTGAAATAATCATTGGACTAAGCATCCTTTCAATATTATCAGTTTATGCCGTCCCTAATTTTCAAGGCTTTACACAAAACAATACCATGACCCAAGAACTAAATCGGCTAGCAAGAACCATTAATTTTGCCAGAAACCAAAGTGTAATCATGTCCCAATCAATCGTTTTATGTCCCAGCCATTCTATGAATGCATGTGATGGCGAAAGTTTATGGCATCAAGGCTGGTTGGTATTTGCAGACATCAATCGAGACAAACAATTAGGCCCAAACGATCACTTGTTACTGGCAGAACAGGGCATGAAAAATGGACTCAGTGCGGTTTCTTCTCAATTCCGAAGGACAATCAGGTTTGACCAAGCAGGCTTTTCACCAGGGACCAACTTAACCATTCGATTTTGTGATCAACGGGGTTCTGATTATGGAAAAGCAATCATAATCAGTAATGTAGGCAGACCTCGAGTCTCTAAAACCATCAATGCATGTAATTAATTGGTGGTAAAACTTTCACCACAACCACATGATCCAGTGGCGTTGGGGTTTTTATAAACAAAAATCTGATTAATACCTTGTTTTTCATAATCAATCACCGTGCCATCGACTTTATCTATGGCATCTTTAGGAACAATTAACTTCACCCCTTTATCTTCTAAGGTAATTTCGTTGTCAGTGACATCATGTGCCAGAGCCACATCATAGCCCCAGCCAGAACAACCCATTTTTTTAACTGCCACACGAAATCCAACAGCACTTTTATCTAAAGATAAAAAATGCAATATACGGTCTGCGGCTTGTTGTGTAAGTTGTAATGACATAATTCGGCTATTGTAACTGATTGTTGATAATATGTAGTATGTTTACTGAATTTCAAGGTATATACAATTGAAAACCTTTATAAACCGACACTTTCATCTACAGCCTGACAACCAATCAACACCAACGCCCAACCCTCCTCAAATCAACAACTGAGTTCTTCATGCATATTTCTGTAAAATAAAAATCCTTTTGAAGTCATTTGTATAGAAGGCTAAAAACTGATTTAATAGTCATTATTTGATAAGAGACTGTCCATGGCTGATTTTTCCACCCCTGATTTGTGTGATGATAACCCTGAAATGCTGAAAGTCCTGGATCCAATTTTTAACAACTACGGAGGCAAGCATCAATTTCACGGACAAGTCATAACGATAAAATGCCATGAGGACAACTCATTGGTCAAGCAACTAGCAGCTACAGATGGCGGCGGCCGAGTTATGGTGGTTGATGGTGGCGGATCATTAAGGCGTGCTTTATTGGGTGATATGATCGCTGCCAAAGCGGAACAGAACCATTGGGCTGGTCTTGTTATTTATGGCTGCATACGTGATTGTGATGAAATTTCTGCCCTAGACCTTGGTGTTAAAGCCTTAAATACGATTCCAGTAAAAACTGAGAAAAGAGGTCTTGGGGATTTAAATATTGATGTTACCTTTGCTGGACACACCATTAAATCAGGTGATTGGATCTATTGTGACAACAATGGCATTGTTGTGTCTTCTGATGCCTTGCTGTTGAAAACATGAAGATACACTTAGACTAATTTTCCTTAGATAACTGAACTTCAAAAATATTAATGGACTGGTTTTTTTAGAAAATAATATTGGTTTGATGACTTTAATTTGTGGGGTATATTTTGAGCAAAAAAAAACAGCAACCATCCTTGGCTACTGCTGGGGGACGAGGTACAAACTCGCGATTGATTTAAGTGGCTTTACTTAAGCTGCTTTTTTTGTATCAATCTTTTTGATTTCTTTGATTAAAGTTTCAACACGTGTGCTCAAACCTTTTAAATCGTCAACTGTTGGTATATCTAATTTATTTAATGCAGTTTCAACTTTTGATTCAAAAACATTTTCAATTTTATTGAATTGCTTAGTAGCCATGTTTTTGATGTTGTTGAATTTGCCTTCTGCTTTGTTAGTCAATTTATCAACTGATTTTTTAGATTTTTTCTCTAAAGATTGACCTTCTTTAAGCAATGTACCGTAAAATTTATTGGCTTCTTTAGAAACGTTACTATAAACCTTAGTGGCTTCTTTTTGTGCGATTGATACGACACCTAAGCTGGCCAATACTACATTTTTTGCAGATTCTTTTATTTGTTTTGTATTCATTGTGACACCTCATCAAGTTGTGTTTTATTGCTGATATGGGTATAGTAATTAGAGCTTGTAGAGTAAACACACTAAACTAAAAAATAATTTAAATTAAAGCAAAAAAACATGAAAATATCTAACTGGCAAGACACCGAATCACAATTTATTTTATCAATGTCTGATGATGACCTGTTATCTGTATGGTCAAAACTACATGCAGCAGACTTAGCCGATAAACCTGGTGGCGATTTATTAAACGCTTGGCTGTTATTTCATAATGGCCATTTCGCTGAGGCCGCCAAGGCTGGACGTACAATTGGCCCAGACGGAACTGCTGTAGTTATCCGATCAGTGGTTGCCTACACCGATTATATTTGTGAAGATGAAGACGAATGCGTTAACCTTCTAGAACAAGCTTACATCTTAGGCGAGACCGATTCAGAGAAAACCCACTCATGCCAGTTTCCGACTGCTTTAGCTATGGGTCGCTATTCCCAATCCATCTCAATCACCAAAGCTCTGGCCAAAGGATTAGGCGGTAAAATTAAGAACTTACTAACCAACGTACTCAACGCCCACCCGAACCATGCCGAAGCCCATTTAGCTTTGGCCATGTATCATGCAGAAATTATAGATAAAGTGGGCGCCACTTTAGGCGGACTGACTTATGGGGCGAAACCTAAAATTGCCTATCAGCACATTGATCAAGCACTCAACCTGGTACCAAATGCGATTAATTTAATTGAAGCAGGCAATGCGGTTTTGTTACTTAAAGGTGATAAAGGCATGAATGATGCCACTGCCTATTATGAAAGGGCTGCTGCGGTTCAGCCACTTGATGCTTTACAATCTATGGATGTGGATTTTGCAGCATCACAATTAGAAGAGTGAACCTTGTATAAGTCTTAAACAGAGACAGTGAATTAAGCCAATAGCCCAGCAGGCAACATAGATTCTGCCTTATCGCGATTTGATGAAAACGTCATGATTTCATAAGCAGATTCATCAGCTAATAAGGCCCGCGCCAATTCATTATTAAGGTAATGACCTGACTTGTAACCATGATAAGCACCAATAATTGGATAACCTAATTGGTAAATATCACCAATCGCATCCAGTAATTTGTGTCTGACAAACTCAGCTTCGTATCGCAAACCATCATTGTTTAGCACACGGTAATCATCCAACACGATGGCATTGTCCATGCTTCCACCTAACCCTAAATTATTATTTCGCAACATTTCAATATCACGCATAAAACCAAAAGTGCGTGCTCGCGATATCTCTTTTACAAATGATTGTGTATTGAGGTCTATCTCGGCATGGTTACAGTGGTCCTCAAAAGCAGGATGATCAAATTCAATATCAAAAGAGTACTTACTGCCAGAAAAAGGAGTTAATGAAGCCGACTTATCATCCAATTCAATTTTGACTTCTTTTTTGATTTTAATGAATTTACGAGGTGCTTTTTGTTCTTCAACGCCTGCAGATTGGATTAAAAACACAAACGGGCCAGCAGACCCATCCATCACAGGTACTTCAGAGGCACTTAAATCCACATAACAGTTGTCAATATTCATCCCAGCAAAAGCCGACATCAAATGTTCTACGGTACCTACTTTGATGCCATTTTTAATCAATGTGGTTGACATGCTGGTCTCACCTACATTCATTGCATTGGCTTTAATTGAGAAAGGTCTTTTATAATCCACACGACGAAAGACAATACCTGTATTAACAGGTGCTGGCTTTAATGTTATGAAGACTTTTTGTCCGGAGTGTATGCCTACACCGGTGGCTCTGACTGTGTTTTTAAGTGTTCTTTGTGCAATCATAGGCGAATGATACTGTTACTCTACTCGGATTTTTGTGAATTGTATCACATGTTTTGGCGTAGAAACATGCGTTTTGTGGTATTTATACAACGCTTGTGACTTTTTTACGACATAAATAACAATTTTATAACACGCTCAATCCATAAACGCTTTCACCACAATCACATAAATTCAATACAGCCGACCACCGGAGGAGCGATCGACTGTATCAAAGTTTTAAGGCAATCTTATGGGTTGAATACAAGACGCCTTGGGAGGTAAACCCTTAATCCAACTGATTTCTTAGAAAGGTTGGAATATCTAAATAGTCATCACTTTCTACAGCTGGCTTGTTGTCTCTCAAATGATCAACCACCGCATGTCCTGTCGCTTGAGCAGGTTCATGCTCACTGTGGTCATCTCTGGTTGCACGAATGGGCTGTTCAATTCTGTTATTGGTTGCATTTCGAACAATTTCAACTGATTTGAATTGCTTCTGTTTGCTGGCAGCTTTATTAAGTCCAGTAGCAACAACAGTCACTCTGACCTCATCCTTCATATCCATATCAATAGACGTACCAACCACCACAGTGGCTTCATCAGATGCATACTCTTTAATCAAATCACCAATTTCTTCATACTCTCCAATGGTCATGTCCATTCCGGCAGTGATGTTAACCAAAACACCGTTGGCACCATGCATGTCAATGTCTTCTAACAAGGGTGAATTCATCGCTAATTCAGTTGCCTGAGCCGCACGGTCATCACCTTTACCAGACCCTGAACCCATCATAGCCATACCCATTTCTGACATTACAGTTTTCACATCAGCAAAATCGACGTTAACCAAACCTGGACATGTAATTAACTCTGCAATACCTTGTACAGCACCTTGCAATACGTCATTGGCTGCTTTAAAAGCATTCAACAAAGTAACATCCCGACCAAAATGCGTTAACAATTTGGCATTAGGAATGGTAATCAAGGAATCAACATGTTGCTCCAAGTCTTGGATACCTTTGTTAGCCACATCCATTCTACGCTTACCTTCAAAAGGAAAAGGCTTGGTAACCACAGCAACGGTTAATATGCCCATTTCTTTGGCAATTTGTGCAATCACCGGTGCAGCACCCGTACCAGTTCCACCACCCATGCCTGCTGTGATGAATACCATATCGGTATTAGCTAAACACTCTTTCAATCTTTCTGTGTCTTCTAGTGCCGCTTGACGACCCACTTCAGGGTTTGCACCTGCACCCAATCCTTTGGTGACATTTTGTCCAATACGCACCACATTTTTGCAATTGGTTTTCTCCAATGCCTGCATGTCTGTATTGGCACAAATAAACTCAACACCATCGATGTCAGCGTCCACCATTTGTTGTACGGTGTTTCCACCACCACCACCGACACCAATTACCTTGATGACAGCTCCTGTATCTTCAGTTTCCATTAATTCAAACATTATATATACCTCCGGTTAATTATTATTTTTTCAGCAACACCTTGGACCACCTCAGTAATCACCTAAAAACCACTTTTTAAATTTGTGGAACCATCCCTCTGATTCCATAACACTGTCGGTAACAAAATCTGTATTACCGCCATACTGCAACAACCCCACGCCAGTGGCATGAACGGGGTTGCTAACAACTTCTTTTAAACCTGCCACATCGATGGGTACACCCAATCGCACTGGCACATGAAATACCTCTTCAGCCAACTCAACAGCACCTTCCATTCGAGAAGCACCGCCAGTCAAAACTATGCCTGCAGCAATCAAATCGATATATCCACTGCGCTGTAAGTCAGCCTGAACTAAACTAAACAATTCTTCATACCTTGGCTCGACCACTTCAGCCAATGTTTGTCTTGCAAGACGCCTGGGTTGACGATCGCCAACACTGGGTACTGAAATGGTTTCTTCCGGGGAAGCCAGTTGTCTTAATGCACATGCATATTTCAACTTAATATCTTCAGCATGTTGAGTTGGCGTCCGCATCGATACCGCAATGTCGTTAGTGACTTGATCACCAGCTATGGGTATAGCTGATACATGTCTAATCGCACCTTGGGTAAAGACTGCTATATCAGTCGTACCCGCACCAATATCCACCATGCATACACCCAACTCTTTTTCATCATCTGTTAATACAGCTGTTGATGATGCCAATTGCTCAACAATCATTTGATCAATTGACAGCCCACAACGGGCCACACATTTAGTTATGTTTTGTGCTGCACTTTCAGAGCCCGTAATCAAATGAACCCTGGCTTCTAACCTCACTCCTGACATACCAATGGGATGTCTGATGCCATCCTGACCATCAATCACATATTCTTGTGGGAGCACATGCAGTACTTTTTGATCATTCGGTATGGGTACCGCTTTGGCGGCATCCAGCACTTTTTCAACATCACTTTTTGTGACTTCTTTGTCCTTAATAGCAACAATTCCATCAGAATTAATACTGCGGATATGACTACCAGCAATACCAACAAATACGGATTGTATTTCGCACCCAGCCATTAACTCAGCTTCTTCTATAGCTCGTTTGATTGACTGTACAGTTGATTCAATGTCAACCACCACACCACGCTTTAAACCACGAGAAGGTGATGAACCAATCCCCACCACTTCGATTGAACCATCAGGATGATGTTCACCAACAATTGCGACCACTTTGGATGTTCCAATATCTAAGCCAACTTGCAATTTTGTTTCATTTCTTTTAGCCATCTTTATCCCATCTCACTTTGGTTAAATGACAACTTCTTATCTGTCACTTCATTTTCTTCACGCCATCGAACGACATAACCATTGCTGTAACGTAAATCCACCCTTTCAGGCAAACGTTCTGAAGCCAATATCAATTGATCCCAAGTTTCTGCTAATCGCAAAATCCTTGCTTCATGCTTTTCTGTTCCTAACAACACTTCCAATCCATTCCTTAAAATCAATCTCCAATCACCTCTGTCGTCCACATAAGCTTCACTGATTTCATAACCGACAGGCTGTAACAACTGATTGAACCGATTAAAGTTTTCCAAGGTGATTTTAGAATCTTCAGTCAAACCAAAAATTCTGGGCAACGCTTTTAAATGATCAACGGCATCAATCTGAAACACCTCACCGGTTTGATTCAAAAGATCTTTGTTATTCCAAATGGCGGTGGCTTGATGCTCCTTAATCGTTATCTTTAAAGTATCAGGCCACTGTTTAACAACATGTGCATATTTAACCCAAGACATTGACTCAATATTTTTCTTAACCTGTTCTGCATCCAACCTAAAGAAAGACCTTTCTGGTGTTTTTGCCACCATTAACCGTAATTGCTCAGAAGTTATTCGGTCATAATCTGCAGCCACTTCTAATTGCGTGATGCGCCAACGATCAGATTGTATTAAACCGCTCATCATCGCTACCACCAGCAACAACACCAACAAGCTAAAAATAACAGTTAATTGCAATGACTTAGACATTGAATACCCCACTGCCTTTTAATATTTCATTCACCAGCTGCTCAAATGACCAACCATGAACTTTTCCTGCTTTTGGCAATAAACTGGTGGTGGTCATTCCAGGGGTGGTATTGGCTTCTAAGAACCATCGTTTTCCATTGGCATCAACTATAAAATCAATTCGACACCAACCGCTTAAATGTAAGGCTTCATAGGCTTTCAAAGCATCCTTTTGTAGCGCTAACTGCCATTGGCTTGGCATCTTAGCAGGACAATGGTACTGGGTTGATTGACTGACATATTTGGCCTGATAATCATACAATTCACTGGCAGGTGCAATACTAACAACTGGTAACACTTGTCCATTGACAATACCAACTGTACACTCAATGCCTTCAATAAAGGTTTCTACCAGCACCTCCTCTGAATCGGCCAAGCTGAGTTCAACTGCATTAACCAATTGTGTTTTATTATTGGCCTTATATAGGCCAACGCTAGATCCCTCACAGGCAGGTTTAATAATCCATGCTTGGGCATCATCGACCGATAACTCAGCAGTGTTTTTTAACAATTGACTCTTTGGCGTCATGATCCCATGTTTTTCAATTACAGCCTTGGCCAAGTCTTTGTGCCAACTGACACAAGCACCCACATAAGGACAACAGGTAGACGCATAACCTTCCTGACTGAGCCAAGCGGCTAATTGTCCATCCTCTCCGTCGGCACCATGTAGAATATTGAAAACCACATCAACTGACTTTTTAGGAATTTGTTTCAACCCTTCAATGTCATTAACTTGTGTCACTTGATGACCCAGGTTTTCCAGCGCACGACTAACCGCTTGACCACTGTTGATTGAAACTTCCTTTTCAGCACTGAAGCCACCCATTAAGACGACCACATGTAAATTATTCATGCTGACCTCCTTGTGTCATATTTTGAATCAAGGTGCCGATATTACCAGCACCTAACATCAGCACCACGTCACCACTTTCTACAATGTGGCCTAAGGTTTCTGGAATGGCATTGATGTCATTGACCAATACCGGATCAATTTTCCCTCGGTTTCTGATCGTTCTACATAAGTCATTTGATGTAGCTCCTGAAATCATTTCTTCGCCAGCAGGATAAACTTCACTCATTAATAACAGATCGACTTGACTTAACACTTCAGCAAAATCATCATATAAATCACGTGTCCGACTGTATCTATGCGGCTGGAACACCACCACTAAACGCGATTCACTCCACCCTGACCGACAAGCTTTAATGGCGGCTGCCACTTCGGTAGGGTGGTGTGCATAATCATCAATTAATGTATATACTTTTTGATTTAATAACTGGTCACTGTATATATTAAATCGCCTGCCCACACCATCAAAATGCGCCAAAGCCTTCTTCATCGCATCTAAATCAACATCCAATTCAAGCCCAATAGCAATCGCCGCCAATGCATTCAGTACATTGTGTTGTCCTGGCAAGTTTAACTTAACCCTTTCTAATACAGTTTTGTCCTTAATCACCACATCAAACCACATATCCTGACGAACTTGGGTTAAATTAACAGCCCTAACTTGAGCCCTTTCAGTTAAACCATAGGTTATTTGATGCCTTGATATTTTTTTAGACAAATTATATACATGGTCATCATCAACACATAAAACCGTGACACCATAGAATGGCACTCGATGTAAAAAAGTGGCGAATGATTGTTTCAATTGATCAATGTCATTATCAAAAGTTTCCATATGATCTTCATCAATATTGGTAACGACTGCCATAACCGGTTGTAATAATTGAAATGATCCATCTGACTCATCGGCTTCAGCCACCAAGTACTCACTGGTGCCTAAGCCTGCATTGGTACCAGATGCGTTTAACAATCCACCAATCACAAATGTTGGGTCCATACCAGCTTCTGCCAAAACACTGGCAACCAAACTTGTGGTCGTTGTCTTACCATGAGTGCCAGCTACGGCAATACCAATCTTAAAGCGCATTAATTCAGCCAACATCTCAGCCCTTGTTAACACTGGAATTTGTGCCGCCCTGGCTGCTTTTAATTCTTCGTTCCTGTCTTTAATTGCCGATGAATAAACCACCACATCAGCGCTTCCTATATGAACTGCATCATGGCCAATGTAGACTTTTATTCCCATTCGCTTCAATCGGCCTGTTACTTTACTCTTATTCATGTCAGAACCACTGACTTGAAAATCTAAGTTATGCAACACCTCTGCAATACCAGACATACCAGAACCACCAATACCTATTAAATGGATACGTTTCATTCGGCTGGCAAATTTATGTTCTGGGTTCAAGTAACTCATTGCACCACTCCTTCGCAATAAGCTGCAATGGCATCAGAGACTTGAGGCTTTCTTATATTGGCCAATGCCAACTGCATTTGATTTCTATTGGCTGCGTCCAATAACGTTTTAAACTTACTAAGAAAAACATCTGTTGATTCATGTTCTTGCCATATCAAAGCAGCATTTTTATTCACCAAACTCATGGCATTGTGTGTTTGGTGGTCATCGACCGCATGAGGATAAGGCACAAATACTGTTGGTATTCCAACTGTGGAAACCTCAGCCACTGTTAATGCACCTGCTCGACAAATACAGACATCTGCCCATTGATACACGCCCGCCATGTTTTGGATGAACTCCTGTAAATCAACATCTTGTGCCATCTCCCCATAAGCCACTTCGGTCATACGGAATTTATCCCTACCACACTGATGTTTAATCTTTATCTCACCAGATTTCACCCAACTTGCTAATAAGGTGGGCATTTTAGTGTTCAGCGATTCCGCACCCAATGAACCACCCAATATAAGTACATTGATTGGCTTAATTCGATCATAGTTTTTAACTACATTTTCTATACTGTCGCGAACTGGATTACCTACCCAAACAGACTGGTATCGTCCATCTAAATCAAATCCGGTCATCACCAGTTCAGCCATTTTAGCCAAACTTTTATTGGTTAAACCAAATATGCTGTTCTGTTCATGTACGATGAGTTTGGTCTTACACAGCTTAGTCGCAAAACCACCCGGTGCTGCTACATAGCCACCCATGCTAATGGCTGCATCAATGTTGTTTTTAACAAAAAACTTTCTGGCTTGGAATATCCCTTTTAACAATCTAAATGGCATAGCCAACAAACTTATCAGGCCCTTACCTCTTAATGGCTTAATGGGCAATAACGTCAGCGCAATCCCATGCTGTCTCACTATGCGTTCTTCCATACCACCTTGTGCACCTAACCAAAATATTTTATGACCTTTCTTTTGTAAGGACTTAGCCACTGCGATTCCGGGGAAAATATGCCCACCCGTACCACCAGCCATAATTGCAAAATTCATGCTACGGCCTCCTTTTTAGTGCTGCGATAATGCATCTTCCTGTTCTCAAACGAAATCCTGAAAACCACAGACAAAGCAATGATATTCATCATAATGGCACTGCCACCTGATGAAATAAATGGCAATGTCAGTCCTTTTGTTGGCAACAGGCCTAAATTCACGCCCATACTTAGAAATGCCTGTAACGCCATCCAAACAGCAATTCCAGTACACATAAAGCCGGCAAATTCATTACCGTTATCAAAAGCATTTCGAGCCACTTTAAATATTCTGTAAATCAACAATACAAACAAGCCAATCATCACCAAAACACCCATAAAACCCATCTCTTCAGCAAAAACTGCAAAAATAAAATCAGTGTGAGCTTCAGGCAAATAAAACAATTTTTGTACACTGGATCCAATTCCCACGCCTGTAATTTCACCTCGTCCGATTGCAATCAACGCCTGAATCAATTGAAATCCAGCGTTGTATGGGTCTTGCCATGGATCAACAAAATTGACCAACCGTTTAACTCTATAAGGTTCTGCCCATGCAATAACTGCCATCACAGAACCAGCCAACAAACTGATGATCGATAAATCCCTGTATCTGGCTCCAGCTATATAGATCATGATTAATGTGATTATGAGTAATAAAGCAGCTGACCCAAAGTCTGGCTGTACCAACAATAAACCAGCAATAACCACAACCATGATTAATGGCTTCAAAACACCCAACATCGAATGCTGTATACTTTTTTTATGCTTAACCACGTATGCGGCCAATGACATAATCAATGCCAACTTGACGGCCTCTACCACTTGAAACCTAGAAACACCAAGATTCAACCACCTTTTAGCTCCATTGACCTCAACCCCTATGCCAGGGATTAACACCATGATCAAAGCCAATATGCCTAATATTAATGCCGGCCGCGACAATCGATTCATCCATTCTGATGAAATGTTCATCATAATCAGAGCAAAAACACTACCCAAACCAATAAACAACAAATGTCTTTTAAAATAGTACAAGGAATCTTGAATGTTATTTTCAGCCACCGCAATTGAAGATGAGGCTACCATGATTGCTCCAATCGACAACAGTGAAATAAAAGCCACAGCCAACCACCCGTCCACGCCTACCGTGTACCAACTGACCTTAACTATTTTTTGATTCTTATGAGTCACTGTTTATCTAATTTTCAATGTTGCTAAGCCAATCAATACCAAAATAATTGATATTATCCAAAACCGCACAATCACTTTCGGTTCAGCCCATCCTTTGAGCTCAAAGTGATGGTGAATTGGTGCCATTCTAAATATTCTTTTACCCGTTAATTTAAATGAACCCACCTGTAATATGACAGAAACAGTTTCCATCACAAAAACCCCACCCATAATAAAAAACACAAATTCTTGCCGAGTGACAAAAGCAACTAAGCCCAATGCAGCGCCCAATGCCAATGCACCAACATCACCCATAAAAACTTGCGCTGGATAGGTATTAAACCAAAGAAAACCGAGGCCCGAACCTGCGATGGCCGCACAAAATATAGTCATCTCTCCTGTGCCAGGAATAAAAGGCAACAACAAATAATCTGAAATAACTGCATTGCCAGATACATAAGCAAATATACCCAAAGCCGTTCCGACCAAAACAGTTGGCATAATGGCCAAACCATCAAGCCCGTCAGTTAAATTAACTGCATTACTTGAACCGACAATCACAAAATACCCCAATGGTATCGCCAATACGCCTAAAGCCCAGTTGTAATCGCTAATGGCTGGAATCACTAATTGAGATGTGATACTCTCATGACCAAAATAATACAAATACAACACGGCAATAATCGCAACAATTGATTGAAAACTGTATTTCCATTTGGCGGCCAGTCCTGCCGAACTTTTCAAATGTATCTTTTTATAATCATCAACCCATCCAATCAAACCAAAACCAAACAGCACAAATAAACTGAGCCAAATATACTGACTGGATAAATCACCCCACAACAACGTAGTCATGATGATGATTGCCAAAATCATGGCACCACCCATGGTTGGCGTTCCTTGCTTTGAGAGGTGAGACTCTGGCCCAAGACTTCTGACTTGCTGGCCAATTTGTTTAATTTTCAGAGTTTTAATAAACCAAGGTCCTAAAAACAAAGACAGTAACAAAGCAGTTAATGCCGCCATAATGGCTCTAAATGTTAAATACCCAAATAAATTCAGGCTTGAAAACTGGTCACTGAAATGCGCCGCCAACCAAAAAATCATTGTTTTTCTCCACCTATTAACGCGTTAACAACTCGTTCCATCTGCATACTTCTAGATCCCTTAACCAGCACTGTTCCTTGTTCAATTTTTTGATGTTCCAAATGGCTTATCAACTCATCAATTTGCTTAAACGCCCTGCACTTGGCCTCATGCCCATCACACACATTGATTGCATGTTTACCAACTGCCAAAATTTCATCTACACCATTCTGAAAGGCGTAATCCCCTACATTGGCATGCATTTTTTCCGCCTCGTCACCCAGCTCACCCATATCACCAAAGATTAATGTGGTTGGTTTTGCCTGATCTTTGAGTACATCAATAGCAGCATTAACTGAAGCCGGATTGGCGTTGTAACTATCATCAATCACTTGCAAATGATCTGACAAACTAATTAAATGCAATCGTCCTGATTCTGGTTTAAATTGACTCAAGCCCTCAGCCACTTCATCTGCCGTCATGCCAATTGACATCGCTACCGCTGTAACAGCACAGGCATTGATATAATTATGCTTACCTAAAACCGGTAAATTTACCGGAAAAGCTGTACCATCTTGGGTTCTAATTTCAAACCCAATTTCGTGTTTAACCAGCCTGAAATCTGCATGTTCAGACAAACCAAAAGTAACATATGGAACATTTAGATTGGCCTTCCATAGTTCAGCATATTCACTGTCTTGGTTAATAATGGCCAAACCACTTTTGCTGATGGATTGGTATATTTCACCTTTACCCTTTGCTATGTTTTCTTGACTACCAAATCGGCCAATATGAGCTTGACTGACATTGGTAACAACAGCAACATTTGGCTGTGCCATTTCAGCCAATAATTTAATATCACCTACTTCTGCCGCACCCATTTCAATCACCGCCATCTCATCGCTTCTTTGTATTGATAACAAAGTCAATGGCACACCTATTTCATTGTTATAATTTCCTTGCGTAGCCATACACCGATACTTTTGACTCAAAACTGCGTACAACATGTTTTTGACTGTGGTTTTACCATTAGAGCCAGTAATTCCTATCACTTTTACGCCCGTTTGTTTTACCCATGCTGCAGCCAAAGCCTGGAATGCTTTCAAACTGTCACCGCAAATAATCTGTGGCACATCCACCTCTACAGCTGACGACACCAGCACAGCTGCCGCACCATTATCAGCGGCAGTTTGACAAAAATCATGGCCATCAAAATGCTCACCTTTAAGCGCCACAAACAATCGGCCCTGACAATCAGCCCTCGAATCTATCTGTACGCCTTGAATTCTGGCTTCCTTACCTGCCAAACTGCCACCAACCAAAGCGGCCACTTGATGTAAATTCATTTGAATCATACCGCCACCTGCATAATATTTTTAACCACTTCCATATCATTAAACGGCAACAATTCACCATTCACTTCCTGCGTAGATTCATGCCCTTTACCTGCCAACAAAATCATGTCTCCAGGCTGACTTTTATCAATTACATAAGTGATGGCTTGTTTACGGTCACTGATAACATGTGGCTTGGTTTGCATACCAAATACGATGTCGGCAAGAATTTGTGCTGATGATTCAAACCTTGGATTGTCATCTGTTAATATCACATGATCAGCAAACGTCTCAGCAATCGCTCCCATCATGGGACGCTTACCTTTATCACGGTTTCCACCACAACCAAAAATACACCACAATTCATTTTCAACATGTGATTTCAGTGCGCGTAACACTTGCTCAAGCGCGTCTGGCGTGTGCGCATAATCAACCACCATGATTGAGTCGTTAGATGTAATGTCAATCCGGTTCATTCTGCCTGGCACTGGTTGCAAACTACGAACTACTTTTTGCAATTGACTCAAGGAATAACCCATGGCCTTTAAACAAGCAACCATGGCCAGCGTATTTTCAACATTAAATTGTCCCAGCAAACTGGTTTGAAAATGAACACGCTGGTCATTATGTTTCAATTCAAAAGCAATCCCTGCTGGCAGCAAATCAATCCCCTCGGCTAAAAAGTCAGCATCCTTGTTATGAATCCCATATGTCTTCAAATGATTGTCAGCGGACAATTCTTTTGCCCACACTTCACCATATGCATCATCAATATTTATCACGACGTTTTGTGCTGAATAATTTTTAAACAGTTTTAATTTGGTATTTGCATAGGACTTCATGGTTTTGTGATAATCCAGGTGATCCCTACTTATATTGGTAAAAACTGCATTCTCTACCGCAGTTCCCACAAACCTGTTTTGATCTAAGGCATGCGATGAGACTTCAATACATACATGCTCAAAACCTTGTTTCAACATTGAAGCCAAATTCTTTTGAATCTCAATTGCAGATGGCGTGGTATTCTGTAATGATTTCATTGAATCCACATTACCTACGCCTAGGGTCCCTATATATCCAGTTTTAACCCCTAATTGTTCCAATGCATGCATCAATAACCAAGCCGTTGAAGTTTTGCCATTGGTGCCTGTAATTGCAGTTACCTTCAACTTTTGACTGGGGTTCCCATAAAACTGGCTGGCCAAATATCCCAACTGATCACTTAAATTTGCAACCTCAAACACTGGGATTTTTAATGGCTTTTGTCGCCCCAGATAAGCAGCTCGCTTTACTTTAGCCGGCTCTGCAATCACCGCAATGGCTCCGGCCCTTTCTGCTTGATAAGCATAATCCATACCATGGACATTAAAGCCAGACAAAGCAATAAACACATCGCCGGCTTGTACCGCTCGGTTGTCTAATTTCAAATCATTAACCACAGTTGACTTGTCCTTAAACCCAACACCCAACCATTTGAGCAACTGTTGCAACGTGACATTACCCTGCATCAATCACCTCCTCATCCTTTTCAGCATCAACCAATGTACGGTTAACCTGATCTGCTGGAACGTTTAATAAACGCAATCCAGTTTTCATGATTTCAGTAAATACTGGCGCTGCCACCAACCCACCATAATAGGCTTCGCCTTGTGGGTTATTTACACTGACTGCAACCACCAGCCTTGGCGATGACACCGGTGAAAAACCAACAAATGACGACATATACTTATCAGAATAGCCGCCATTCTCAGCAATCCGTGCTGTACCTGTTTTACCGGCCACACTGTAATTTGGGATAAACGCCTTATGACCCTCATTGTCATTAACCACATGTGACAACATATCAGTTAACTGCCTGGCAATCATCGGATCGATAATGGCCTTGTCTTCATTGATGTTTCCTTTGATAAAGGTTGGCGCTCGATAGCGCCCCTGATTAGCGAACACTGAATATGCAGTGGCTAACTGTAAGGTCGTTACTGATAAATTATAACCTCGTGATAAGGCAGCATGATCAGCGGTTCTCCATCGCTCATGGTGTGGCAAATACCCTGCTGACTCACCCATAAAGCCACTACCAGATGACTGGCCATAGCCGAAACGATGGTAGACATCCCACAAATGCTCTTTACCCAATCCTAAGACCAGCTTTGCCACCCCTACATTACTTGACTTAACCAAGATATCAACTAAGCTGAGCTCACCGTAATCTCTAAAATCATGAATCGTGAATCCATCAACCACATACTCACCAGGTGAAGTGTCCACTATAGATTGAGGTGTATATTCAGCACTTTCTAATGCCGCAACAACAGCAAAAGGCTTCATCACTGAGCCTGGTTCATAAATATCTGTTACCGAACGGTTCCGCAACCCTTCGTTATTCTCTTTAGTTCCATTGGGGTTGAATGATGGCTGGTTAACCATGGCCAATATCTCACCCGTTTTCACATCCAAAACCACCGCCGAGCCCGAGGTAGCCCGATGTTTATAAACGGCTTTTTTCAACTCTAAATAAGCCGCATACTGCAGCCGCCTATCAATACTGAGGTGTAAATCCTTACCTGGTTTCGCTGCAATCAACTCATCCACATCAATGTCAGCAACCACTTGACCCAACAAATCTTTAACCACTGTCTTTTTGCCTGATGTTCCAGTCAACCAATTATCATAGGTTCTTTCCAGGCCTTCTTGCCCCACATCTTCAACATCTGTAAAACCAACAACATTGGCTAAAATCTCACCTGCTGGGTAAAACCGTTTAAACTCTGTTCTAAAAACCACACCTTTCATATTCAATGCCTTGACTGAATCAGCCAACATCGGTGTAATACGCCTTTTGATATACAGAAACTGTCGATCTTTACGAGAGGTAATAATCTGTTTCAACTCATCAGCGTTCAAATCCAAGACTTCTGCCAATTGCTCAACTTTACTGAATTGATCTAACAGCTTGCCAGGCACAATTCCCACAGAAACCATAGCGGTGCTTAACGCCAAAGGCTCCCCGTTGCGATCATAAATCGAACCTCTAGAAACTGGAATTTCAACATCTCTGACATGTCTTTTTTCACCCTGCGATTGATAAAACTCAGCACCACGCACTTGAATGGAAAATGCACGGACCACAACAACAACAAAACAACACAGCAAAAAAGCCATAACTATGGCTATCCTTAAACTGATGTTCACTTGTTTGTTTTGCGATTTTCTCATCGAGTTATGACCAAAATCTGTTCTTCGTCTGGCATTTTCATACCCAGCTGTTCACGCGCTACTTTTTCAATCCGATTGTTAGCAACCAAGGTTGACTTTTCAATCTGCAATCGAGCCCATTCAGCATTGATGTCCAATTTCTGTTTCTCTATCTTCTGCGTTGCAGCAAAAAGTTTTCTGGTTTCATTTTGATAAAACACATAGCCAACTAATATCCAAACCAACACAACCACTAACACAGCTGTTATTCCATTGTGTATATTCATATCTTTTCCGCCACTCGCATAATGGCACTTCTGGCTCGAACATTCTCATCATGCTCAGCTGCCTTAGTTGGTTTGCCCAGAATTTTCAAATCAGGTTGCTTGGCATTTGCTGGAATCACCGGCATGCGCCTATCAACTTTTTCAGGCAACGATTGTTTACGCATAAATCGCTTAGCCAAACGGTCTTCTAATGAATGAAAACTAATGACGACCAAACGACCTCCTTGCTCTAACAATTCCACACTCAGCGGCAAAACCCTTTCCACTTGACCTAACTCGTCATTAATAAATATCCTGATGGCTTGGAATACCCGTGTTGCAGGGTTTTTCTTATCTTTATAACTGGGTCGATTGATGCGCTTAACCACTTCCACCAAGTCAAATGTCGTCTCTAACGGCGTTTCCACCCTGCTTGCAACAATTTCCCGTGCGATTCTGCCTGCATTCTTTTCTTCACCATAGCGCCAAAAGACTCTTTTCATTTCATCAACTGTTGCTGAGTTAAGCCATTCGGCTGCCGTCATCCCAGACTGATTGTTCATGCGCATATCCAAAGGACCGTTTTGCTGAAAACTAAACCCCCGCTCTGCCTGATCAATTTGTGGTGACGAAACACCGAAATCAAACAAGATACCGTCGAACTTATTGTTTGCAGCAAGCAATTGCGAAAGCACCTGTTCAAAAGAACCACTGTGCAGAACCACCCGTGCATCCTGATTTGACAGCGCCTCGGCCACAGCAATCGCTTCTGGATCACAATCAACCACGTCTAAACGACCTTTGTCTGAGAGTAAAGAGAGAATCAAACGACTGTGCCCGCCTCGCCCAAACGTAGCATCCAAATAACGACCATCAGCCTTCACGGCCAAAGCCTCTACGGCTTGATTGAGCAGAACTGATTGATGCAGTGATTGATTCATCACAACACCAATGTCTTCATAGAGTCTGACACTTCGCCATTCATGGCAGGTACTTGGTGCCTGGTTTTTTGCAAGGCATCTTCATTCCAAATTTCAAATTTATTCCCCAAGCCCAGCATCACAACACGCTTTTCCATTGACGCAACTTGACGTTGTGTAATAGGTAATAAAATACGTGACCCCTTATCTGGAACCACATGAAAAGCACTACCGACCAATCGTCGCTGAAGGGCCCTGTGCATTGGGTCAAAGGTGCTTAAGGACATGACCGAATCCCTCACCTGTTCCCATTCGTGCTGCGGATATAACCACAACGAGTCATTTTCATAGGCATTGTAAGTAAGAACCAGGTGATTTTCGCAGGCGTCACTGATCAGTTCACGATACATAGAAGGTATCGCCAACCGGCCTTTAACGTCTAAATTTAATGCAATTTCACCGTAAAACACTACTTTATCCCACAAAAATACTACTTAACTCCACAATTATGCACTTTATGATTAAAACCGCATTAAGTCAAGCATGAAATCGGAAAAAAGTAATAGAATCAAGGACTTATAAAATATTTTGCTTTAAGAAACCCTTGTAAGTTGTTGATTTTGTTACGTTGAATCAAATATTTGTGAGGCCATCACTGGCTCGCACCATCCTTTTTTGGAATGTCTTAAATCCGCTTTAAAACCGCGCATTTTAACTGCTTATTTAACAATTAATAGCCAGTTTTATACCTTCTTCAAACTCACTTCAAATTTGATAGGCTACAATACTGAAACCTTGTTGCAGGACTAAACCCATGCCAAAGAAACTGAGGATAACAACTCTGACAGTGTTGATTTTAATGCAGTACATTAACCTCACTGATGCAGCGGCCAAAGAATTAGCACCCCAATACCAAAAATACAAACAAAATTTGGGAACCAAGCCACAGCAAGTATTGGACGACCTGCTACTTATTACCCCGCCCTCCGAAGACAATTCACTCAAGGCACAACACCACCTCACTTTAAGCCTTAGCTATTTATCACTGACCTACCCCAAAAAAGCATTGGATGAAGCTAATTTAGCCTTAACATTTTTACCCGACAACAAGACTGAAACTGATTGGCTGTATTACAACATTATTGTCGCCAAATCACAGGCAATGGAGCTTTCAGGTCAAGCAGAGGAAGCACTTCCTTTGATACAACAAGCGGTCAAATGGGCCACAGCAAACAACCACCAACCATTACTGATTGATGCCTTGATTGGCTTAGGCTATATTGAAAACACCTTGCGACATGCTGTCAACGCCCTGGATGCATTCATGCAAGCCTACGAGCTAGCACCTAAAAAAAATGCCATTGTAACCAAAGGTGTAGTCGCCAGTAGCATAGCACTGGTATACGAGTACCGCAGAGAAGATGAGCTGGCCATTCCTTATTTTCAAGAATCAGTTGATTACCACCGCGCATCGAAAAATTTATTAGACCTTTCAATTGCATTATATGGCTTAGGCCGTGCCCATAAAAACATCGGCAAAAGTGAGCTGGGCGCCAATCAATTGCAAGAATCTTTAGACATCTCAAGAGCCATCGCAGATCAACAAGGAGTCGCCTACGCCCTGAAAGAACTGGCCCCCTTACAAGTTGAATACGACCGCATTGATTTGGCTGAATCGATGCTGATTGAAGCCGCCGAGTTATTTGAACGCAGTCAAAACAACTACATGCTGTTTGATGTTTATAAGTCACTAACTGTCTTATATCTACAGAAAAACGACACACTCAAAGCCCAGTTAAATTTGGACCAGGCCAAACGATTTCTCAATCCAGAGCGCATGCCTATTCAGAGCATATCACTGGAAGAAATTGAATCAAAACTATTGGCATCTCAAGGCCAATATCAAGTCGCATTTGAACAACTGATCAATACAGTCAGCAAAAAGCAAAAACTCCAAACCCAGCAAAGCACGCAACAATTACACGAATTAAGCACTCAATTTGAACTGAAAACACAAGCCAATGCCAACAAGTTACTAAGCCAAGAAAATGCCGTTCAAAAGCTCGAACTCAGCAAAGAACAACAACAAAACCAAATTTTAGTCATTGCCATTATAGCCACTGCCATTGTGGTTTTACTGCTGCTGTTATTCGCTTTAAAATCCAGAAAACAAAAACAACTTTTATTCAAAGCGGCCAACATTGATAGTCTGACCGGCTTAACTAACCGCGCACACTGTTTACAGCAGTTAAAAAACCGTCACCAGCATTTAATACCTGGACAAAATATCTACATAGCCATGCTAGACCTTGACCATTTTAAACAAATCAATGACCACCTAGGTCATGATATTGGCGACCAAGTTTTACAAGATATGGGCCGTATTTACCAAAAACACATCTTACCACCCCATCTGGTTGGTCGATTTGGTGGCGAAGAGTTTTTGCTGGCTTTTGTTGAAATTGAATACAAGGAAGCACTGTCGCACATTGAATCCATCAGAACAGAAGCGAAAAGTATCAATTTAAAAATCGGCGACAACTGCCCCGCAATCGGATTTTCCGTTGGTGTAAGCACCTGTCAATCTGGCGACCTATTAAAAGAAAAAATAAAAGCAGCCGATTTTGCCATGTACCAAGCCAAAAACACTGGCCGCAATAAAACCGTTAAAGACCAACCCCTGAACACAGCAAAATAGCAACAAGCATCACTTAAAAAAATGCCCAGCATCTGTCAACAAACTTAACAGAGCCAGGCATTTTTATAACAAGTTTTTAAATTGAATTAATGATGCTGTTGAATGTTTGACTGGGACGCATGGCCGCTTCTGCCAATTGATCATTGGGCTCAAAATAACCGCCAATATCAACAGCAGAACCCTGGGCCTCTAACAATTCTTGAAGAATCAATTCTTGCTGACTTTTCAGTGCTTCAAACACGTTGGTGAAAATCGATTTCAACGCCATGTCTTTATCTTGTGCTGACAGGGCTTTGGCCCAATATTTGGTTAAGAAATACTGCGAGCCTCGATTATCCAACTCATTGACTTTTCGAGAAGGCGATTTGTTATAAGACAAATATCGTTCATTGGCATCATCCAACGCCTCAGCCAACACTTTAGCCTGTTGGTTGTTGGTTTTTTCAGCGATGTCTTCTAATGAGACGGCCAAAGCCAAAAATTCACCCAAGGAATCCCAACGTAAATGCCCCTCAGTCACAAATTGCTGCACATGTTTAGGTGCAGACCCACCGGCACCTGTTTCAAACAAACCACCACCGGCCAATAGCGGCACAATTGATAACATTTTGGCACTGGTACCTAATTCTAAAATTGGGAACAAATCAGTTAAGTAGTCACGCAATACATTACCTGTAACAGAAATGGTATCCAAACCAGCAGTCACACGTTCACATGTATAACGCATCGCCGCATTGGGGTTCATGATTTTGATTTCTAATCCAGTGGTGTCATGATCTTGCAAGTATTTTTCTACTTTTTCAATCAAGTTTCGATCATGCGCTCGACCCTCATCCAACCAGAACACAGCGGCCGAGCCAGTATTTTTGGCACGAGTCACCGCTAACTTAACCCAATCGCGAATGGGTAAATCCTTGGTTTGACAAGCACGCCAAATATCACCTTTTTCAACTTCGTGCTGCATCAATATCTCACCAGCGGAATTAACCACCCGCACCATGCCATCACTGACCACTTCAAAGGTTTTGTCATGTGAACCATACTCTTCGGCTTTTTGTGCCATTAAACCCACATTACATACATTGCCCATGGTGACCACATCAAAGGCGCCATGCTCTTTACAATAGTCAATAATTTCTTGGTAAATACCCGCATAACAACGATCGGGAATCATCGCTTTGGTGTCTTGAAGCTGGCCTTCAGCATTCCACATTTTCGCCGATGACTTAATCGCAGCAGGCATTGAGGCATCAATAATAATGTCATTGGGCACATGTAAATTAGTGATTCCTTTATCAGAGTTAACCATAGCCAAAGCAGGTTGTGTGGTATAGCATGCTTCAATATCCGCCTTAATTTCAGCCTGCTTAGCTGCTGACAACTCACCGATTTTGCTATAAACACTGCCTATACCATTATTGACTTCAACCCCAATTTGCTCAAAAGTAGCTGCATGTTTTTTAAACACATCAGCATAATACACTTCAACCGCGTGACCAAACATAATGGGGTCAGACACTTTCATCATGGTGGCTTTTAAATGCAACGACAATAAAACACCTGAAGATTTGGCATCTTTGATTTCTTTAGCAAAAAATTGGCGCAAGGCTTTAACACTCATACAAGATGAATCAATCACCTCTTCAGCTTGTAATGACAAAGATGATTTCATCACCGTAACTTGACCATCGCTAGCCACATGCTCAATCCGCACCTCATCAGCCGCTGGCATGACATAGGATTGTTCACTGCCATAAAAATCATTGGCATCCATATGCGCCACATGGGTTTTGGAGTTTTTATCAATTTTACCTAATTTATGCGGATTCTTTCTGGCATAGGCCTTTACCGCTGCTGCCACACGTCGATCCGAATTACCTTCACGCAACACTGGATTAACCGCACTGCCTAATACATTGGCATATTTCGCCATAACGGCTTTTTCAGCTTCGGTTTTAGGCTCTTCTGGACAATCAGGCAAATCATAACCAGCTGCTTGAAGCTCTTTGATGGCTGCATTCAACTGAGGAACAGAAGCTGAAATATTGGGCAATTTTATGATATTAGCTTCAGGCGTTTTAGCCAATTTACCCAACTCAGCCAAAGCGTCAATTACCTTTTGATCATCATTCAATCGCTCTGGAAATTGAGCCAAAATTCTACTGGCCAATGAGATATCCTTTGTCTCCACCTCTACATCTGCCTTGGCGGCAAATTTTTGAACGATGGGTAAAAATGAATAAGTCGCTAAGGCCGGTGCTTCATCAGTGATGGTATAAATAATGGTTTGTTTAGTCATGTCCGCTCCAAATGGGGTTTGGTCCAGATTTTTCCTAATCTATAGACCGTAAAATCAGGCGCGAATTATACCAAATCATGATTTATAATTCAGCAACTACAAAACTTAATAATCACCCAATAAAAATACCGACATCCAACAGACGAGATCCGCTAACTCCACTCATATAATGCTGAACTGCGATCCAAAGTTATTTCAGAGCACAGCCCAAAAAGTCATGTGGTTAAACCTATTGCTCAAACCCATTGGCAAAAATCAAATCATCCAACACATCTGGCCCAGTAATTCTGACATTGAAACCACGGTCAAACAATCCCAAGACTTCGACTTCATAACCATCAATGGGGTCAAAAAATGTCTCTCCGGTTTTCCACATCACACCTTCATTGTTTGAGAAGCTGGCGGGAGGCACATCTTGGTCAACAATCCACGGCGGCTCACTTCTTCCTTGCACCACATGATGAATAATGACTGCTGTTCCGGGCAAGTTACTTTCATAATTACCAGATTCTTTTCTTACTTCAACCATATACTGGCTGCCATCTGAAAGCGGTATGCGTGCAAATCGACCAGCACCTCCGGTGGTTGCTCTTGAACTGTAAACCACCAAAAACACATCATCAGTCATCGGGTTCACGATGTATCCATCGCTGTCATCAACCCAACCCAAGTAATGTTTATAGTACATATTAATGTGTTTACCCAATCGGCCAAATACACTGTCCAAAACACCATTGGTGGTTGCCGCACTCATCACATCCCATGGGCTGTCATAAGGATCACCATCACCATCAGAATTATTGGCATGTGGCAAACCAAAACCATGACCCATTTCATGTGCAATTACGCCTTCATTGGCAAATGACCAAGGCGGGTTCCAAGTTGTGCGCCAGGTTTTATTCAAACCATTCAATGTCGCATTGCGAGCACCGCCCCAAGCACAACAGTCCAACAGTTCATTGAACATCATATTAATACCAACAAAACTAGTGCCGCCAGCTCCGGTAGCGTAATTAACAAAGGGATTGGCTGCAGCGGTACAATCATCAAACAACAAATTCAAATCAGCATCATCACCACCACCTGGATTTGCAATGTATTCTGTTTGGGTTTTGGGTAAGTCGACCCAATCAACTGCCAACGAACCAACCACATCAATGTTGTCATACGAAACCTCTCGCCAATAGTGATCTAAACCTGATGGCAGGTTGGCATACATGTCTTGAAAATAGCTTAAATCTTCAGGTTCATCATTGACATCACTGAACTTACACAAAATTGAGACCCATGGCTGCGAACCCAAGACACCACCATTGACACTGCGACCTTCTAGTAGCTCAATCGCAACTATGCCGTTTGAATCTTTGACTGACAGCTGCTTAGATTTAAATGTAACCGCTACATTTTTTCCTGACCATTTGCGAATGGGCATGCGATTTTCAAACGCATTGCTTAAGCTCAATGGGTAATTTGCATCAGGCGTTTGTAAATAGTACTTCTGATAATATTCTTTAGATGGCGGCTTTCCGTCGCCAAACTCAAAAGCCAAAACTCCTTCGACCCGTTCTGCAGACACAGAACCTACAAACAACACAAACACCACAAACACCACAAACACCACAAAAAATTTCTGCATAACATCCAACTTAAATATGAGCAATAATTAATTTTAGTGTAAACAGCCACATATTCGCACCCTATTTAACAATATTATTGCTTAGAATTTATCGCAGTGAACGATGTCACCAGGTTTTGTAGCGTGCTAAGCCAAAATGTTCTCAACGCCATGCCCTGTTGCGACAAATTTTGTCGTTGATTCAAATAACAAGACTTGGCATGTTCCAGCTGAATCGCATGAACATTTTGTTCAGGCCGACCATACTGACGTGTGATGAAGCCACCTTTGAAACGGCCATTGCTGACCACTGAAAATTCATCTTGCTGGGCCAGCTCAGCCAGTAACAAGGCTTCTAAACTTGCTGCACAACTTTTACCACCGAAAGTTCCTACATTAATGTCTGGCAAACGACCTTCAAAAAATCTTGGCACTTCATCATCAATACTGTGCGCGTCAACCAGCAAACAAAAACCAAACTTATCTTTAGCCGCCTGAATTAACTGCGACAATTGTTCATGGTACGGTTGCCAATACAGATCAATGCGGCGCTGAATTTCTACCTGGTTTGGAAGTTTGCCTCTTGTATAAATGGGTTCAAAATCAAAAGTACTGGTTGGACAAAGCTCGGTCTCAGTCTGACCCTGATACAAAGCCTTGCCATCGGCTGGGCGATTTAAGTCGATCACATGGCGTGAATAATTGGCTTTGATTTTTGAATAGGCCAATCCTTGAAATTCAAACACATCACCAATCAAATAATCACGATCCGTAGAATTCAACACCGCAGGATTCATCACAGACACCATTTCATCAGGAATCATCGCACCATCATGCGGTACACTGATAACCAAAGGTGAATCAACCTGCTTAATCTCAAATAGATTCATGTCAATGAAGGGCATAAGTCCGGCATATATACATTCAGCTGACCTGACAACACCAGTTTTTGCATATGATTAATATCAGGCGAGAGCAATCGATCTTTATCTAAAAAGGCCACATCTTCCCTGACTTTTTCATAAACAGAAAAAAGCGCTTTTGAAGTTTTAAGCCCTTGGTGAAAATCAATACTCTGACAGGCCGCCATCATTTCAATACCGATAACAGCCGCAGAATTTTCAGCAATATCAGTTAACTTTCTGGCTGCAAATGTTGCCATGCTGACATGGTCTTCTTGATTGGCTGAGGTTGGTATGGTATCGACACTGGCCGGATGCGCAAAGGTTTTATTTTCAGAGGCCAAAGCAGCGGCGGTCACATGGGCAATCATAAACCCTGAATTCACCCCAGAATCAGGCACCAAAAAGGCTGGCAAACGACTCAAAGATGGATCAATCAGCATGGCCATTCTGCGTTCTGACATATTCGCCATATCAGTAATTGCTATACCCAAAAAGTCCGCCACCAGCGCCACAGGCTCGGCATGAAAATTACCGCCAGATAAGACATCACCCTCTTCAGCAAAAACCAATGGATTGTCCGTAGCCGCATTGGCTTCGATCAACAGCTTGTCTGCTACATAATTAATCGAATCCAAAATCGCTCCCATTACTTGAGGCTGACAACGCAAACAATAAGGATCTTGAACCCGATCACAATCTTCATGTGAAACCACAATTTCACTGTCTTTTAATAAATTTCTGATGGTTCTAGCCACTTGAATTTGACCGATTTGTCTACGGGCTTGATGAATACGCTCATCAAACGGAGCCAGCGAACCCTTGGCAGCATCGATAGACAAGGCACCAGCAATAATTGCCGCAGAGAAACAATTTTCCGACAAAAACAATCCCTTCAATGCCAAAGCAGTTGAAACTTGAGTACCGTTCAATAAAGCCAACCCTTCTTTAGGCCCAAGTTTAATAGGTTTCAGCCCAGCCAGATCTAATGCCTCCATTGCTGGCATGACATAACCTTTATAATTTACTTCACTCAAACCAATCATGGCCGCGGTTAAATGCGCCAATGGTGATAAATCACCTGATGCTCCGACAGAACCTTTCTCTGGAATAATCGGATAAATCTCATGATTAATCATATCCAACAACAGTTGTAAAGTATTCGGATGTATCCCCGAAACACCCTGTGATAAACTCATGGCTTTTAATGCCATAATCAACCGCGTAGTAGCTGTATCAATCGGCTTACCAACTCCTACGGCATGAGAGATCACTAAATTTCGTTGCAATGTATCCAATTCACTTTTGGCAATCTTTACATTAGCCAATAAGCCAAAACCCGTATTGACACCGTAAACAGTTCGATCCGAAGCCGCCACTTCTTCAATAGTTTGACGCGAACGAATCACCCCTTGTAACATGTGATCATCCACGTCAATATGAATCGGCGCCTGCCAAATACCTCTTAAATCTGCCAAGCTAAACCCTTGACTTGAAATTGTCATACTCATCTTATTTCTCCAATGCCTGGTTTGACATCATAGGCAAATTCAACCCGTGTTCACGGGCACACTTTTGAGCCAGTTCATAACCTGCATCGGCATGACGCATCACACCTGTGGCAGGATCATTCCACAATACGCGCGCTATGCGTTTAGCCGCGGCATCACTGCCATCACAACAAATCACCACACCCGAGTGTTGCGAATAACCCATACCCACACCACCGCCATGATGCAGTGAAACCCAAGTGGCACCACTTGCTGTATTCAACAAGGCATTCAACAAAGGCCAATCTGAAACTGCATCAGACCCATCTTTCATACTTTCTGTTTCGCGATTGGGTGAGGCCACAGAACCTGAGTCCAAATGATCACGCCCTATAACTACTGGGGCTTTAAGCTCGCCTGATTTAACCATTTCATTGAATGCTAATCCAAGTTTATGCCGCTGCCCCAAACCAACCCAACAGATTCGAGCCGGCAAGCCTTGGAATTGGATACGGTCTCTTGCCATATCTAACCAATTATGTAAGTGCGGATCATTTGGAATCAGTTCTTTTACTTTGGCATCGGTTTTATAGATGTCTTCTGGGTCTCCTGATAAGGCCGCCCATCGAAAGGGGCCAACACCTCTACAAAACAATGGCCTGACATAAGCTGGAACGAATCCAGGAAAATCAAAGGCATTGGCCACCCCAACATTAAAAGCCTCTTGTCTGATGTTATTTCCATAATCAACTGTAGGAATACCCAGAGCATGAAAATCCAGCATGGCCTGAACCTGAACGGCCATTGATTTTCTGGCTTCTTTGGCCACCAATTGCGGATCTTCTTTGGCGGCTTTACGCCATTGTTTAACGGTCCAGTTTTGTGGCAGATACCCATTAATGGGATCATGCGCTGAAGTCTGATCAGTCACCAAATCTGGACGAATGCCTGCTTGGTACATTTGCGGGAACACATCAGCTGCATTACCCAACAAACCTATAGATACTGGCTCACCTGAGGCTATAGATTGATTCAGCATATCCATGGCCTCATTGACTGAATAGGCTTTTTTATCCACATAACCCGTCTTCAGTCTAAAGTCGATTCGTGTTTCATCGCATTCAACAGCAATCATCGAATACCCAGCCATGGTTGCCGCCATTGGTTGCGCACCACCCATTCCGCCTAAACCACCTGTCAACACCCATTTTCCGCTTGTATCTCCTGAAAAATGCTGGCGACCGGCCTCGACAAAGGTCTCATAGGTACCTTGAACAATACCTTGAGAACCTATATAAATCCATGAACCTGCGGTCATCTGACCGTACATCATCAAGCCTTTTTTATCCAATTCGTTAAAATGCTCCCATGTGGCCCACTTTGGCACCAAATTGGAGTTAGCAATCAACACCCTTGGGGCATCAACATGGGTTTTAAAAACACCCACAGGCTTGCCCGATTGCACCAACAACGTTTCATCTTCTTCTAACTGTTCTAATGACTCAACGATGGCATCATAACAAGCCCAATTTCTGGCGGCTTTACCAATCCCACCATACACCACCAAATCTTCCGGGCGCTCTGCCACCTCCGGATCTAAATTATTCATCAACATTCGCAAAGGGGCTTCGGTCAACCATGACTTTGCAGTCAACTGAGTTCCAGTCGGTGCTTTGATTATTCTATGACTCATACTTTTCTCTTATAGTTCATCTATCTATTATAAATTTGTTTTTAAAACCCATCAATTTTTAGCTTGCTCATTAAAGCGAGTTAGCAGGTCTTTGTTTTTCAAACCACTAATGGCAGCGACCAACACTTGATATAAATCAGTATTGATTTCATTCGACAAATCGGCATACACCTGCTCTAAAGAATTTTCATTCAACAATTTTGCTTGCTCTGAACCGAGGGCTGTTAATGAATACAGTAACTTTCGTCTATCATGGGCATCCTGCTGCACCTCAATCAATCCCAACTTCAAAAGTCTTGGTAACTTTTGTTTCACCAGTTGATGTGACTGATTCAATGATTTGGACAAATCTGCCAACGAAACACCTTCAGCACATCCCAAGCAATCTTGGTTGAGGTAATGAATGATAGAACACGACTTAACTGGTACCACAATACCCAAAGATTCATAAATAGGCTTTATCTGCACACTGATTAAGTTCCCCAAATCATCGGCATGTTTACCAATAAAGGATTTATAGATCGAACGATTATCAGTTTTCTTCATTTTTATGCAATATATTGCGCAACATATTGCATATATTCACACAATCAATAAACAAGGTCAATATTTGATTCTATAAATTGAATCGAAGGTGCATAATTCAAACTTACTCTTGTAATGCGAATGATTCTCATTATAATAAAGTTTAAATCACTCTTGTAATATAAAATGATCTGGAAATTAAGCCTGACACACAACCACCAGCAGTCTAACGAATACTGCCTGACCATGACCCACTTAAAAAGAAACTGTCAGTTAAGACAATGGTTTGGACCTATTGCGCAGCAGTTATTTAAACAAGCCTCATACAAACACAACATCATCGCTTCAGCCCAGAACCAACTCAGCATGATAATCGATAAACAATCAGCGCAACATTTTTTGATTGAAGCCAGTTTTTTTCATCAAAAATGTGTCCAGTTGTATCATATAAACCAAGATTTAAAAGCCAATTGTTTAGAGTTAACCCAGGAAATTTCGGAGCTACTCCTTTATCTGAGAATGACCGACCAACACCCCACTCACGAAAACTTGAATCTGTTTGCTGACTGTCACATGCACTGTCATCTTGACTTCGAAAAAGCATTAAAAGCTTTAATCGAAGCCAATTTAATTCAAAAAATTGAAATCTTGCACTGTATATTTTACGACAAAAATCCTCGACCTCATGACCATATATTTGATCATCAAAACATGACTTTGATCGATTGTGACAGCATTGATTCGCAGTTTGATGACCCAAAGTTAATCACCCACTCAGCGAATACCAAAGTCATAAATACATACCATTGAGGTCTGCATTCAGATAACACTTGATTCAATTGTATTTAGATGTTAATCTAAATATCTATTTAAATTAAATATATGTGATGAATATAATACTGACTTTACTTTGCATCAGCTTTTCCGCGCTTGCCACCGATTCACAGAACATCAATAAATTGGACAATTGGATAAAGATAGACATCAATGACCACCAATCTGCTGGCCTGATGTTAGAAAACGCTGAAGCTGACACCGCCATTTTAATTGTGGCTGGGTCAGGACCTACTGATCACAATGGAAATGTCACCACCAATGGCATGATTAACAACAGCTATAAAATGCTGGCTACTGAACTCCACCAAGCCGGCTATGCTGTATTGAGATTTGACAAACAAGGTATTGGGAAAAGCGCGCACAAGAACTTTAATATGTCAAAGGTGTTATTTATCGATTATGTAAACGATGTGGTAGCCTGGGTCAATCACCTGAAAAGCAACTATACAAAAGTAGTCATCATTGGGCACAGCCTGGGTGGATTGATGGCCATCCAAGCAGCGCAAAAGGCTGACGTGAATCGCCTAATTACTCTGGCCAGCGTGGCAGATACTGGTTACCGAACCATCAAACGCCAAATGGGTTACCAGCCTGAATTTATCAGCGCGGCAGCCATTCCATTGTTAGATCGACTGGCTCAAGGCAAGCACATCCCAGCAGAAGAAGTACCGACTTATTTAAATGCCCTATTACACCCAAGCATACAACCTTATCTCCTGTCTTTTATGCTGATAGAACCCAGAGCTGAACTGTCGCAATTAAACATCCCCACCCTCAACATCATTGGCGATACAGACCTTCAAGTCAAAACCGAGGAAACTGAAAACATGTCTGCTGATTTAGACCATGTAAGCCTGAAAATTATCCACGGAATGAATCATGTTTTGAAAAAAGCCCCCTTGGAACGTAATACCAACCTGGCCACTTATTCAAACCCTGACTTACCATTACATGAAGAATTAATTCCTTCTATTTTACAATTTCTTGATAATAAATAAGCCTATATAGCATCAGCCAAAGAAAGTAATGGTCAAGTGATGATTACTTTCTGTAAAATAAGGTAATTCCACCAAAATACATGACATGAAATTCGAACCTACTGATCGACAAATTCGCAGCTTTGTACTGAGAAAAGGAAAAATGACAGTCGGACAAAAAAAAGCGGTTGATGAATTGATGCCTGTTTTTGCTTTTGATCCAACCAGCCCCATAGATTTCAAAAAATTGTTCGGCAATGACAATCCGGTATGGCTTGACATTGGTTTTGGCAATGGAGAATCAATCATACATGCAGCACAAAAACATCCTGAAATTAACTTCCTAGGCATTGAAGTTCACCTGCCTGGAGTCGGCCACTTATTGATGGCGATTAAAGAATTTAAACTGAACAACGTTCGCATCATTAGAAATGATGCGGTTGATATGCTGAATCTATTCATTAAAGACGACTCGTTATCCGCCATTCACGTTTATTTTCCAGACCCTTGGCACAAAAAGCGCCACCATAAAAGAAGAATCATGAACCAAGAGTTTCTTGATTTAATTCAAACCAAGCTAAAAACCAAAGGCAGATTACATTATGCTTCAGACTGGGAACCCTACGCACTTGAAGTACAAGATCTACTGGCACAAAACACCTGGCTTCAAAATCAGGAGCCAGATAATAATTTTGCTGAACGCCCTGATTGGCGACCGGTTACTAAATTTGAACGTCGTGGCATTAAACTAGACCATGGTACTTATGATTTAATCATGACTAAAATCTAATGGAAATGCTGCCACTCACCAATGAGATGCTGATGGTGTTTGCCATTTTGGCTTATACCGTACTGATGTTTGTAACTGAAGTCATACGTATCGACGTGGCAGCTTTATTAATTTTAGTTATGCTAGGACTTTCTGGCTTGGTTCCTGACACACATTTGTTTGATGGATTTGCATCCAATGCAGTGATTGCCATAATTGCAGTGATGATTTTGGGAGCCGGACTTGATCGAACAGGTGTGATGACGGCTGTGGCTAACCTGATTTTAAAAGTTGGTGGCAAAACTGAAAAAACTGTTATGCCCATTGTTTCATTGACGGTGGGTGGCATTTCAGGCTTTATGCAAAACGTCGGTGCAACTGCATTATTCCTACCTGTTATGAGCAAAATTTCTAGCTCAGCTGAATTACCAATCTCCAGGTTGTTGATGCCGATGGGCTTTTGTGCCATTTTAGGCGGAACGGTCACTATGGTCGGCTCATCACCGTTAATTCTACTGAATGATTTGATTGAAACATCAAATCAATCCTTGCCAGCTGGTGTTGATACCATGGAAGGGTTTGACTTGTTTTCAACCACACCCATTGGCTTGGCTTTATTGGCCAGTGGCGTTCTATATTTTTTACTCATTGGCCGCTTTTTATTACCCAAAGCCAAAGAAACCTCGCACTTTAACAACCACAAGTCTGAAAGTTACTTTCGTGACACCTATGGCATTGAAAAAAACATCACTGAGATGATTGTTAACAAGGACAGTCCATTGGTAGGCAAGATGATTCAAGAACTAGAGTTCGATACCCACATACCGAATATCGTGGCACTGTATACAGAAGGTGAATCGATGCTGTCGCCCCCCAGAAGCAAGTTTATCTGGAATGGCGCGATCTTAGGCGTTATGGGCAGCGCTGATCAGGTGCAAAATTTTGCAGCTGAATTCAATTTAACCATTCTGCCGAAGTTGAAACAATTTAAACTCGACTTCAACCCTTCAATTTCTGGCACATCAGAAGCAGTTATTGTTCCTGGCTCCAGGTATTTAGGGGTTAAGCTTTCTCAGTTTCATTTTCGCAAAGAGTTCGCCATAACCATTCTTGCGGTCTCCAGAAGCAATCGAATTTACACAGGTGCCGAAATGTACAATCTGGAATTGCAGCTGGGCGATACCTTTATTATTCATGGACGCTGGACCGATCAAATGGGCCTGGGCCGTTCACGCAACGTGGCCTTAGTCAGCGACATTCCTACCGAGCCACAAAGACCTGAAAAAATTCCCTTCGCACTGCTGTTTTTTGCACTCAGCTTAAGTTTGGTTATTTTTACTGATTTGAAACTGTCTTTGTCTTTGCTCACTGGCGCCATTGGTATGATTATCTTTGGTGTGCTGAATATGGATGAAGCCTATCGAGCAGTGAGTTGGAAAACTGTATTTTTATTGGCCTGTTTGATTCCCTTGGGCTATGCCATGGAACACACCGGTGCTGCCGCTTGGATTGCACAAAACGTCATTCAAATCTTAGGAACCGTGCCACAAATTGTCTACCAACTAGCCATTGCCTGTTTAGCCACATTGTTCTCATTGGTAATGTCTAATGTCGGAGCCACTGTATTATTAGTACCTCTGGCCATCAACATTGCTTTAGAAACAGGTGGTAATCCAGTGGTCTATGCACTGATTGTTGCCATTTCAACATCTAATGCGTTTTTATTACCAACCCATCAAGTTTCAGCGCTGATTATGGGACCTGGTGGTTACAGCGTTAAAGATTTTCTAAAAGTTGGCAGCTTAATGACTGTGATCTTTATTGCAGTTTCACTGCCCATGATTAATTGGCTTTTTTGATTGAGCACGCCTGTCTTATTTTGAGTTGAAACAATTCGCTTAAAATTTTCTTACTACCCACATCAATACCCTTTTTACAATAATTGCATTCAGCCAGCTTATTAATGATTAACTCGATTTCCTTCATGACTTTTTTTAATTCGATTTCGTTCATACAACATCCCCATAAAGACTGGTTACAACGATAGCTAACAACACCACTGATTGACTATGGCAAAATTCTTATACTGCTGTAAGAATTTATTGACAGCCAACCCATAAGACAGCAGAATCAGCTGTCATTTAGTACATTCATGGTATAATTGAGGTTTTATTATCAAAGTCGATTAATGATTAAACTTGTACTCTTAAGGCATGGTGAAAGCGAATGGAATCTGGCTAACAAATTCACTGGATGGAAAGATGTAGACCTCACTCCAAATGGCGTTGATCAGGCCAAATCAGCTGGACAGTTACTTGCGCAAGCAGGTTTTCAGTTTGACTGCGCGCACACGTCCGTTTTAAAACGAGCCATCAAAACGCTGAATATTTCCTTGGAAGAAATGGATCAACTGTGGATTCCTGTGACTCGGTCTTGGAGACTGAACGAAAGACATTATGGTGCGTTACAAGGTTTAAACAAAGCAGAAACTGCAGAAAAATATGGTGATGAACAAGTGCATATTTGGCGCAGAAGTTATGACATCCCACCACCAAAACTAGACTGGACGGATGAACGTAATATAGCCAGCGATCGACGCTACGCAAATTTAGATCGAAACCAAATCCCATTGGGCGAATGTTTAAAGGACACGGTTGAAAGGGTCTTACCCTATTGGCATGAAAACATTGTGCCTGACCTAAAAGCCGGAAAAAAAATAATCATAGCGGCTCACGGTAATTCCTTACGTTCCTTGGTGCAATATTTAGACCACGTTTCAAAGGAAGAAATATTAAAACTTAACATTCCCACTGGCGTGCCGCTCGTTTATGAATTAGACCAAGACTTAAAACCAATTAAAAGTTATTACCTGGGCAACCAAGCTGAATTGGCCAAAGCCATGAATGTGGTTGCAAACCAAGGTAAATCTAAGTAAATACAACGGTATGAGCCTCTCATGAATAAAAAATACCCGATACTTGACGACATCAACACACCTGTAGATTTACGCCAACTGGATAAATCACAACTCAATCAAACCGCTGATGAATTAAGACAGTTTTTGATTGACGAAATATCTCAATGTGGCGGGCATTTTGGTTCTGGCTTAGGCACTGTTGAATTGACTGTCGCGCTACACTATGTGTTTAACACACCACATGACCGCATCGTTTGGGATGTTGGACACCAAGCATATCCACATAAAATACTAACAGGAAGAAAACACCTGCTACAAACCATAAAAAAAAGACATGGACTGGCCCCATTCCCCAAACGCACTGAAAGCGAATACGACACCTTTGGAGTAGGACATTCATCCACATCAATTGGAGCCGCATTAGGCATGTCTCTAGGCAGCAAGATTACTGGCACAGACCGCGAAGTTGTGGCTGTAATAGGCGATGGTGCAATGACCGCCGGAATGGCTTATGAAGCTTTAAACCATGGCGGTGAATTGGACACCAATATGTTGGTGGTACTCAACGAAAATGAGATGTCAATTTCACCCAATGTAGGCGCCTTATCTCGGATGTTAATTAAAATAGTGAGCGGCAGAACATACAATCGAATGCGTGAAAAATCAAAACGCATCATGCGCAGAGGTTCATGGTTGTGGAAGTTTATGTCGCGTTGGGAAGAGCACACCAAAGGCATGTTTGTACCTAACACCTTATTTGAAGAGCTGGGCTTTCATCATCTAGGCCCGATTGATGGACACGACGTACAACAATTGGTAGAAAAACTTGAAATCGCCAAAGAAATTAACGGACCTAAATTACTACACATCATCACCAAAAAAGGCAAAGGCTATAAGCCAGCCGAAGCTGATCCCATTAAATACCATGCGGTCGGAAAATTTGACCCAGAAGTAGGCATTAAACCTCAAACAAAACCCGCCACACCCAGTTACACCGAGGTCTTTGGCCAGTGGCTGTGCGATATGGCACGTATAGATTCAAATATGGTAGGCATCACACCAGCCATGCGAGAAGGTTCCGGATTGGTTGAATTCTCCAAGCTCTTTCCCAAAAGGTATTTCGATGTAGGTATTGCAGAACAACATGCAGTGACCTTAGCAGCAGGGATGGCGTGTGAAGGGGTCAAACCTGTTGTTGCAATCTATTCATCATTTTTACAAAGGGCTTATGACCAATTAATCCATGATGTAGCTATACAAAACTTAGATGTGCTTTTTGCCATTGACAGAGGCGGAGTGGTGGGCCCAGATGGCGCCACCCATGCAGGCAATTTAGACATCAGCTTTTTAAGGTGTGTACCCAATATGACCATAATGGCTCCCGCCAATGAAAATGAATGCCGCCAAATGTTGTATACCGGATACCAACATCCAGGACCAGCGGCTGTCAGATACCCTCGTGGCAAAGGCCCAGGTTCAGCCATCTTACCTAAAATGGAAGCCATTCCATTGGGCGAAGCAATCAGAGTAAGAAAAGGCGCGAAAGATATAGCCATACTCTCATTCGGCGCCTTATTAGACCAAACCACTAAAGCCGCTGAGAAGCTAGATGCCACAGTTATAAATATGCGGTTTATTAAACCCATAGATCGATCCATGATTCAGAAAATGGCATTAAAACACACTTATATAGTGACCATTGAAGACAATGTCGTTCAAGGCGGCGCCGGAAGCTTTGTGAATGAAATTTTACAACAACTCAAAATACAAACACCGGTTTTGAACTTGGGCCTACCGGACTATTTTCAAGAGCACGGGTCTAGGGAAGAGCTGTTAGAAGAAGCGGGTTTAAGTTCAGATGAGATTTTGAATCAAATCAATCGCTTTATCGAGAAAAAACAAAGTAAAAAAATTCACGCCATTTGACTGGGATTAGACCAATTGATTCTTAAGAATTACGGGACAAAATGTAATGTGTCATTTCGTGATCGGGGTAATGCCATTTAAGGTAGTTTTTATAGCCTGAAGTTTTTTTATCAGCACCCTTTTCTTCAAAATAATTAATGATAGCAACCAATGCATCTACAAATTCAGGGAGTTCGCATTCTTTTCTGATCATGTTATTAATGATGTAGATGGCATTATTCTCAAAGCCATTGGCTGCAAAAACAACAGATAACTTCACCAGGGTTTCGTCATTAATTTGAATTCGTCCCTGGGTTGTTGTCATGTACTTAACAAAGTCATTATGAACCTTTTCACCAGAAACATCGAACTGCATTTGTAAGTTAAAATAATCGATTGCAGCCTCATGGTGCATGTCATCAAATGGAATGTATTTCCCATACTCAAATCGCAAACGAGCCAAATCCAAACTGTTGGGATATTTTTTGAAAGTTTTTGCCAATATTTTCAAGGCTTTTTTATAATTACCTTTTTCTATATATTTTTCAGCTCTGGCAACTGGGTTTAAACGATTTCCAAACACTTACGTAATATGCTAATTCATTATTATTGAATACATAGCATATCAAAAACCAACAAAGATTCATATCATTTGATTTGATGCCATAGAAAATGTTTGATTTACCCCCACAATAAAATGGTCCAAGACCTTGACATCAATCAATTTGAGCGTCTTTTTCAACTGTTCAGTTAAATTTATATCTGACTGGCTTGGCTCAACATCTCCTGATGGGTGATTGTGTGCAAAAATAACGGCAGCGGCATTGTGTCTTAAACAATATTGAGCAACTGTTCTGGGGTAAACCTGAGCTGAATTAATGCTACCGCTGAACAAGTATTCAAACTTAATCAATTGATTTTTACTGTTCAGAAACAATGCCCCAAACTGTTCATGCTGGGTATTTTCAAAATTAGCCAATAAATATGTATTAACAACATCCGGGTCAGAAAAAACTGTTTGTGGATCAAAACCTTCGTTTATGGCACGCTTAACCAGCTCGCTGGCTGCCTTTAATTGAGCAAATTTAGCCAAGCCTAAGCCATGTATGGCAGTAAATTCTTTGATTGATGATTCAATAATGCCTTGAACACTGCCGAAATGATTGAGCAAATCTTGAGACAACTCGATAACTGATTTTCCAACAACACCCGTGCGTAAAAAAATGGCCAGCAATTCCGCATCGGTTAAATATTCAGCCCCTTGATTAACCAGCTTTTCGCGTGGCATGGGTACAATTGGAGGTGGGTTTAACATGACAATAAATGACAAAAATAACAATTTTAAGCATTTTAGCGTATTAAATCTGTCAATTTCTTCTTACCAAGAAGTACGAATATATAACGATTGGCGATTTTGTCCATTGTAGTTTAAAATCACTACTTTTTATCACGATAAGATAAATGCATGAAATCTATTGATTTAAAGATTGTAAATCAAGAATTTACAGAAAAGTTTGGCATTCCTGAATATTCAACCGACGGTTCGGCTGGAATGGATTTACGTGCTTGTCTTGATGAAACATTAAATATTAAACCAGGTGAGACCCACCTCATTCCTACAGGCATTGCCATACATATCAAAGACACACAACTGGCTGCTGTCATTCTGCCACGATCAGGCCTTGGCCATAAACATGGTTTGGTTCTAGGGAATCTAGTTGGTTTAATAGACTCTGACTATCAAGGTCAACTGTTTGTTTCCTGCTGGAATCGCTCAGACAAAGCCTATGAGATAGAGCGTGGTGCTCGGATTGCTCAGATTGTGTTTTTACCAGTGGTTCAAGTTCAGCTTAACCAAGTTGATTCCTTTGATGACAGCATCAGAGGCCAAGGCGGATTTGGCCACACAGGAGTCAAGTAATGGATTTAAAAGAATTGTGGGCCAAATTAAATCCTAGCAAAAAAGTCACCGACAAATCAGTCAACACTGAAAATGAAGCTGAGGAAACGTCTGCAGCACCTAAAAAATCACTTTCATTGGTTAAACTTGAAGATGAGTTGGTATGGACATCGGCATTTTTAGCCTCCTTTGCCTTTCTGCTGTTGTTTGCTTATATCATGAAAAATAACTGGTTAGAATCCAGTGCATTAAGTCAATTAACGGAGCAAAGCGAAGAATTAGTCGAATCAGTCAGTAACAATGTCAAAACCGTTTATGAGTTGGCTGCACAATCAATCATAGACAATCCCGACGACAGCCAAATTGCTGAAAAATTAAGCGAACAACTGCCTAATGCACTCAGGGTTATTAGAATTACCGAGCCGGTGAATCTAATTCAACCCAACCCAGTTTTTCCTGGTATCAATTTTGCCACTTTAGACATGATCAAAATCACCAGCAGCAGCCAGTCTGAACAATTACCAGAAATACATTTATACGGTCAAAAACACCAATACCTTAACTATGTTTATATCCAAAAGCCTGAAGAGTCTTATGTGGTTGTAAGCTACCCAGTTGAATTAATTATTAAGGACCAAAAATTAGAGTTTGATAACAGTGAACTGTCATTGGTACAAAAAGCAGGTAAGTCAAGTAGCGTGATATTACAAAAATGGGGACATGTTGACACAAATGCATCACTTGATGCCAAAGAAATTAAAATACCTCATACGAACTTTTACGTAAACTACTCGGTCCAAAGGTCTTACACAGGATTATTCAGCATGACCTTATTGAGCAGTGTAATTGCAACCTTTGCAGCTTTAATCTTAACCATAGCTACTTTCATTAAACGCAAAACTAAAATTGAAGAATTGCACAAAACAGAACTCAGTAAGAAAGCCGAGGAATCAGTTTTTGTACCAGCCAGCAAACTTAATAAAATAAGCCATTCTGCAGAAGGCAGTGAAGCACAAATGAAATTAAACAACCAACAAGCCAATGGTGAACCCATTAAAATGAAATTGCCAGACAAATCAATTTTCAAAGCCTATGACATCAGAGGCATAGTAGACCAAACCTTAACTGTTGACGCAGTGACTCAAATTGGCCAAGCCATTGGTACAGAAAACTTAAATCGAGGGCGACAAACAATTGTTGTAGCACGCGATGGCCGGCTTTCAGGACCAACCTTATTAGAAGCCTTAATTATTGGCATTCAACAAAGTGGTTGCGATGTAATCAATATCGGCGCAGTGCCCACAGGTGTGCTTTATTTCTCTACCCATCATTTGGAAACAGGTTCTGGTGTGATGCTTACTGGCAGTCACAATCCCGCCAATTACAACGGTCTTAAAATCATGTTGGATGGAGAGACCTTGGCAGGTAAATTAATTACAAACTTATATGACATGATTGCTGATGGCAGTCTGAGAACAGGTGAAGGTAGTGTTCAGGAATTAGACATTGCAGATGATTACATCGATTACATAAGTTCTGAAATCCAACTAGAAAATGAACCCACTGTTGTGGTTGATTGTGGCAATGGCATTCCTGGTATTATTGCACCTGAACTGCTCGAAGAAATCGGCTGTAACGTCATCCCGCTTCATTGTGAAGTCGATGGCAACTTTCCCAACCATCACCCAGATCCAAGTGTTCCCGAGAATTTACAAGACTTAGTTGCCACCTTAAAATCTGTTGACGCGGACATCGGCATTGCATTCGATGGTGACGGAGACCGTCTTGGCGTAGTTACTAAATCTGGAGAGATCATTAACCCAGATCGCTTGTTAATGTTATTTGCCAAAGATGTTTTAAGTCGACAACCAGGTTCAAGCATCATTTTCGATGTTAAGTGTACAGGTCACTTACCTAAATCAATTGTAAAAAATGGTGGTATGCCCATCATGTGGAAAACAGGCCATTCATTTATGAAAGCCAAACTCAAAGAAACCAATGCCGCCTTGGCTGGTGAAATGAGTGGGCATTTCTTTTTTAATGAACGTTGGTTTGGCTTTGACGATGGTATTTATGCAGCAGCTCGACTGTTAGAAATATTAGACCAAGAGGAAGGCACCCCTCAAGAAGTGTTCGATACTTTACCAAACAGCATCAACACCCCAGAATTAAAAGTTCATATGAAAGAAGGCGAGCACTATCTATTTATGGATGAGTTCATCAGCAGAGCAACCTTCCCCGAAGCTAAAATCACTACCATCGATGGTATCCGAGCCGATTTTGCCTATGGCTGGGGGCTGGTCAGGTGTTCAAATACCACACCTTGCTTGGTGATTCGTTTTGATGCCGATGATGAAGCCTCATTAGAACGCATTAAGGAAGATTTCCGCAAACAACTGCTTGCAGTCAGCGACAGTTTAGAACTGCCGTTTTAAATAATAGGACAAACACATAAACTTTATGAATTTAAAAGACACATCAAATCATTATGGGTTCATCTCAAGATTAAATCACTGGCTTGGTGCACTGATTATTATTGGCATGTTGGGGGTTGGTTTATATTTTAATGACATGCCACGAGGTGATGAAAAATCATATTGGTTAAAACTACACATTGGTGCGGGTGGTTTATTTTTTATGTTTTTAGGGTTCAGGGTGCTCTGGCGTGTTTTTAGTCAATCACCGCATGCGTTTGAGCAAAAAAAAGCTTATCAGCTGATTACAAAAATAGTCCACTGGGTCTTGTTATTATCCATTCTAACTATGGCATTAAGCGGTCCTCTGCTGATTTGGAGTAACGGCTACCCGATCAACGTATTTGACTGGTTCTCCATCCCAACGCCCATGAGCAAAATCCCAGCGCTTCATGAATTGATGGAACAAATTCACCAAATTGCATCTAAAATATTGTTAGTGACCATTGGCCTTCATTTATTAGCAGTCCTTAAGCACCTATTTATTGACAAAGATAATTTGCTGCCACGCATGGTTAAGTTTTTAAGAAAATAACAATCCCACTGAAGATATAATTCAGAGTTAAACAATCTTGCTGTGACTGAAACAATCATCAGTCACAGCAACCTTTCAATAACCTGACCAGAATCACCAAACAAATTTTGATCGGCTGACCTTGTTTGAAAGCTGATTCATTAGCAACTCAACCGTATCTTGATTAATATAATGTAGGTTTATGTCTTGGGTCACTGGGTTTGAACCTGCAGTATCCACAGTTAATCGAGCCATTCCGTTACGGCGATCGAAAGGAGTTTGTAGGTAGGAAATATTTTGTATTTTGGCAATTTTCACTATACTAATGGTGTGAAAAAATACCCCATGACGATAAGCAACGATTTGATCATTAACGGCGTAGCCCGATTTATTCATATAAGCTTTGGCATACCAATACACCATTGGTGATAACAGCAAAGGCATTAAACCCATCCAATGATAAAAATAAACCAATGGCAACATAGGAATTAGGATAAGCAACATCATTCTTTTGAACACACGTTTCCAAGCCCTGGCTTCTAATCTTAACCATTGGATTTTACCCCAATCAACCTCGGGTTGAATTGCTGCAATTAATTGCTGACCTTTAAATTTAGACACCAGAGGTGCTATCCACTTCATGGTAATGCCACTTTGTTCTGTCACCCCACCAGCGGTTTCCATCTTGACACTGACTTTTTTAAAATAGCGATGTAATGGAGAGTGTTTTATTTTCAGTAACTGAATCCGCTTAATAGGAATATTGGCTGTGATTTTAGTCAACAAGCCCATTTCAGCATATAAATCTTTACCGACTTTAGAAATCTTAAATTGATATAGTTTTAAAAATGCCAAAGCGATCGAAGAAAGCCAGATTGAAACCAGCATAACAAAAACAAATATCGCGCCATAAATCAACCATTCAGTTAATCCCCATTGTTCAATATGGAGGTCACCGACAAACTTTTGTACCAGGTTGAAAAATTTCTGCCGATAAAAGTCATTTTGCGACAACACTGAGCCAACCACACCTATGGGCACCAGTGCTTTGTGTGATATGAAACCATAAATAGTCACATCTTTATTACTCATTTGATACATCGGTTTCGGCTCATCAACCACAGCATCTTCCAAAGTAACTGAACTTGAACCTGGATCCATTGCCACTTTTTGCTGATGAACCACGCCCTTGTCTTTGATGACTTTTTGGATATGCTTGATTTGCTCATCAGCCACAACTCTGATCACTGCCTCAGGCTTGACCCCTGATGCAGACTCCACTTGTAAAGTCCCGACTTTAAAAAACTTATGCAGCAGGTTCCTCTCTATATTAAGGTTTTGTATCCGTTCATAAGGAACTTGGCGCAGTGATTTAAATAAAATGCCTTCTTTGACTACCAAACGATCATCTTCCAACCAGTAATGATAGAACCAAAATTGAACGATGGTGATGATTGAGGCAAAAGCAGCTATACCAATGATGATCATATCTTGTCGATCCCCACTGGTTCCGATAATGCCAAACAACAATGGTAAAACCATTTTCTTCACCGCTTCAATAAATAGAAACAGCGGTGAGATATTATGCAGCCTATAACCTTCGGTTTTTAACTCCATAAAATTTAAACCGTATCTTCTGTTTGATTGGTGTTAATTAACTCTTGGCGTAATTCAACCGCATCAACATGCAACAAGCCTGGCAATGTGATGGTGGCATTTCTGGTTCCAGCGGTATGCACAACCAACTTACTTAAATCAAACCTACGCTCTAATGGACCTGTTGTTATGTCTATATGTTGCACCCTGTTTCTGGGCACCATATTTTGCTGTTTCCAGAATACACCCTTGTGAATATCAAGTCCCGCTTCAGTCAACTGATATTGATAAGCCTTAAACCAATACACTGAATACCAATGTACAAAACCATAAAACAATATAACAAAAGATATATAGACCAACACTCGTAACGGCCAAGTTAAATCCAAAGACACCGAAGAGCCAACAGTAAATGGCAATGAAATCAGTAAAACACCAATGACTGAACTGATTCTAAAAACCTTCAGATAATTTTTTTCCAACGATTTGAAACTAAAAGTTTTCATCCAAGTCGATCCTTTTTAAGACAGAAAAATATACCGATGGGTTGAGAGGAACTCAACCCACCAATGAATTGCTTACCCGTTATTTTTGCGGATCTGACAAGTGCATCAACGGAAGCGGTTGCTGTGAATCACCGTTGATAAAATAAATTTTAGAAGCAGGGTCTTTTGAAATACTTTTAAGTGCTTCCAAAGCTTGAAGTTTTACATAGTTGGGGTTGCTTCCAATGGCTGTGTTAATCTTTTCAATTTCATAAGCTTGTGCATCAGCCAACAACATTCTTTGCTTAGCCTCTTCTTCCGCAGCACGTCTCTGTGCTTCGGCTTGTGCCACCAACTGTTGTTGCTCAGTGCGGTAACGTTCCAGCTCAGCTTTTTGCTTTTCAACTTCTTGTTCACGTTCTTTCTTTGCTTCAATGGCCTTAGTAATAAACGGCGGCAAAGAGATGTCGCGAATCAGAACAGCAGAAACACTGATGCCCTTGGGCTCCAAATATTCAGCCAAACCCACCGTTAAATCTGTCTGTAATTGAACTTGGGTCTCTTCCAAGAAAAAATCTTCCGCTCGTTTAATTGACTTACCTTGTTCTCTTAATAATGAACGCAATTTAGGCACCAATTGGACAGTAATCATACTGTCAACATTACCCGTTTCTTTCAGTATATTAAAAGCCATGGCACCATCTAACCTATATTGCACACTGACTTCAATTGAAGTTTGCAGTTGATCTTGTGAAGGGACTTGTGCTCTTTCCATATGTGTTTTTTCCCTGACATCAAACTGATGAAATTTTAACAATGGATTTACCGGTATAGTCAAACCTTCAGGGTAGGTGTTTTTTTGGACCTCACCAAACAATGTAGCCACAGCAACATGCCCCACAGGTACACTGACCCAAAACCGCGAACCAACCAGAAATAAAACCAAGATGAAAACCAAAGGAATAAACTTGGTTATCGATATTTTGTCTGTCATACGCTCAACTCTTTAAATAATAAAAAATTATTGTACCAATGTTATTAAAAAAAGTCTCATGTAATAAGTCACACCTTAGACGCAAAAAAGCCTGATAAAATCAGGCTTTTATAGTTAGACACAATCACCTACGACTTATTCATCCTTCAAACCAAAGCCAAAATCATGGTCAGTATTTGCGGCCATTGCAGTGACTACAATCCAAGCAGCTACATTTTGTGCCAGTTCGTCACGATCAATTTTATCCAAAGTGTCATTGGCGGTATGATGATAATCAAAGTACTTAGTACCATCCTGCTTAAGCCCAAACACCGCCATACCCGCAGCTCTTAATGGAATTAAGTCTGCTCCAGAAGTGCTTTGATTGTTACTGTATTCGATCCCTAATGGTTTTAACAAATCTGCGATTTCCATCACTATTGGCAACGCCGATTCAGCAACGCGGGTACCAAATGCATAGATTGATCCTGCACCAAAGTCGGACTCACCACCTAATATATGTTGAGACAATTGATCTTTATGTGCTTGGTGATAGGCCATAGCACCAGAAAGCCCATATTCTTCATTGGCCCATAAAACAACTCGGATGGTTTTCTTGAGTGGCCCCAATTTATCACGAATTAATTTAGCAGCAGCCATAGTAATTCCACAGCCAGACGCGTCATCTATAGCACCAGTACCAAGGTCCCAAGCATCTAAATGACAACCTATCACAATATATTGATCAGCTTGCTCTGTACCCATCATATCACCAATCACATTGTGCGATGTGTATTCGCCATCCCAATGAGAAGTCAGGGTTAGTTTAAGATTCACGGCCTGACCTCTACTGAGCATATTTACCAGTAAATCAGCATCTGGATTTGAAATTGCGCCGGCTGGTACTGACGTTATTTTGTCATCATATTTAGCCGCTCCAGTGTGTGGAGTGCGGTTATCATCTGTACCGATTGATCTAATGATGGCAGCAAACCCCCCTTTAGCAGCCGTGACTTGAGCCGTCGCTCCCCTCGCGCCGACCGCTTTGCCATACCCAGAACCATCTTTGTGGCGCTCCATGCGATTACTGATGAAAGTAATTTTACCTTTCACAGCCGCTGGATCAGCCGCTTCCAAATCTGCTAAAGTAGCAAAATGTATCACTTCAGCTTGTAACCCCGAATCTGGTGTTGGTACTGTTCTACCTAATGCAGTTATAGCCAACTGCTGAGGAAACGGCGCCATGATTTCTGCCGTTTCTATTCCACGTGTCCAACGCTTAAAGGTAACTGGTTCCAAAGTCACACGATCAAAATCCAATGATTCAAGCTTGGCCTTTGCCCAAGCGACTGCTTTGGCATCACCAGGACTTCCTGCTAACCGTGAACCCACTTCAGTGGTTAATGACTCAGTTAATTCATAAGCCAATGAATGGGTCAATGCCTGATCTCTCAACTCAGCCACTTGTGATAAAAACATTTCCGAAAACATAGCGCCATTACTGTCATTTGCGGATACAGGCAGCGTATTAATACCTAAAAAGACCAAAGCCAAGATAAATTTCATGCTATTCCTTATGATTAGAGTGTTTTAATTATATCAAATTTAAAGTCACTGGCACAAAAAAAGCCGAGCACAAGGCTCGGCTTTTTGCTATAAGCAATAACTTTACTCAGCCTTCATTTTTTTTGCATCACCGGCTTTGACGATAGAAAAACTGTCGGCATTCACATATTTATTGAATGTCATATTCACTTGCAAAATAGTTAAATCTTCAATCGCTTTTTCATACTTTTTGTTCCATTGTTGATTACGATTCAAATCAATATAACCAGCTAATTGACTTGCCAAGCGATTGTCTTTAGCTCGATCAATGCGATTATTTTGTAATACACCGGCTCTTGCGTCATCTAACTCTTGTTGAGTAAAGCCTTCATCGATGACCTTCTGTAACTCTTCAACAAAACCAATTTCAACTTTTTCTAAATTCTCTGGCGCACAAATGGCATACGCACCGAATGTCGCTGTGTCGTCATAAGATGAGGCGTTAAAAAATGATCCAGCCCCATAGCTTAAACCATCTTGTTGACGCAATCGATTGGCCAGACGACTGCTGATAAAGCCACCACCAAACATTTGATTGGCCATCATCAAAGCAGGATAATCTGGATGATCATCACTGATGGGTAAGCGCATCATGGCACCAAATGCAGCACCCGACTTATCTGGCGTATCAACAAATTTATTGATGCTGTCTACCACCGCATAAGACGCAGGAACTCGCTGATACTCAACTTTGCTGGCCCAGCCTTTGATAACATCTCCAACCTTTTCAGTCACAGTATCTTCATCAAAATCACCAACCACACTGATATCGGCTTGTTGCCCACCATAAAATTGACTGTGGAAAGCTTTGACTTGTTCAGCAGTAGCTGATTTGATTTCAGCAATTTGATCATCAATCGACATATTGTATCTAGGGTGACCCGGCTCATAGGGATCCAAATGTTGACCCAACTGTCTAAAAACTTGTGTCGTAGGCTGTTGTTTCTGTTGCTCTAAACCAACAATCAACTCTTGTTTCAACACTTCAAGCTCTTCTTTATCAAAGGCTGGACGTTTCAACACTTCATCCAACAAATCAATCACTGCTGGCAAATTTTCACGAGTGGTTCTGACACTCACATTGGCTCCACTGGAGCTGCCAGAAATGCTGACATTGGCTTTGAGCTCATCAAATCGTGCTTTCAATTGATTACGTGTGTAGTTTTCAGTACCACGATCTAACATATTGCCAGCTAATAAACCTACCGTGTTTTTGTTATACAAGGCCGCTTCATTACCTAAATCTAAACGCAGGTTCATAACCACAGAGTCGCCACGTGTTTCTTTATTCAACTTAACTAATTTAGCACCATTAGGTAAATCTGTTTGACTGGTACGCGCATCAATATTATCGAATGAAGGATCAAAGTCTTCACCTTGAGCCACAGCTTCACGTCCTTCATAACCTTCCACTTTGGACTTCACTTCTGCCAATGTATATCGTTTAATCGAATCGGCACGATCAAAGTCAGTCTCAGGAATAAACAAGCCCAAGGTGCGGTTGTCATTCACCAAGTACTCTTCTGCCGCCGCTTGTACCTGTTCAACAGTTACAGCTTCAGTTCGATCTCGATTTAAAAACATCAAACGCCAATCTCCCATACCAACCCACTCACTCAAGGACAAAGCAATCCTTTCTGATGAATTGAATGACAATTCGAATTCTTTAATTAAATTAGCTTTGGCTGACTTCACTTCAATTTCAGTGATAGGCGCTTCTTTCACACCTTCCAATGTTGCTAAAAATGCTTCTTTAGCTTGAATGATGTCTTTGTCTTTGGCCACTTGAATCATAAAATTACTGACCCCTGGTTCCGCCCACTGAAAATTAAAACCAAAAGAATTCGCAGCCAAACCTTCTTTGACCACATTTTCATTTAAACGACCGGTGCTCGAATGCGCCATAATTTCTGACAACACATTCAGTGCTGGATAGGCTTCATCTGAACCTGCAGGTGCTTTATACATGGCGCCAATCACTTGAACATCACCAGCGCGGCGCACTGTAACAGAACGCTCACCGTCTTGAATGGGTTCTTCAGTATACAATTCACGAAGTTTTCGTTCAGGCCTGTCTATTTTGCCAAAGTACTTTTTGATCAAGTTCAATGTTTTAACTTCATCAATTTTCCCAGCCACGATTAATGTGGCATTATCTGGTTGATAGTATTTTCGGTAGAAGGCTTGTAAGTTAGAAATGTCGACATTTTCTAGGTCTGAGCGTGCACCAATGGTGCTTTTACCGTAATTATGCCAATCCATTGAAATTGCTGCCATACGCTGCAACAACACACGAATTGGGTTATTGTCTCCATTTTCCAATTCATTTCTGACCACTGTCATTTCTGAATCTAAATCTTCTTTCGAAATGAATGAATTAATCATTCGGTCTGCTTCTAAATCGAGAGCCCATGCTAAATTATCATCAGATGCCGCAAAAGTCTCAAAATAATTGGTTCGATCTGTCCAAGTGGTGCCATTGGGTTCTGCACCGCGGTCGGTCAATTCCTTTGTAATATTAGGATGATTAGGTGTTCCCTTGAAAACCAAATGCTCTAACAAGTGAGCCATTCCAGTTTCACCGTAGTTTTCATGTTTTGAACCCACATGATAAGTGATATTCACAGTTTGAGTTTCTTGCGATTGATCTGGAAATAACAACACCTGTAAACCATTATTTAATTGGTACTCAGTAATTCCTTCAACTGATGTGACTTTTTTAACGCCTTTGGGCAATTTTGCCACCGCATTAAAAGACAGCAATAATACCAGCAGCATAGTCAGCCACTTACCTTGATTTTTAAAAGGCATATAAACTCCTCAATAAGTTAGAAAATAATTTGTATTTTATAAGACAACGGGATTTATGCTAAATTCAATTCAACTTATAAAATGGTGTACACACTCTACCCTATTAAAACCATTTTTTCACTGTACAAAAGTCATGTTTAACTAAGATAAAGTGCTACTGTCACGATCAAACCACACAATTGATCAGATCTGTTTGGGTTAAAGTCAATTAATGTGATTGGACTGAAGTTGGAGAAAAAGCTTTTAATTCATATTAGGTAAGTAAATGACTTCACCAACCATTAATTGATTACCTGATTTGTTATTAACCGATCTGATTGCATCCAAGCTGGTTCCATGTCTATTGGCAATATCACTTAAAGTATCTCCAGACTGAACCACATGTTTTTTACTTTTTGACTGTGCCGCAATCCAAGTATTAGGAGGTGGGCTTTGGTAAAAATAATTTCTAATGCCTTCTGCAATTTGATGGGTTAAAGTTGAGACATGTTTCGCATCTTTTAATTTTTTCTCATCACTGGGATTACTGATATAACCGGTTTCAACCAACATCGATGGAACATCAGGTGATTTTAAGACTAAAAAATTAGCCTGACCAAACCCTTGGCCATGTAACTTAACCACTTTTTTCATTGATGCATGAACAGACTGTGCTGCCTTATGACTTTCTTCCAATGCTGAATTTTGTGACAAGTCATACAACACTTTGGATAACATGTCCTGTTTGTCTTCAATCACCACGCCGCCAATCTGATCTGATTTATTTTCTGATGCCGCCAACCATTTAGCCGCTTCAGATGAAGCACCACGTTGAGACAGTATATAAACGGATGCCCCATTGACTTTCGAACTATGAAAAGCATCGGCATGAATTGAAACAAACAAATCTGCATTGTTTTGACGGGCTTTTTCGAATCTTTTGCGATGCTTAATATAATAATCACCCTCTCTGATAATGAGTGCTTTCATACCTTTTTGAGCATCAATTTTTTTTGCCAATTGATTGGCTATATTCAAAGTCAGGTCTTTTTCATGCGTACCCGCAGCGCCAATCGCACCTGGGTCTTCACCACCATGACCCGCATCAATAGCTACAATCACATCCCTGTTAGGATGGGTGACCGCTTCGACTGTTTTTATAGGAGCTTTAGTTGTACCACTTAAATCCACCACCAATCGATGTCCATATTCACCAGTTGGTTTAAGCAAAAAACTTTTTGATTTCAATTGATCCTGTAGATCTAAAACAATCCGGACTTTGTCTTTTTCTGTGCTGAACCTGACTTTTTTAATGTCTTTATTATCTTTAATCGCCAAACTGCTCTTTAAATGAGCGCCAGCTAAATCAATCACCACTCTTGGTGGGTTGTTTAATTCAAATAATTTATAGTCAGCATCCCCACTTAAATCAAACACCGCACGGGTATGATCAGGACCAGTCCAAACCCGCATACCCTCAATGGTCGTCGCATCTACAGACAGGCAAAACACCAACATACAAAGGGATAATTTTAGTTTTTTCATTTCCAATTCTAGCTAAATTTGTCTCGATTTTAAGTAAAGTACAAGCATTCTTCAAGTAATTTAACATAAAATCAATAACATAGGCTACTATTTTAACGTTATTGTTAAGGTTCTGTTCAGATGCTCCAACTGAAAATCTAAAATCCAATCAGCTGCTGGCAACACGCCCCGACCTTTGCTTGGCCATTCAACCAAAATGATATGCTGCCCATTGATGAGCTCCTCAATACCTAAAAAATACAATTCTTCAGGGTCAGTTAGTCGATACAAATCCATATGAACATACTGTTGCTCAGCCATTTGATACGTCTCATACAATGTATAAGTTGGGCTTTTTACATGCTCTTTAACACCACAGGCTTTAAGAAAGTATTGGGTAAACGTGGTTTTTCCGGCACCCAGGTCACCTATTAAATATAACAGCTCACCGGGTTTTACTTGCCCACTCAACTCTTCGGCCACTGCTTTTAACTGAGACAAGGTATTGACTTTTCTTTGCATGAGATTATTTAACTGTAAAATGTAATGTATTAAGTAGATCGGATGCGGTCATGGTCAAACCAAATGGGTTGTTCTCACCAGCTAGTGCATGCCAGACAACCGCTAATTGACTGGCTTTAACTGCATCAAAACCTTGAGCGATTAAACCTGCCAACATACCAGCTAACACGTCACCTGACCCTGCTGTAGCTAAATTGGCATTTCCAAATGGACAGCACCAAGTTTCATGACCATCGCTAATCAAGGTGCCAGACCCTTTCAAAACAGCTATACATCGATATTGTGTTGCCAACTTTTTAACCGCCAACCATCTATTTTGTTGTACTGCTTCAGTAGATATTCCCAACAAGTTCGCCGCTTCTTTGGGGTGTGGCGTAATGACTTTTAATTGACCAGGTACCACAGCAGCCTGTGCCAACAAAGTTAACGCATCTGCATCCATAACCATTGGAAGATCTAATTGTAAACAACACTTATACAGGTCTTTAGACCATTGAGATTGTCCCAATCCCATACCCAACAAAATGATATCAGCTTGCTTGTCTAACAAAGATTGATACATCCTTTGTTCATTTAAACCATCAAAAGACACACTCATCAATTCTGGCGCGTGTAAAGGCAGCGAATCAGCATGAGCTTGATCCGTTACCACTGTTGTCAAACCTGCACCAGATTTGAGTACAGCTTTTCCAGCCAACAACACCGCACCCATCATTCCGGCTTGACCACCTGCGGTTAGCACATGACCAAAATGTCCTTTGTGACTGTTATTGATTCGCTTGTGATGAACTTCATTCAGAACCTGCTGCTCCAACAACCAGCCATCATGATTCACTGAGTTAAAATTTGACGAACTTAAACCCAAACTTTCATGCACAACTTCACCACAACAGTCTTGACCATCCAAGGTAAACAAACCGGTGTTTGTGGCTAAAATTGATATTGTTTTATCGGCTTTTACAGCACAACCTTCAATTTTTCCAGTCGAGCCATTTAATCCGCTTGGAATATCCACAGCCAAAACCGTTGAAGGTTGTTGATTGACCCAATGAATCGCTGCAGCATAATCGCCTGTCACAACTTGGCTCAAGCCTGTACCAAAGATCGAATCAACTATACAATCATAAGGCTCATCTAGGACTGTAGCCAAATTACCCCCCATGACTTCACCTTGATACAAGTCAGCTGCTTTACGAGCATCTCCCGTTAATTCAGCCTTACTTTTCAACGCCCAAACTTTAACCTTACGATGGTTTTTACGAGCCAACTCAGCCACGACAAAACCATCTCCACCATTATTCCCTGGTCCAGTAATAACCAAAATATGATGATGCTGCTTAACATGTTGATAAATGGCCTCACCCGCTTTTTGCATCAAGGCAAAGGAATCAATACCCAGTGCACGTGCGGCCAGCAAGTCAATTTGAGCGGTTTTATCGTTGTGGTATAGTGGTTTCATTCCAAGTTGTTTGTATTTTTGTCATATAATGACCAATCAATCAGACCTTATTTTACCAGTGAATCAACAGCAAGAACACATCGATTACCAGCAGTTAAAAGCAAAAATCAAAGCTTGGGCTCAAGAAGCGGGGTTTCAACAAGCTGGCATCAGTGATATTGATCTACAAAATGCAGGTAAACATTTACAGAACTGGTTAGATAAACAGCGCCATGCTGATATGGAATACATGCACAAACATGGTGAAAAAAGATTCCATCCAGAATCATTGGTTCCAGGCACATTGAGTGTTATTTCTGTGCGCTTGGATTATATGCAAACCGAACTCACTCCATACACAGAACTCACCAACCAGCCAAATAAAGCAGCCATCTCCAGGTATGCACTTGGACGAGACTACCATAAGGTAATTCGCAGTAAATTAAAAAAACTAGCGGCTAAAATCAGCAATGAAATTGGCCCATTTGGTCATCGCGTGTTCACCGATTCAGCTCCAGTCATGGAGAAGGCCATCGCTGAAAAGGCAGGCTTGGGTTGGATTGGCAAACACAGTAATTTGATTAACAGCAAGGCCGGATCCTATTTTTTCTTGGGAGAAATTTATACCGACCTACCCCTTGAGGCTGATAAGTCACCAGGATTTCATTGTGGCAGCTGTACGCAATGCATCCAAGATTGTCCAACTGACGCCATTCTGGCTCCTTTTCAAGTCGATGCGCGACGCTGTATTTCATATTTAACCATAGAAAACCACGGCGCCATTCCGCATGAGTTTAGAAAGGCTATTGGTAACCGCATCTATGGTTGTGATGATTGTCAAGTGGTGTGCCCATGGAACAAATTCACTCAGGAAACTCAGGAAGCTGACTTCGCACCCAGACACCATTTAGATGACATTGATTTGCTTGATTTATTTTTATGGACAGAAGAACAGTTCCTAAAGAACACTGAAGGTTCACCAATTCGTAGAATCGGATATGAATCTTGGCAACGCAACTTGGCTGTTGGACTGGGCAATGCAAAACCAAATAATGACATCATTTTGGCCTTAACACAAAAGCTTAACGACGCATCACCCATGGTAAAGGAACATATAGAATGGGCCTTAAATGAATTAACAACACAGTTAATTTAATTCCAACAAAGCTTGTTCACACTATTGAATCATCTTTAACAAACCAGCTGCATCAATCGGCCCCATGTGTTTTTTATGGCGAAATCCTTCAGGGTTGTAGACTATAGTGGTAGGCAGTCCGAGCCCACCTTCTTCTGCAAATTCGGGAGGGTTATAAACATCAATCCGTAACAATGGATAGTTCACATTAAAGTCTTTGGCGAAATTTTTCAATTTTTCAACATCCGCGTCTTCATAAGCTATACCGAGTATTTGCACATTGTCATTTTCTGCTTGAAACTTAACCAGCTCAGGTATTTCATCACGACATGGCGCACACCATGTAGCCCAGTAATTCAATAGAAGCCACTGGCCTCTGAAATCTTCAGCATTAACTGAGTTTCCCTCTAAATCCAGTAAGACAAACTCAATCGGCACATCTATACCATTAACAGCCGATTGTTCAACGGCAGACTGAGCCTCCACCTGAATTGTGTTTTTAGCAGTCGATTTGGAGTTTATCGCCTGTTTTGCATTTGTATCCACATCACCACAACTGGCTAAGCAAAAACAGCTACATAAGATGGTGGCTGCAATTAACGATCTGGATTTATTATTCATGTTGTTTTTATTCATGTTTGTTCGGGGGTTCACTGTTTTTTTCATAGGTTTGTTGCTGTTCTGGTTCATGATTCAAGTTGTTGTTGATGATGGTTTCGATTGATTGATCTAACATGGAATTAACCGGTTGCCAATAATTATCCAACAAAGGCTGGTACTGTTGAAAATACTTCGATGCTTTGACGGGTATTTTAAAACTGCCATTTTTATACAGTGTTTTAAAATCTAAGGCTGCCAAGTCATGTCTGATCAAATATTCACCTGACTGATTGATGGCAATGTACTTATTTTCTTTAAGCCATTCTAACTGCATATTTAATTCATCATCAGGTACGAAGTATAGGTGACCGCAAATTTCATTATAACTGACAACTTTTCCTTTTTGACTGGCTTGCCACAACAAATTCAACACATCAATCACCAGCAACAAACGTTGGTTGGTTTTATAATTTTGCACATGCAACTTCCAGCGTGACGTTTCTAAGGTCGCTGTAATGGTGCCGCCCAAAAGGATGATATTCCAGGATAAAAACATCCAAATCAAAAATAAAGGGATGGTCGCCAATGCGCCATACACTTTTTGATAGCTCGGAATAGACGTGACATATAAAGCAAATCCTTTCTTTGCCAACTCAAAACAAATTGCCGAAAACAACGCCCCAATCAAAGCATTCGTCCATTTAACTTTACGATTTGGAACCACCAAATAAATCAAGAAGAAACCCACTGTGGATGACAAAATTGGCAAGGCCTTTATTAAGAAACCTTTCATACTGGCAAAGGCTGAATACTTAAAGACTATTGAAGACACCGCTATACCACCACCAACCAATAATGGTCCCATGGTTAACACCGCCCAATACATCATTAATTTGGTTCTGAAACGCCCCGATGACTTACTATCAAATATTCGATTAAGCGCTTTCTCCATGGTATGCATCATCAAAATAGAAGTAATGAATACAGCTAAAAACATGGTTACCGTTAACCCACGAGCTTTTTCTACAAAGCCAATAATATAAGTTTGAATGACGGCACCAGTGGTTGGAACAAAGTTCTCAAAAATAAAATTTTGCAACTGATTTGAAGCATCTTCAAACAGGGGCATAGCAGAAAATACGGTAATCAATACCGACATAAACGGGACCAATGACAATAAGGCCGTATAGGCTAAAGAACTGGCCGCTAAGGAGGTCTCATCATCTCGATACCTACGGGCCACTTCATGGACAAAACTCTTAAAATTGATAGCAAATCGCGACAGTTTATTCATGACGTCATTTTCATTGAATTAAATCCATTATACAAGTCGATCCTGTGGTTGATATAACAATGTATTCTAAAGCACCATCTCAGGACAATTGTTTTACCAAATCAACTGTGCTATATTAATTATGCGTGTTTGCTGGGGGGCATGATGAACGCATATCTTGAAACCCATGTGTTTTTTATGGCCTCACAGTCAATACATCTTTTAATTGACTGGTATTGACTATGAAAAATAACTTCCACATAAAAATCATACTTTTAATTGTTTCAGCCTTACTATTAAGTGCTTGCGGGAACAACAACCCTAAGTTCACTCACTTCAAAGCTTTTGATGAACGGTTCACAACTGTTATTGACACATCTGATCCAGATAAACTCAATAAATTGGAAGAACTGTTTTACAATCAAAAGGAGGCGACAGGAACACAAGGAAATCTAGACTTTCTTTATTTAATTGATATCACCACCAAAGATGGTTCAGCCAGATACCGCTGTACCAAAACCGGTTATTGTCAACTTCGTACCGAAGGTGCGGAAATGCAAAGAGTTATCTTTTTCCTGGAACGGTTTCGTGACCTCTATGACGAAGCTAATCTGAATTAATTTGATCAATTAAGCCCAAAACCAATTCGGTAGATTTTCTACCGGCTTGGTCAATATATTGATTGAAACTCGTTTGAGCTTCTTCACCAGCAACATCAGATAAGTTTCTAAGAATCAAAAAATCAATTGAATGAAGGTGACAAACTTGTGCCACTGCAGCGGCCTCCATTTCACAGGCGATAACTTGCTTAAACCGTTGTTGAATTTGGGACACTTGATGATCGCGATATATAAACGATTCACCGGTGGCGATGGTACCCACATGATGCGAATCATTCAACTGTGTAGCCACCTGATCTAATAACGCCAACCAATGTGGTTTAACCGCATAGTAAACTGGCAATCTAGGTAACTCGCCGAATTCAAAACCAATCGGACTGACGTCCACATCGTGATGACAAACTTGATCAGCAAACACAAAATCACCAACCTGAGCTCCTGCTTTTATACCACCTGCTGATCCCGTATTAATAATCAAATCTGGTTTAAAGTCCCTGGCCAGCCATTCCGTTGCTAAGGTGGCATTGACTTTACCAATGCCAGATTCTAATAAACAGACTGCATGTCCAGCCCACTTTCCATGAGTCACCTTAATGTCTAAATACTGGGAATGTTCAGCTTCATTCAACCGTTCCCTGAAAAACTCACACTCCAAATGCATGGCCCCAATCACACCAATGCGTAATCGAGTTTTTGTATTCACCGTACTTGCCCTGCCATCAACTGCATTAATTGTTGACCTGGATCTGGGTGCCGCATCAACGATTCACCGATTAAAAAACTGTGGATATTTTGTTGCTGTAAAAAGTCAATATCTTCGCTGGTATGGATACCACTTTCACTGACCACTATGCGCTCATCATTAACCATAACGCTCAATTTTTGACTGGTTGTAAGTGAGGTTTCAAAAGATTTAAGGTTACGATTATTGATGCCAATTAACTTGGCTGAAGTTTCCAAAGCACGAGTCATTTCCGCTTCATCATGGACTTCCATCAATACATCCATACCCAAGTCAGTAGCCAAATCATTCATCTCGACAAGTAATTCATCAGTAAGACAAGCCACAATCAACAAAATACAATCAGCCCCCAAAGCCCTGGATTGATAAATTTGCCAAGGATCAATCATAAAATCCTTTCTCAACACAGGCAAACCCACAACCTCACGAACTTGTTGTAAGTATTCATCGCTGCCCTTAAAGTATTCTGAATCAGTCAATACTGACAAGCATGTAGCACCACCTCTAAGGTATGATTGTGCAATGTCAACTGGATTAAAATCTGACCGAATGATTCCTTTAGATGGTGAGGCCTTCTTGACTTCAGCAATCACCGCCGCTTCACCTTTAACGACTTGATTTTCTATGGCATAAAAAAATCCACGAGGCTCTGTTTGTTGCGCTGCCTTTGCTCTTAATTCAGAAAGCGAATGAATTTTTTTTCCATCAGCCACCTCGTTCTTTTTGGTGGCGATGATTTTATCTAGTACATTACTCATAACAAGTTAATTAATTGGTTTAATAGATTGGGTATATTGGGCTAAATTTTGTAACAAATCCCATGCAGTGCCTTTTTGCATGATCTGTTTTGCCATTTGCACACCTTGATTCATGTCGGTAGAACGTCCTGCTACATAAATAGCGGCTCCTGCATTTAAAGCCAAGATATCTGCCGCAGGTCCAGTTTTTCCTGACAGTGCCTGCTGAATGAGTTCCAAACTTTGACTGGCGTTTTCAACCACCAATGATTCAATACTTTGTTGTGAAATGCCATAGGCTTCCGGATTAATAACAAACTCATTAATTGATCCATTTTTGAGTTCAGCCACATCAGTGGGCGCTGCCAGAGAAATTTCATCCATGCCATCCTGAGAATGCACCACCATCACATGTTTCGCACCTAATTTTTGTAACACTTCAGCCGCTGTTCTGACCCATTGCTTAGCAAAAATGCCCATAACTTGATAAGGCGTATCAGCTGGATTGGTCAATGGGCCCAATAAATTAAACATCGTCCTAACAGCCAATTCCTTTCTAGGGGCTACTGCATATTTGGTTGCCCCATGATGAGCAGGGGCAAACAAAAAACCAATGTTAAATTTTTCAATACAACCTGCAACCTGTTGGGCGTTCAATGCCAAATTCAATCCAGCCACTTCCAACACATCCGCTGATCCTGTGGTTGAAGAAACGGAACGATTGCCATGTTTAGCCACGCGACAACCTGCTGCCGCAGCAATAAATGCCACCGCGGTAGATACATTGAATATTCCAACACCATCGCCGCCGGTACCACAGGTATCAATCAAATGCGTTTTATCCACATTAACTTTAACCGCCCGTTCGCGCATAACAATAGCCGCTTCAGTGATGTGTTCAACCGTTTCACCATTCAATTTAAGCGCCATCAGTAAACCACCAATTTGGGCCGGTGTGGCGCTACCATCCATGATTTGATTCATCACTGCCGTCATGCTCCCACTGGGCAACAGTTGTTTTTCGCCAAGTATGTCCAAGGCATTTTGTATGGGCGTTTTATTCATCGTCTTGTTTTTTTATTGGGTTAAAAAGTTTTTTAACATTTGATGACCATGTTCGGTCAAAATACTTTCAGGGTGAAATTGAACACCTGAAATTGCATAGTCCTTATGCCTAAAGCCCATGATTTCATCAAACTCACCAGCCTCAGTTTCAGTCCAAGCTGTTACTTCAAGGCATTCAGGTAAGGTTTTGGGGTCAATCACTAAAGAATGGTAACGGGTGGCATTAAAAGGGTTTTCCAATCCGCTAAACACATCTGTGCCATTATGATGAACTGCAGATATTTTTCCATGCATAATGGTTTTAGCTCGAATCACATCACCACCAAATACTTGGCCAATGGATTGATGGCCTAAGCACACACCCAACAATGGAATGTGATCAATGCAGGCACGAATCAAATCCATCGAAATACCAGCCATATCAGGATTTCTTGGGCCAGGTGAAATAACCACATGATCAGGCTTAAGCGCCAAGGCTTGTTCAACTGTTATTTCATCATTACGATAAACCTGTACATCAGAACCCAACTCACCAAAGTACTGAACCAAGTTATAAGTAAAGGAATCGTAATTATCAATCATCAACAACATCTGATGTATCCAGCCAAAACTGGCATTGTACAGAATTTTTTATCAAGGGGAAAATAAAAACGGCCTCGATGAGGCCGTTTAATCTGACAAGTTTTACAAAAGACTCAAAACTCAATAGTCGCTCTGACATAAGCAAACTGACCTTCGCCATCATAATTAGATGGGTCATAACCATTGAGCGAACAGCTGAAACAGGTTGGAGGCATCTTGTCAGTGATGTTATTGATCCCCGCTTCAAACTGCACACTGTACCATTCAGGGAAAATCACTTGTAAATCATGGTAAGTGGTTCCACCCAAGCTGTTGGTTCCAGCCGCTTCGTCACTGCATAAACCCAATCCAGCCACATTATCACAGGACTCGGTCAATCCACCAATAAACCGCGTACCCCAGGTAACTTTCCAATTATGGTAATTTAATGTGGTATATAAATTTGAATTCCAATTAGGAATACCAGAATCGCTGGCCTCGATACCGTCCAAATCTCTTGGGGCAAATCCAGATGGAAAATTAACTAAGTCTTCGGTGGGGTTGTACTCGGTGAATTCATTCACAAATGAATTGTTCCATGAAGCTTGCACAAAACCCCAATTAAACTGTGGTGAAGTCCAGTTAACATTAAAATCAACCCCAGAGGTTTCAATTGAACCGATGTTGGTTAATTGGGTACTGAAATTTTCAATGTTACCAAAAGCATCACGACTGAATGCGCCACACAAAATACTGTTAGGATTTTGAGCACAAGAATCTAAAATAAACTGGGCATCAACCGATTGTATAGCGCCATCAATTTCAATCTCATAATAAGTCACTTCGAAATCCAAACTGGATGCCCAGCTGGTGTTATCTGCCCATGAAGGCGAATAGACAAAACCCAGTGTTAAGGTTTCTGCTTCTTCTGGCGTGATATTCGGATTGCCACCTGTGATGGTTGAAATTTGTTCATTAATTTGGCGATACCCATCTGGAACACCAGCACAACCATCTAAATCAGGCGTTTCACCAATGGATGGTCCTGTTAAAGGCGAATTACACGGATCAACCAATTGCGCATCAAACCGCGCTTGAGTGCCAAACAACTCTCCAATCGAAGGCGCTCTTAACCCTTCTGCAAAACTGCCTCTGAACAGTAAGTTTGAATTTGGCATGTATTTAAAGCCAAATTTACCAGTGGTATCTGATCCAGATGTACTGTAATCAGAACTTCTGAAGGCCACCGAAAAGTCTAATAACTCAGCATACGTTTGATCGGCCAAAACTGGAATCAAAAATTCAGCATAGAATTCATCAACACTGAATTCACCTGATGTTGGACTGGCTGGAATGCCATTACTTTCACCGGCAACAACGATAGGGTCAGGTTGAAAGAAACCCGATTTTTTTCGATACTCATAACCCACAGCCACTGACAAAGGACCAGCAGGCAATTCAAACAAATCACCACTGATGTTTGCGGTAAAATCAGTCATTTCTTGTTCAGAGTTATCAGACTGGACAAATGAGATGTAATTCAACATTTCAGGAGTGATGGTTCCCGAGCCGCTGCCTTGACCTCCAAAAATGTCCAAGGGTACACAGCCAGGTGTGTTGTTACACTCATCCAATGGTCCCAACGCCCTTTCTATTCTGGCAATATTCAAAGCGCCTGTTTTACGTTGCGATGCTTGGTTTTTTCCATATACACCACTGACATCCCAAAACCAGCTTCTATCAGCTGCATTGAAAGAACCCTCTAAACCCGTTGAGAAATATGTGGTATCAACATTTTGATTAAACACCCGTGGACCGGCTTCAAGTGGTCTGCGACCAATAAAACCAAAACCATCTTCAAACACATTAATACCAAATGGATTGTATGGATTAGACGCATCAATCACGATGTTATCAGCAATCACACCCGCTTCAGCAAATGGGCCAATGAATATGGGCTCTGGTGCTGCTTGATTGGTGGACTTCCTGTTGTTATAGACACCTTTTACAAACCATGAAATGTTTTCTGTCAATTCGACCGTAACCTGGGCAAACAGATTAGACCTTTCTGACGGTGTAACATAATAGTTATACGGCGCAAAGTTGAACCGATCATCGCCAGTAAATGCATGATAATCATCTCCATTACAAGGACTGAGTGGGTTGTAATTCAACGTACCAGTTACACCATTATTTAAGGTGCAATCAATTTCCGTCCCATTGATGTCATTCAATAGAAAGCGGCCTTGAGGTGTACCAGAACTGCCTTGTGAAACCCCAGTAAACGGCACAGGAAATTGTGATAAGAATCGATCGGCGGCCGACACTTCTTGTTGGTCAGTGTAACCAACATTAAACAACATATTAATTTTATCGGTTTGAGTTCCAAACGTTAGGTCAATACTACCCGTCTCACCATCACCTTCATCAAACACCCCCGCATAAACGCGTGCTTCCCCGCCCTGCATAGATTTCTTAGTAATGATGTTAACCACACCAGCAATCGCATCTGCACCATAAATTGAAGACGCACCGTCCTTCAAAATATCAATGCGTTGAATAATGCCTACTGGAATGGTATTCAAGTCAACGGCATTGCTTACCCCTGATCCAGAGCTACCAGCTACCCAACGCAAGCCATCAACCAAAACCAAAACCCGTCCAGGGTCTAAATGACGCATATCAATTTGCGTGGAGCCTGCCCCCACACCACCACCGTTGGCTGGAAAGCCAAAGTTACCACTGGAATTAAAACGTGTATTCAAGGCTGAGCCTGATTGAGTTAATTGCTGCAAAATATCACCCACTGAAGTTAAACCCGAGCGATCAATGTCCTCTCGAGTTAAGGTCTGGGTTGGCTCAATCCCTTCTATTTGTGATTGTCTGATTCGCGAACCAGTGACCTGTACTTTATCCAACTCTTCTACCGAGTCATCTTGAGCAAACACCAATGGTGTTGTAAAAACACAAGCTGCCGACAGGCACAATGCCTGATACAACTTGTTGCGGTTGAGTTTTGTTTTCATAGATTTACCCTCTGTTTTATTTATTTTGATTAAAATTTTAAAAATAATAATTTGATCATTCGCTTCTGCGGCGAATTCATACACAGAACAACTGATATAAATTTATACGGTTGCGCTGTATAGCAATAAAATATTAGGTGAATTGTTTGAATTTAGCAATGCAAATTTAGAGTAATTTTATGTACTGAGCAGAAAGTACATTAACGCTTAATCTGCAATACCAACTGTTAGCAGCGTCTACATCCCTTTGGTGGCTTGTTCAACAGCCCTGAATACTGCTTTAGATTTATTCATGATTTCCTGCCATTCATTTTCAGCAGTGCTGTCAGCAACAATTCCAGCGCCCGCTTGCACATGTAACTCTTGGTCCTTAATCACAGCAGTTCTGATTGCAATGGCCATATCCATATCACCATGCCAGCCCCAATAACCAACAGCTCCAGCATATACATTTCTTTTTACCTTTTCTAATTCAGCAATGACTTCCATGGCACGAACCTTGGCCGCTCCTGACAATGTACCCGCAGGAAAAACAGCTTTGATTATATCGGCATTGGATTTACCACTTTTAAGTTGTCCACGAATTTCCGATACTATGTGCATCACATGTGAATAATGCTCAATAATCATTTTATCTTTAAGTACAACAGATCCAATCTCAGCAATCCTACCAACATCATTTCGACCCAAATCAATAAGCATCAAATGCTCAGCCACCTCTTTAGGATCACTCAACAAATCTATCTCTAAGGCTCTATCTTCTTCAGCCGTCTTCCCTCTAGGACGCGTACCAGCAATTGGCCTTAAGGTAACCTCATCACCAATCCGTCTGACCAGAACTTCAGGTGAAGAGCCAACCACTTGATAGTCACCAAAATCCATAAAATACATATACGGACTTGGATTAGAAGCTCGCAATGCTCGGTAAACATCCAACGGGCGGGCATTGAATTTAGTAGAAATTCGTTGTGATAAAACCACTTGCATGATGTCACCAGATTCAATATAAGCTTTACATTGATCAATCGCCACATTGAATTCATCTTGGGTAAAACCTGTTTTAAAGTCAGTAGAATCTATGCTGTTTTGGTTAATCATTTCTGCATAACCAGTGGTTCCAGAACGTAATCGATGGGTTAAATCCTGTAACCTTTTCTTGCCTTTTTCATAAGCCAAGTCTTCACTGGGATCAACATGGACCATCAGCCAAACTTTACCTGCCAAATTATCAAATACGGCAATGTCTTCAGCCAGCATCATATTGATATCAGGTATATGCAAATGATCTTCAGGGGCCAAGCCAATTAACTTGGGCTCTATTTGTTCAATAATTTCATAGCCAAAATAACCCACTAAACCACCATTAAAACCAGGTAGTTCATCTATTTTGGGCACCGAATAACGGGCTTTGATGTTCTCTACCTGTTGTAGCACATCATCCACTTCATACTCATCAACCAAAGTGTCATAAGCAAATTCTTGAAATTTTTTCCCATGTACTTGAAACCTGAAGTTGGCAGACAAGCCAATGATTGAGTAGCGCCCCCAACGATCCCCGCCTTCAACAGACTCCAAAAGAAAAGTATGCTTTCCATTAGCCAGCTTAAGCCAGGCACTTAATGGTGTGTCTAAATCCGCAGATATACAACGATACAAAGGAATCCGGTTGTGACCGGCTTCAGCCATCTGATTAAATTGTTCTAGGTTCATCATGGGTCTTTTTCATTATGACAATTTGAAGCGTTAGTTTACAGCCTTGAAAACTTGATGCAAACCTTAAATTCGGATGAATTTTTTGTTGTCAGACTGATCAATTAAATCGCAATCATGTATTTTTATTAACGAAGTCTCACTTTTCTACAATGAATTACACTAAAATAAAGCTCACAGCACAGCTTGATTCTATGAAATATACAATAATTAATTCAATACTTATGTCAATGGTCAGCTCAGTGACTTTTGCCTCCTTGTCTTGTCAGCTCACAACTGAACCATCAAACCAAGACAGTCATGTTCGTCATTGGTCATTCAATGACAAACATTTAATTTGTGACGAATATGCACAAGACCTACCCTTCGGCAATCTAGAAAAATACCCTCTTAACGACTTGTTAGTCATACGTGGCCACATATCAGAGATCAATCAAGCCGACTTTAAATTGTTACACCACTACGCAGGTTATAGCTTGGTTCAACAACTTTCTAGCCATTATGATCAATCCGATGAACACCTGTCATTCATACCTTTAGATAAATTCAACTCAATCAATTCATTCAATGCAACAGCAAAAATGGGCAGTCCTGATATACAACTGTTGGTTGATCAAGTTGACCCAAGTCGATGGCTGTCAGACATAACAACATTAAGCAGTTGGTCTAGACAAACTGGGCAACCAGACAATGATTCTGCTGCTAATTGGATCGCTGCGAAATTCAATGCATTGAATTTTCAGGTCAGCCTACCCAGTTTTCAAGTCGGTCAAAATAACACACGAAACATCATGGCCATCAAAACTGGCTCAACCCGCCCTGATGATTGGTATTTAGTGGGCGCACACATGGATTCCACTTCATCATCCGATTTACAGGCTAACGCGCCTGGTGCTGTCGATAATGCCAGTGGTTGTGCGGCAGTGATTGAAATGGCCAGGATAAGCAGCCAATACAACTTTGAAGGCACCTTGGTGTTTATCTGTTACTCAGGCGAAGAACAAGGCTTAATCGGCAGTGAATTACATGCCGACACTCTGATTAACCAAGGTGATGACAGTAAAATCAAAGCCGCCTTAACCCTCGATATGGTTGGCTACACCAGTAACAATGACCACGAGTTGTTATTGGAATCATCGGCTACGTACCAAAGCTTAATGAATGAAATGGCTCAAAACGCCGCCACCTATGCGCCAGGGCTAACCATTCAAACCACCACCAACTACTTTGGCTCAGACCATGTTTCATACATTGATAATGGCATGCCAGGCGTGCTTTCAATTGATGTTGATTATGACATCTATCCTGGCTACCACCGCAGTACAGACTTACCAGAAAATATCAACACCACCCAAGGTGAATACATCATCATTACCAACTTAGCTACTTTGGTTGATAAAGCAGTGGTGCTGGGCTTATCAGATTTAATATTTATCAATGGTTTTGATTAATTCACTCTGAATAATCGTACTCACCGCCTTTTTCTAATGCTTTTTTATACGCAGGTCTTTCTTGAAAGGTCCTGACATACTTAAAGATATTTGGGTGAGAGTCTTTGGTAATCGCACCTTTGGCTACACTGGCCTCTAATGGAAAAGACATTTGAATATCAGCACCGGTAATGGTATCGCCAGCAAAATAGTCGTTGGCTGACAAATGCGCTTCCACATATTGAAAATGATTTTTGATATTGGGCGTGACAAACGAAGACATCACCTTATTGGCAATACCATTGGCAATCGGCTTAACAAAAAATGGCATCTGTGAACTTTTGACTTTATCAAACACTATTTTCAGCAACAAGGGTGACATCAGTGAACCTTCAGCATAATGTAACCAATACATATAGGCGGGGTATTTTTTGCTGTTGCGTCGAGGCACCCAATTGCCACTGCCGTATTTATAACCTAAGAAATCAATAATCGCCCCCGACTCTGCCAACACCTGATCACCCTCTGTAACCACTGGCGATTTTCCCAATGGATGTATGGCTTTTAACTCATCGGGTGCCAGTTGGGTTTCTGCATTCCTGGTATAAAATTTAATTTCATATTCAACCCCCAGTTCTTCCAAAAGCCATAGGATACGTTGTGATCGGGAATTATTTAAATGATGAACTGTAAGCATATTGATTGCGGTGTTTGGAAAGCTTTACAGTTTAGCATTATTACAACTCAGATTCGACCTGTCAGTGGTTTCACCTGAGCTGATAACGAACGACTAGCCATCAAGCCAATGGCTTATTCTTTAACCACAACAACTTTACCATTGCGTTTTCCTGAAGCAGCGGCGGCCACAGCTTGCTTGATGTCTCTCACTGGATAAGTAGCATGTATCGGAGCTGACAACTTACCTTCTGCAATTAAACCAATCAAAGAACCATACAAGGCCTGTTGCTTAGCGGGTGTAGACGTTCTGAACCATTTAGCCAACCAAAAGCCACGCACGGTGATGTCTTTAAATATGATGACTGTGGGTGGCATTGAACAAGGTTCTCCACTCATGGCACCATAATTTACCAACGTAGCTCCTTCACTCAACACTTCACCCAAGCGTGCAGTGGCAGCACCACCTACAGCATCTATACCCAGCTTAACAACCGCTCCAGCAGTGGCGGCTTTAACCCGCTCAGCCAAATCATCGCCATCGACCAATACCACATCAGCACCCGCGGCCAATAAAGGCTCAACCAAAGACTCGCGACGAACCACATTGATTGTTTTCAAGCCACGCAATTTAGCCAAAGTAATCAGGTAAGAACCGACACCTGAATTGGCTGCATTTTGAATCACCCAATCGCCTGAAGAGAGATCAACAAATTCACTCAACAACAATGAAGCCGTCGGCGGGTTGACTGTTATCATTGACAATTGAATCGGGTCTACCTCATTGGGCAAAGCAATCAATTTGTCAGCCTCTGCCACCATATGTGTAGCCCAAGTACCAATTCCAATTGGCAACAAAACGGTTTGACCAATCGCTGGTTCTGACACATCTGATGCATGTTCAATTACTCGGGCAACACCTTCGTTACCGCCAATCGCGGGCAGTGGCGGCAGAATGCCATAGTGGCCCGTTAAAGTGAGGACATCTGAAGGATTGATTGGCGCTGCCAACATCTCAAGCAAAACTTGACCTGCTTGTAATTGAGGCTTCTCAAAAGGCACTGCTTCAATCAGGTCTTGTGGAATGGGGCCGCGTGACTTGTATTCTGCTTTTAACATGAATTTGCTCCTAAATTAATCGAAAAGAATGGTGTTATTGTAACTTAACAGAGGCATGATGAACCCTTATATAGACAAATCAATAGCCTTGTAAATATTGGTTTTGATCATCCTCTAAAATACTCATCCAAGAGCCGTAAGTTGGGTTACTGAGTACAATCCATTTACTGCCCCAAAGTGACTCATGTTGTTTAACCAATAAATCGCGCTCATGGATAGAAGTGTCTTTTTTTACATGTGGTAAAAAGTCGCCTAAATCATCCCCAACCAACATTAAAACGCGATGATTTTCAATGATTTCATCCCTTCTTGATTGCTTTTCAGACAACCAATGACTTTCTTCATATTTCAACATCACGTTTTCATTTCTAAGACCATTGATCCCAACGCTTTTCAAATTACTGATGGTATCTGCTTTTTGTGGGCATACCGAAGTGTCATCAGGCCTTTTTTTACAATCACGATTGGTTATATAAAATATTTCAACACCGAGCCTATTGGCCCTATTGATAAATTCTACAGCACCAGGCACGGCGGGAGCGGATCTTAAAGCCACCCATCGATCCCACTCTTGATCATCATACAAAACACCATCAAGCACCATTTTTGCCTGAAACTGCGTATTGTCTAAAACAGTTTCGTCAACATCAAGAATGACAGCTGTAGGTAGGTTTTGAAAATCAGCAGCTGGCTGCAAAGCGGCGGTCCAACTCAAGTCATTGATGGCTTGTTGTAAATGACTTTGTGCCGCATTGTAGGCTTGGTAGGAAAGTGCCTTAGACTCTGAAGCAGTTTGCAACCACAAAGTACTGTAAAAATTATCATGGGCAAACTTGTTTTTTAGGCTTTTATGAGCGCAGGCATTCAATAAGCTGAAAATGCAGAGGACTATGGTTATTTTACTTATGTTATTCATGACAGACCTTAATTGGATGCATTCACTGTAGCATCATTAAACAATAAAAACAGTGGCAGAATATCCGCAACAGTAAGGCCTGTCAATTAACACCATGCCAGGCCATTAAACCTTGGCCAGTTCTTGAGCCTGCCGTTGCCACCGTTGAATGATTTTATCGCAAACATCAGGACTCATTTTCATCAAATCAGCCGCCATTGATTTGGCTTCTGCGAACAATTCAGCATCTTGCTCCGGATTTGAAAAGCGGAATTCCATACTGCCTTTTTGCCGCGTGCCTAGTATTTCACCCGGTCCACGCAGCTTTAAATCCTGTCTGGCTATCTTGAACCCGTCGTTGGTCTCTCTCATAGTGGTGAGTCTAACTTGGGCATTTTCACTTAACGGAGCTTGGTACATCAACACACAATGGCTTTGGCGGTTACCACGGCCCACCCGTCCACGTAACTGGTGTAATTGCGACAACCCCAATCGCTCGGCATTTTCGATCACCATCAAACTGGCATTGGCAACATCCACCCCCACTTCGATAACTGTTGTGGCTACCAACACTTGAATTTTATTGGCTTTAAAACGATCCATCACGGCTTGCTTGTCATCACTTTTTAAGCGACCATGAATCAACCCCACTTCTAAGTCAGGAAACCAGCCCTTCAATTCATCAAAGGTGTCTTGAGCTGCTTTGGCTCGTAAATGTTCAGACTCTTCAATTAAGGTGCACACCCAATAGGCTTGTTCTCCTTGATCACAGGCATGACGGATGCGTTCAGCCAATTGTGGCATTTTGTTATTATCTATCAACACCGTATTAATGACTTTTCGATTCGGTGGCAATTCATCAATCACAGAGATATCCAAGTTGGCATAAGCGATTTGAGCCAACGTTCTTGGAATGGGAGTCGCTGTCATGATTAAGCTGTGTGGCGTGTAACCAGCTGCCTGGCCCTTTTGTTTCAACAGCAATCGCTGATGAACCCCAAACCGATGTTGTTCATCAATAATCACCAAAGCCAAATCACGATAGATCACATCAGCCTGGAACAAGGCATGGGTACCAATGATCACATCAGCATCGCTCACTATTTGAGCCAATATTTCAGTCCTGACTTTGCCTTTAATCTTGCCAGATAAAAACACCACTTTTTTATCTGCAAAGTATTCTTCAAGCGTCAGTAAATGCTGCTCAGCCAAAATTTCTGTCGGCGCCATCATCACGGCTTGCCTACCATGAACCAAAGCAGCTTGAATAGCCAAAGCAGCCACCACGGTTTTACCACTACCCACATCGCCTTGAACCAGTCTTTGCATGGGGTGATTGCGAGCCATGTCTTGGTGGATTTCGCTCACCACTCTGTGCTGCGCTGCAGTCAACTCAAAAGGCAATCGACTGAGTAATTCTGACTTTTGTTTTTCACCAATCGGCATAACTGGAGCCATCAATTCCTCAATCGCAGTTCGTGCCTGATGCATGGCCAAAAAATGAGCCAGTATTTCTTCAATTTTCAACCTTTGTTGGGCTGGATGGCTGTGATTAATTAATTTCGCCACTTCAGCATCAGCTGGCGGTCTATGAACAAATTTCAAAGCATCTGTCAAAGTCGGCATATGTTGTGAAACCAGCCATTCAGATGGCAGCAGTTCATCCAATTGGAATGCACCTTGCTCTAACAACGTGATGGCTTGAGCGGCTGTTTTTTGTAATAACTTTTGTGAAATACCTTCTGACTTGGGGTAAATAGGCGTCAATGACTTAGCCAATGCAGGCTGCTCATCACCTAGACTGAATTCAGGGTGAATGATTTCCATGCCATGCATACCATGTTTGATTTCACCATAAGCACGTATTCGCATGCCTGTTTTCATTTTGATTTTTTGCGAATAATAAAAGTTAAAAAACTTTAATTGCATAAACTGAGTCCCATCATCAATTTCGCACACCAAAATAGGCCTTCTGCCTTGTGTCACATACGATTTGGTTATTTCACCTTCAACCTGGGCATAACTGAAGCCTGCCAGCTTATCAATGGGGGTGATTTTAGTTTTGTCCTCATAACGCAACGGCAAATGGAACAATAAATCCATCACATCAGTCAAACCAAACTCTTGGAGTTTAATTGCGGTGGTTTTTCCTACGCCTTTGAGTTCAGTGAGCTCCATACTGAATGAGTATACTGTGGGAACTAGCTTACAGCAATGATGGCATCAATCTCAATCAATGAATCTTTAGGCAACCTGGCAACTTGCACGGCAGCTCTGGCTGGATATGGTGGTTGAATGTATTCACCCATGATTTGATTTAATTGTGCAAAATTTTCTAAATCCTGAAGAAACACATTAAGCTTAATCGCATTTTGTAATGAGGTATTTGCCGCCTCAGCAATGGCCGCTAAATTTTTAAACACTTGATGGGCTTGAACGACAAATTCCGCCGGTAACATTTCACCAGTTGCGGGATTCATGGGTATTTGACCAGAAGTGTACAAGGTATTGCCATGTACAATGGCTTGTGAATAAGTACCAATGGCTGCTGGTGCCAGTTCAGTTTTAATGATTTTTTTCATGATAGACTCTTTTAACATTCAATACTTCAGGGTGACTTTGTAGCTGATCCATTAAGCTTTGGGCATTCCTTTTACTCTCTACTTCAACCATGAATAATAATTGAGAGTAGCCTGTATCTTTGTCCTTTTGATCAATGGTGACAATATTAACATCTTCACCCGCAATAACGGATGCCAAATTAGCGAGGACACCGGTGCGATTCACCACATCAACTTCTAGTGAAGTTTTGAATGCTCCTGTGGTGTTGATGTTCCAACTACAATACACTTTTCTTTCAGGCGAACTTTTTAAAGTTTCATATAAGTTGATACAAGCACTGCGATGAATAACCACACCTTTGGCTGGACTGAGGTAACCTGTGATGTCATCACCTGGAAGTGGCAAACAACAATTAGGGTAGTTAACAATTGACCCTTCAGTTCCATCAATACTCAGCGCTTCTTTAGGCTGATAATCCTTGTCCAGTTTTCTTTGTTTCATCAACGGCATCAATTTTCTGGCCGCTATCGATGGCAACAAACGTCCAAAAGCAAACGATTTTAACAACTCATCCATGCTGTTTAACTGATAATGTTTTAACACCCGTTTGACTGACCTTGGATCTAATTTTTCAAAAGAGTGATCAAAAGTATCCAATGCTCGGTCCAACATTCGATGACCTAAAATTAACGCGTCCTCATCTTTGATGTCTTTAAGTTCTTTTCGTATCGCTGTGCGCGCCTTACTGGTGACTACAATCCGCAACCAATCCGCATTGACGGTTAAGCCACGAGCTGACTTTATTGATACAGTATCCCCTGTATCTAGAACTTGTGACAAGGTGGCCAGATTGCCGTTCACCACTGCACTTTCTGCATGCGAGCCAACCGAGGTATGAATAGCAAAAGCAAAATCCAGTACACATGATTTACTTGGCAATTGCACAATGTCCCCTTTAGGCGTAAAGACATATATCTCATCGGTGCCTAAATCTCCTTTCAGGTTTTCATAAAACTCCAAAGAACTGCCTGAATCTTTTTGTAATTTAAGTAATGAGTTAAGCCAACTGCGAGCTTTGGTTAATGATTGGGTTTGCTGGGCATTTTTATGTTTATAGAGCCAGTGCGCAGCCACCCCCGCTTCTGACAATTGATCCATTTCTTCAGTTCTTATTTGAACTTCCAACTTCATTCCAAATGGCCCCGTCACCACTGAATGCAAAGACTGGTAACCATTTTGTTTGGGTACTGCGATGTAATCTTTAAATCCATTTTCATTGGGCGGATACAAATTATGAATAACCCCTAAAGCCCAATAACATTGGTGTAGTTCTTTGACCACAATCCTGACGCCGAACAAGTCATGAATATCTTCGATATCCACTTGTTTAGATTTGATTTTTTTGTAGGTACTGTAAGGTGATTTTTTTCGGCCGGTCACTTCTGCGTGCATTGAAGATTCAAGCAATGCCTTTTCAATATTCTTACGAATTTTTTCAACCGCTTTTTTACGATTTCCCGCAATTTTAGTTGAGGCATCGTGAATTAACTTGTATTGATTCGGGTGTAACGCTTTGAAAGCATGGTCTTCTAACTCATGCTGGATAGCCTTTAAACCCATGCGTTCAGCTATCGGCGCATAGACATCCAATGTTTCTCGCGAAATTCTGCGTTGACCAGATGCACTCATGGCCGATATGGTTCGCATATTATGTAGTCGATCAGACAGTTTAATAATTATCACCCTGATGTCATCTGCCATCGCAAACAACATTTTTACAAAGGTTTCAGCTTGGGCTTCTTTCAAGTTTCTAAACTTCAACTTATCAAGTTTAGTAACCGCTTCGACCAAATTAGCTACGTCTTCATTAAATTGTTCACAAATATCAGCGTGCGTGACTTCGGTGTCTTCAATCGTATCATGCAACACACCAGCTATCAGGGTATCCACATCCACCCGCAATTCGGCCAAAACCGTAGCCACTGCGATTGGATGAGTTATATAGGGTTCACCAGACTTGCGAATCTGTTTTTCATGGGCCGCAGCGCCATAATGAACAGCCTTCCTGAGTTTTAATTTTTCGTCTGAATTGAGGTATGAATTGGTTTTTTCTTTGAGCGTTTTAAAAGCAGCTTGAACGGCTTTATGGCTCATGGTTTTGGACGTGAATGACAACTCACTCACATCCAGCACCTATATAATTGATTGATGATTGTAACGCTATTCTGCGTCTTCATTGTCTTGAGTTTCAGCCGCTGCATTCCATGCTTCTAACTCTCTGGCTCGCTTGGCTTCTAATTCCAATTCAGCCAAAACATCATCATTGATTTTATCTTCAGCAATTTCTCTTAATGCCAATACAGTTGGTTTGTCATTTTCTTCTTCAACCATTGGCTCTTGTCCATTGGCAATCAAACGCGCACGTTTGGCAGCCATTAATACCAAATCAAACCTATTAGGTACTTTCTCTAAACAATCTTCTACTGTGACTCGTGCCATAATATTCCCATCAAATTCAAGCTAATCGCGCATTGTAATCAAAAAACCACTAAAGTTCAAAACAAATACACTCAGAAAGCAACAATAATTACCTACCAATCCCTTTATCTGCGGCTATTTCTTCCTGCCTTTCTTTATCACTGATCAAAGGCTCATATTCAGCAATCAACGCATTGATTTCTGCTGAATCGTAATAATCCAATCCTTCGTCCTTTTTTAAATTCCTTAAAATACGAACAGCCCGATAATTTCGACCCATATAATGCTCTTTTCTTGCCATCGCCTTTCCAGATTGAATCGTTTTCAATGCATTGTAATAAGCGATAGAAAGTAAATCATAAAAATGTGGATTACTGGGTTGTAACTGAATCAGCTTTCTTAAATTAATTATGGCTAGATCAATCCATTCAAATGATTTTGATTCCAACAATATTTGAGCCGTTGTTTCTAATACAGTTTCATTCTCACCATTCCATTTCAATAATTTATCAATTTCAGACTTGGCCAGTTCAGGATCAATTTTAGCTAATATCTGCACTTTCAACAAATCAACTATATGCTTAACCGCTGGATTTGGTTTAAATTTTGACAGGGTGTCTAACGCATCTTTGAATTGATTTTTCTTATACTGATAAAACGCATATCCATACATATTCGCATCTTTATCTATACCATTTTGAGTTAAACGGCCAGTGTAATATGCAGCCAAATCTGTGAACTCATCAACAGTCATTACTCTGATGCGCTCTCTCACATATGAATACATTTCAGATTCAATATACTCCTTTTTCGGAAATGCTTTTAATCGGTTCTTGGCTTCTGTTACTCGATTAACAGACAGTGGGTGAGTCCTTAAGTACTCAGGCAGTTTATACCTTGGGTCAATTCGATTTTTTTGCATGAGTTTAGCAAAAAAACTGGCCATTCCTTCTGGGTTCAACCCTGCTTGGTACAAAGTATTGATGCCGACTCTGTCAGCTTCATACTCATGATACCTGGTAAAATTAATCGCCAACTGTTGCTGTATAGCCGACATACTGGCAGCGATGGCCAGTGGCGCATCTCCACTGTTGCTTGACTGCGCTGCCACAACTGCAGCCAACATACCCAACAGAATCGGCACTGTAGATTTCTGTTGTTTAGCCATCATTCGTGAAATATGACGCTGATTCACATGCGCTATTTCATGGGCCAAAACACCTGCAAGCTCACTTTCTGACTCTGTTTCTAGCATTAAACCTGAATAAACCACAATCAAACCGCCAGGATATGCTGACGCGTTAATCACATTGGCCGGCACCATATAAAAATCAAATGGTTGCTCAGGTTTACCTGAATATGCGGCCAATTTATAACCCAAGTGATATATATATGAGGCCACCACAGGATCTGTCATTACAAAATTATATTGATGCATCTGTTCTTTAATGCTTTGCCTGTAGCGCTGTTCATCATCAGCCGACAGTACCTTATCCGCCGGATTCCCTAAATCAGGTAACTTGTATTCGGCCAAGGATCGATTGCCACTGCAAAATAGAATAATCAGTGTGAGTAATATTTTTTTCATGTACATATTGTAGACATCTGACCAGAAAATAGATGTAAAATTCAATTAGAATATAACTATTTATGATCAATTGGATTATTTTCAATCAATAAACCACGTTAAGCCATGTTTAAGCAGTTCACTAAAACGCAATGACACATAAAGTAACAACCCAACAGACATGAAATTTAATTTACTGATTAATCCATCACACACTTGGAAAAGCAGCCATCACCATGCCTTAAGTCTAGCCCAATCAATGCTACTCAATGGCGATGAAATTTTATCTGTTTTTTTCTATGGAGAATCATCACAAATTGCTGCATATTCTGATTTACAACTAGAGTGGATACAGTTACATCGACAACAACAATTTGAGCTGTTGATTTGTCGCACCATGATTGAATCACAGCAGATTAAAGTACAGCTTCAACCAGAGTTCAAAATAGTGGGCATGAGTCAACTGGCATTAGACATGGAACGCTCAGACAAAGTGGTGGAGATCGTTTAATGAAATGCCTATTTATATTAAACAATAAACTCAATGCCACGCAAATTGAAAATCAATATTTGTTGATGCTTGCCATGCTTAATTTTGACCATGAAGTTAATTTGTTATTTATCGGAAGTGCATTTAGCCAATGGCAGCAGGACCCTCAACTGTCTAAACACCTTGTGGCATTAAATATGTATGGTGCCAAGCCATATATATTATCAGACCATCAACTTGTACCAAGAAAAGAAAACCCAATACCATTAAATCCTGCTGAATTTAAGTTGATGAAAAACAAAATGGATTTTATCTCATGAGCACTTTGCATTTGTATCACTGGAAAAGCACTGATGACCTAAAGTCACGAATCGATCTGATAAATCAAAATGACAGCCTACTTATAATTGGCGAAGTGAACCAACAAGAAGTAAGCGTTGTTGAGCAAACATTTTCAAACCGCTCCATTCAATGGTATCTTGTAAAGCAACAAAACAAACCCCACATTAGCCAGAACGTTATCAGTCACGATGATTGGCTCAAGCTGATACTCAACCATCAAAATTGCTTTGCTTGGAAATGAAAAATATACAACTAGACTCAAATGGCCACTTACTGGATCCAGATCAATGGTCAAAAAAACGGGCATGCCAGCTGGCAGAATGTGACCAAATCAAACTAACTGAAGATCACTGGTTGGTGATTCATGCCGTCAGAGACATTTATAAAATAACCGGCGAAACGCCTCCTATGCGACTTTTAATCAAAGAATTGAATAAAAGAATTGATGAGGACATCAACTCTCGATTCCTTTACAGGCTTTACCCCGAAGGTCCTGTGAGACTTGCCAGCAAACATGCCGGCTTACCTAAACCAAAACATTGTATGTAACCATGAATAAAATAATTATCTATAGCACTTTAATTTGCCCGTATTGCAACGCAGCTAAACAACTGTTAAACAGTAAAGCACTCAAATACAAGGAAATCAGAGTAGACCTAGACAGACAACAACGACAGACTATGATTCAAAAGTCAGGCAGAACCAGTGTCCCACAAATTTTTATCAATGATCAACACATCGGTGGATTTGATGATTTGAACGCTTTAAACCGCTCAGGGAAACTCGACCAAATACTTAATTAGTCAGCTGAAACGGGGATGATTGTTTTAGGCCAAGATTCAATAATGGCATTCACCAACGTTGCCAAAGGAATGGCAAAGAACACACCCCAGAAACCCCACACACCACCAAAAAACAATACCGCCACTATGATAGCGACTGGATGCAAATTATTCACTTCTGAAAATAACCAGGGAACCAACACATTTCCATCAAGCATTTGTATGATTCCGTAAGACACCATTACATAGGCAAATGGACCCGTCCAACCGAATTGAACAAAAGCCACCAAAGCAATAGGTACCGTGACAGCAACCGCTCCAATAAATGGCACCAAGACGGAGAAGCCAGTTAAAGTTGCCAACAGTACAGCGTACTGAAGATCCAAAAATATAAAAACAATATAACTGCTCAGACCCACCAATAAAATTTCAAAGGCTTTGCCCCGAACATAATTGCCTATCTGTGCATCGACCTGGCGCCAAACCGACAAAGTCAATTTTGAATCTTTGGGAATAAATTGTCGTAACCAACTAACGATCACTGCTTTGTCTTTCAATAAAAAGAAAACTAAAATTGGCATCACGACCAAAAATACAGCAATCGAAAATGCTGAAAATACCGAAGACACTGTTTTACCTAATATGGTTTGACCCATTGTTGACATTTCATTGGTCACACTGACAATTAAAGAATCAACTTGCGCCTCTTTAATCATCGCAGGGTATTTATCAGGCAAGGCTCTTAGAAAGTCCAAACCCGTGGCAATGTACGCCGGCAGAGATTGAGCCAATTGAGTCACCTGTGCGGTTAACTTGGGCACCAACCAAATAATCAACACAAACAATACCGCAATAAAAATCAAAAACACCAAGCCAACAGCCAACACCCGAGGAAACTTCAGCTTTTCCAGTCTAACAATGACACTTTCAAGCAAGTATGCAACCACGATACTGGTTAAAAATGGTGCCAGAGGCCGGCCGAAATAGATAACGAATACAAATCCGAATATCAATGCCGAAATGAGAATCACTATTTGTGGGTCAGAAAAATTGCGTTTAAACCAGCTTGAAATGACATTCATTGATGAACCAGAGGCTTGTGTAGTCAGTGAAGACTGTAATCAAAAAGTAAACAACCAAGATAACACAGCTTCAGTGTGCTTACCCTTAAGTTCGCTGCTTACGCTGCCAAAATCTGTACGTCCAAAGTTTAATGGCTTCGGCGCATAACTTGCATATAAATCCAATTCTCCACCTAACAATGGAGTACTTAAACCAACCCGAACACTATATGATGCAGAGATGGCATTAAGAATGGTGGTTAAATCTTGATCGGTCGCTGGTGGTTGTTGTCTGCCGGAATACTCCAGATTCAATCTGGCACCACCCTTGAATGAATGTTCATAGCCGAATGAGTAAACCGTGTGATCATCCCATAGAAAGTCAGGACTTTCGAAATCATTCAAAAAAGTTAAAAATATATCTGGATAAGAGCGGCTGACAAATGCATTGATGTCACTGTAAAAACTGTGCGTAGCCCTTACCGTTATAGAGTCTCTTTCAGAAATGTCGAATCCAACAGCCAAATCAAACTGCTCTGGAATATCAAAATCCGCAGGATCAGCTTGCACACCTAGCAAGCGACTGAATCCATCCATATCAATTTTTGATTGGTATTTGGCATCAACGATAAAACGATTAAACATTCTTTGAGACAAGCCCAAATTTAACCCCAAGCCATTGCTGGTTTCAGAATAACTGACAGCATACAAATCCAACTGATCAAAACCATTTATCTCAGAGGCTAAAAAATTAACATCTGAATAATTTTGCTGGGCGAACACCACAGCCAAACTCAATTCAGAGTGCTCATTCACACGATAAGCAACACCCGGCGCAAATAGACTGCGTCTGAACGAGTCCTTACTATTCAATATAAACTGATCATACTGAAATTGACTTTCTTGAAAACTAACTGTCTGCAGGAAAGATTGGTCATAATCGAAAGTAAAGAAATATGCTTTGTCGTCAATTAAGTTGGTTAATTGATTGAACCTGGCTGCATTAAAGTAATATTTAGCGCCCTGAAAACTCAAAACATCAGCAAATTGATCAATTTGGCTGAGCTGAAGGTTTGAGTAGAAATTAGGCAAAATTCGTTTGGCGATGTCATTCCGCCAATGTCCCAAATCCATTTTTCCATCTAACAAACTCAAATCGCTGGTTGTATATTGCCAAGGCTGATCTTCATTTACTGTCGAATAGGCAGCAGCAATTGATGCATTTTGCATCAAGCCAATAGCCAACATCGCTGAGTAGGTGGTTTTTAAAAGGTTTCTTAACATTTATCTTATATTTCGCTCTAAGGTGAATAATGGCAAAAAAACAACAAAATGTCAATTTTTCACGTCCAAATTCACTAAAAAAACCATTAAAAAGCCGAAGATTTGTTGCAAAAACACAACACACCTTCAAAACAAGCTAAATTCACAACCTTGAAATCACCGCATCAGTGAAGTCTGCAGTGAAAGCAGAACCACCCAAATCACCAGTTAACCGATCCTTTTCTAACAACGTTTTTCTGATTGCTGTTCTGATCTGATTAGCCTCTTTAACATGACCCAAATGCTCTATCATCATGGCAGCAGCCAAAATTAATGCAGTTGGATTGGCTATTTTCTTACCCGCTATGTCCGGCGCAGAGCCATGTACTGCTTCAAACATCGCCACATCGGCACCAATATTAGCCCCTGGAGCCATTCCCAAACCACCCACCAAACCAGCACATAAATCAGAAATAATGTCACCAAATAAATTGGTGGTAACAATCACGTCAAATTGACTAGGATTCATTACCAATTGCATACACGTGTTATCAACAATTAAAGTATTGAATTCAATTTCCGGATATTCTTTGGCCATTTCTTGTGCCACTTCCAAAAATAAACCAGATGTGGTTTTCATGATGTTGGCTTTGTGTACAGCCGTGATTTTTTTGCGACCAGCTTTTTTTGCTATTTCAAACGCATAACGTACAATGTTTTCTGATGCTTCTCTGGTGACAACAATTTTTGACTCAGCAATTGTACGGTCTTCATTGATGGTTTGACCTTCACTCAAATAAGCGCCTTCGGTATTTTCTCTGATTGTCAAAATATCAATGTTTTCATACATTGACTTAGTGCCTTCAAAGGTCACTACAGGACGCACATTTGCATATAAATTAAAATGCCTGCGCAATGCCACATTAATGGAACTAAAACCTTTTCCCACTGGAGTAGTTAATGGCCCTTTTAGACAAATTTTATTGGCCTTAATCGCATCCAACGTTTCTTGTGGTAACAAATCACCATGCTTTTCCAAAGCCTCTAAGCCGGCATCTTTATAATCGTATTCAAAGCCCAAATCCAATTGATCTAAAACTCTGATGGTTGCATCCATTATCTCTGGCCCTATGCCATCGCCTTTTATTATTGTTATTTTTTGTGTCATCACTTAATATCCTGTTGGTTCAGATTTTCGCCGGCATTATAACGCATTGACCACTATATGTCTTTGACTGCAGTCAAAACCGCATCGACATGTCCTGGCACTTTGACTTTTCGCCACTCAGCCAATACCAAACCTTCATGATTCAATAAAAACGTACTGCGCACGATACCCATGAACGTTTTGCCATACATGTGCTTTTCTTTAACCACATCAAAAGCCTGACACAACACCTCATCTACATCGGCGATCAAGTCTAAATTCATGTCATACTTACGCTTAAAATTTTGTTGTTTTTTCAAACTGTCAGCAGAAATCCCAACCACATGACAACCCAAGGCTTTAAATGCGTCTATTTGGGCACTGAATTCATTGCTTTCAGTGGTACATCCTGGGGTATTGGCTCTGGGATAAAAAAACAACACCAACTTATCTTGGCAGATATCAGCCAGCGATTGCTCAGCTTCATTTGTCATTAAGTTCTTATGCTGCCAAATTTTATTATCTATTTTAACCATTGTTTAATACACGTTTTTATAAAAAAGCATATAATTATGCGCTTTTGAAGTTTTTATACAAGTCAAATTATGGGCCAAATTCAAGCCAAAGACCTGTCCGGATGCATGGTGGCACTCGTTACACCAATGAATTCAGACAACAGCATTAATTATTCCGAATGGGAAAAACTGATTCAATGGCACATTGAAATCAAAACCGATGCCATCATAGTTGCTGGCACTACTGGCGAATCATCGCTGTTGAACCAAGATGAAATTGACCTGTTAAGTTTATCCGCAATCAAATTATGCAGCAGCACGTCAACCAAGGTCATCATTGGTACAGGGGCGATTGAACCCAATAAAGTCATTGCCGCCAATCAACGTGCCAAAGACAATGGAGCCGATGCAGTTTTAGTGGTTACTCCTTATTATTTGACCCTGACCCAGAACGCCTTGGCTGAACATTTTGTTTATATTGCAAAAAACACAGCATTACCCATCATCCTCTATAACGTGCCTTCCAGAACAGCCAATGACTTACAAGTTGCCACCACCGCAAAATTGGCAAAAATTGAAAACATCATTGGTATTAAGGAAGCCAAGTCCGATTTATCAAGGATAGAACAACTGGTAAAAATTAAAAACTTCGCCGTATTATCAGGTGATGACGGTAGCTTTATGGCCGCCATGAAATTAGGCGCTCATGGGGTGATCAGTGTAGCAGCTAATGTGAGACCCCAAGCCATCAAAGCCTTGTGCAATCACATGCAACTTGGTGATGAAGCACAGGCCAAACACATCAATACAGAATTATCCCCGTTGTATGACTTTTTATTTCACGAACCCAATCCTTGTCCGGTTAAAAGCTTGATGCATCACACAAATATGCTATCATCTGGCATCCGAAAACCCTTGGTCATGACTGACATCAAAACAAATCAAGTCAAACCATTTACCCAATCAATCATTCAGGAGTTTAGCTCAATATGAATCCAATGTTGAAAACCTTGTTATTAATCAGTTTATTTTTGATTCTCGCCAACTGTAGCCGCTTGGTTAAGCAAGATGAGGCCTATTTAAAAGCTGAAAGCACACCGGTACTGACTGCTGTAGAAGGTAAAGACATGCCTAGAACCAGCAACAATCTAAGCATCCCCAACGTTGAAGCAGAAGGTTCTGAGGCTTCACCAGATTCTCGACCACCTGACATGGCTTTTGCTCGACGCAGAAGCGAAGATGAAAATGTGGTTATCATAGAATCTCAAGGCATGCCAACCATAGAAATATTTAACAATAAAGACGCTTGGGAATTAATCCTTGATGACCATGGCCGCAATTGGCAGCTCCTGAGCGAAGATCAAGAGAATTGCCAAGCCACTTTTCGCTTCTATGATCCAATTGCCGAAGAAGATTCAAACCAAGGTTTCTTCAAAAAGCTTTTTACTTTTAACAGCAGTTATATTGATCGATCAGGGGACTATCTTTTGACCTGCTTAAAACTTCCACAAAAGCAGCAAATTTGGTTGCAAACCGTAGACTTTGCAGCACCATCATCTTATGTGGTTGACGATATATTTTTAAACATTTATGAAGCAGCGACTGCAAAACCAGCAACTGAAGCTGAAATCGTCATAGATTAAGCGTTGCCAATAATCTGGACCCATTAAAAAAGGCGCATTTGGCGCCTTTTTTTTAATCACTCAAACCTTTTTTCTACTCACCTTTATCCAACAAATCGATCTTGTCTTTTACCTGCGCCCAATCATCCGCATCATCTGGCGCATCAATCATCGCAGTGATTACTGGCCATACTTCTGACAAGTCTTTATTAATCTCAATGAATTTTTCTTGACCCGCTGGCAAGTCATCTTCTGGGTAAATCGCTTCAATCGGGCATTCTGGTTCACACAAAGTACAATCAATGCACTCCTCTGGGTCAATCACCAAAAAATTAGGGCCTTCATGAAAACAATCAACTGGACACACCTCAACACAATCGGTGTATTTACACTTGATACACGCCTCAGTTACCACAAAAGTCATTCATTTGCTCCTTGATTTGATATAATGGCCAATTATACAACAAGCCGATAATTCGACGCCAATAAACTTGCTTAATATCAACCTCATAACATATACCAAAAACGAGCACAGACTCCCAACAGCCGAAATCAATCCCGCGGCCAAAAAAATCATTACTAAATTAGTAGAAAATGGCTTTGAAGCTTATTTAGTTGGCGGTGCCGTTCGTGACCTATTGCTTGGATTGCACCCCAAAGATTTTGACATTGCGACTGAAGCCACACCCGAAGAAATTAAATCAATCTTCAAAGGCAAATGCAGAATAATTGGCAGAAGATTTCGTTTAGCCCACATTTACATGGGCAACTGTATCTATGAAGTGGCCACATTCAGAGGCAGCGATCCTGGGGATCGTGTGATTAAAAAAGGACAGATTATTCGTGATAATGTGTTTGGCACCATTGACCAAGACGCACTTCGTCGCGACTTCAGCTGTAACGCACTGTATTACGATGTTATTGAAGAAAACATTTTAGATTTTGCCGATGGGGTCAAAGACTTAAAAACTGGCGAACTTAAACTTATTGGCGACCCAACCACTCGATTTATCGAAGACCCTGTTCGCATGTTAAGAGCCATTAGGTTTAATGCAAAACTTGGTTTGGCTTTAACCGATGAAATGCAACAATGCATTATTAACAACCGACACCATTTAGCCAAAGTTCCAGCGGCCCGGTTATTTGATGAAACCATCAAATTGTTTCATTGTGGCCACATGGAAATGGCATTTAACGCATTGGTAGAATTAAAGGTGCTAGAAATGTTATTCCCCAATGCAGCTAAAATCGTTAATGCAGAGCCCGAATGGCATGAATTTTTAATGACGGCATTCAGAAATACTGACCACCGTTTAAAAAATGGCTTATCAGTGACCCCGGTCTTTTTAACGGCCTGCGTGTTGTGGCTGGAGTTCATACCCATCTATCACCCACTGTGCCAACAGGGCAAAAACTCTCATGATGCATTACACGAAGCGGCAGGACAGGTTATGGTCAATCAGCGAGATGTATTGATGATCCCCAAAGCCATACAAAATGGCATCCGTCAAATGTGGATGTTACAACTCAGATTTAAAAAAATGTTTGGTAAAGGCGTATACAGTACATTACACCACCCAAGATTTCGCGCTGGATACGACTTCCTCTTACTCAGACAAAGCATCAATCCAGAGTTGGCAGCCAAGGCTGAGTTTTGGACCAACATTCAAACAATGGCACCTGAGGGCGTTAAAAGTTTAATTTTCGGCAAAAAAGTCAAGCGTAAAAAATTGAACTATAAGTTGTAAGCCATGACAAAAAATCTACATGGCAATGTGTGCTTTTTGGGTTTAGGTAGTAATTTAAATGACCCTATCAAACAATTAAAAAAGAGCATTCAACACCTGAACAAATTACCGCAAACCACTGTAATTGAAATTTCCAATTTTTATCGCTCCAAAGCCTGGGGCGTTACTGAACAAAATGACTTTATTAATACAGTGGTGAAAATTAACACCGCTCTTCGGCCAAAGTTACTGTTAAACAAAGTTAAAAAAATCGAATACCAGCTCATGCAGCGACAAATCAATAAACGCTGGCACAGCAGGGTTATTGATATTGACCTTTTAATATGGGGCAATATAACCATGAATAGAGCTGATTTAGTCTTACCACACCCATGGATCAGTGAGCGATGCTTTGTTATCCAACCACTTTTAGAATTAAAACCTAAATTACCCGCCTATTTACTCAAACAAATAACCAAGCACCAATTGAAGCACTCTTGCTTAAGCCAGCTCACCTCGGTGAAAAAGCCTCAAATGGCTGGATTAACCTTTAAGTAAAGCTTAAAACCGTTGTTTTTTTACAACAATTACACGTGTTTCAACTCATTTGTTGTTTTTTTTTAACAAAAAGACAAATGTGTGTTGCTTTTAAACAAATGTTGTTGTAATATTGTTACCAGTTTTAGAGTAAATCATTCAAAAACTCCAAGACAAGCAGGGCACAAAAGTAAAATATCGTATTTAACCCATCCAATTTGGATGGGTTTTTTTTTGGCTTAATTCCTTGCACATCAATACAATCATTATTGTAAACAAACCTCAAACCATTCTGTTATCAACAATTTCATATCAAGGGTTTTCCATACACCTAACGAGTGACCGCATAGCATGCTGCTCACCTGCTGTTATAATTTCAAACGACGACTTAATGACTGATCTTTAAAAACATCAGAACTTAAATAATATTGATTCTGGGGGAACACATTACAGGTTCTCTCTGAACAAGGGGAGAAATATGAATAAATCTGAGCCCCCATAAGATACAATCATCCTTTTGAAAAATCATCGCTAGTAGTGCAATGCAAAATAATCCAATTTGGAATCAATTACAACTCAAAGCCAAACAGGGCAATATCAAAAACCTAAATCATTTGTGGCAGGATACCGAAAGGCATCAATCACTGACTTTTGAATTTGAAGACCTTTATTTAGATTTATCTAAAAACTGGATTGATTCTGAAACGATAGACCTTTTGTGTCAACTCGGCAAACATGCTGACCTTAACAAGGCCATAGAAGACATGTTTAACGAACAAGTGGTTAATACCACGGACCAGTTACCCGCGACGCATACTACGCTAAGAGACCCTCAACACAACAATTATCAAACCAATATCCAAGCCATTTTCGATTTAGCCGACCAAATCAACACAGGCCATATCAAAACAGCCTTCGGCAAGCCAGTCACCCAATTAGTTAACATTGGTATTGGTGGCTCTTATTTAGGGCCTAGGTTGGTGGTGGAAGCACTCACTGAGCTACAAAGCGAAAGCCAAATTCCCGTTTATTTTGCCGCCAGTGTAGATGACTCATTAATCAACCAATTGTTCAAATCCATAGACATTGAACAATGTTTATTTTGTATCAGCTCAAAAAGCTTCTCAACAGTTGAAACTTTAATGAATGCACGTGCGGTTGAAAAAAAACTTAAGCAAGTTAAAGGCTACCATCCCAACAACACACAAAGTTCATTGATGGCGATCACAGCCAATAAAGAGCTCGCGTTAGAAGCAGGAATACCGGCATCGATGATACTGCCTTTTGATGAATCAATTGGCGGCCGCTTTTCACTCTGGTCAACGATTGGCTTCCCAATTGTTATGGCAGCTGGAAAAGATCAATTTAAACAGCTGTTAAACGGCGCCCATTTAATGGATCAACATTACCGACATCAAGCTTTCAATAAAAACATTCCTGTATTGATGGCATTGATGACTATTTGGTATAGAAATTTTATCGAGCTGGATGCTTATGGTTGCCTACCTTATGATGCTCGGTTACGAAGTTTACCCAAATGGTTACAACAATTGATGATGGAAAGCACTGGTAAAATGCATAATATCAAAGGTGAAGTCATCAACTACCCAACCACTCCTTGGGTATTTGGCGATCATGGCCAATTGTCCCAACATGCTTTCTTCCAAGCCTTTCACCAAGGGGTAGACGCCTTACCTCTGGATTTTATCGGTGTCTTAGAAAAAAATTCAAACAGCCAAGATTTTTTACTGTTCAACTTAATCGCCCAAGGCGCGGCCCTGATGCAAGGTAAAGAAGAAGACCACAGTATGAAAGGCTGTCCTGGCAACAAACCCAGCACAACTTTATTATTGAAAAACATGTCGGCAAAATCAATGGGGCAATTGTTGGCAATGTATGAACACATGATTTACACCTTGGCTGTCATTTGGAATATCAATTGCTTTGACCAGCCTGGTGTAGAACTGGGAAAAGCCATTGCCAGAGACATTCAAGAACATGTTGAAAACAACACTTTAAATGAGATGGCTTTGGACCCATCTACAATGGCAATGATTAAGAAAGTAACGGAACAATAAAATGACTCAATTGACAGAAAACATCGACCCAATCACTGGACAGAAATTCAGTAAATCCATCGATTTCAATCAAAAAAAAGACCGTTTAGAATCACGTTATCCTATGGGATCTTTTAAATCAGCATACCAAACTCAACTCAAAGACCTGGGTGTATCCGAAATCACCGAGCGTATCAGACAACATCAAGTCAAAGATAACATTAAACCCATCAAAGGCGTTAAAAACATCATTGCTGTTGCCTCTGGCAAAGGCGGAGTAGGCAAATCAACCATGAGCGTGATGTTGGCTAAAAGCCTACAACAACTTGGTGCCACTGTTGGCATTTTAGATGCTGACATCTATGGCCCCAGTATTCCAAAAATGTTGGGCGTCAGTCAAAAGCCAGAATCACCCGACCAAAAATCATTTCTACCGATTGATGCCAATGGATTACAAACCATGTCACTGGGCTATATTCTTGGTGAAAAAGACCCAGCCATTTGGCGTGGTGCCATGGTCACCAAAGCCCTGATGCAAATGGTAGAAGATACCCGCTGGTCTAAATTAGACTATTTAATTATGGATTTACCGCCAGGTACTGGTGACATTCAACTGACCATGATTCAAAAAATACCAGTAACCGCAGCTGTGTTGGTCACCACCCCACAAGACATCGCTTTATTGGATGCCCAAAAAGCGTTGGCCATGTTTCAGAAAGTAGACATACCGGTATTAGGCGTGATTGAAAACATGAGTACATTTATCTGTGATAACTGTGGTCATGAGGCACATATTTTTGGCCAAGATGGCGGCCAACGTATGGCAACTGAATTCGGTGTGACCTTGCTGGGGCAGATGCCATTGAACATTGATATTCGAAGCAACATGGACAACGGATCTCCTGCCAGTATTTGGCAAGACAGCCACCCTTTGAACGAAAAGGCATTAATGATTGCCCTACGGACTGCACAAAACTTAGCCAAGCTACCAATCAAATTCAGCTTAGCAGACAGCTTAAAGTTGCATAAAATTTAACCAAACCAACGATACAGAAAAAAATAACATGAGCATAAAATCAGATCACTGGATCCGCCGCATGGCAGAACAACATGACATGATCAGCCCTTTCGAGCCGAATCAAGTCAGAACCACTGGACGCAACAACAAAATCATTTCCTACGGCACTTCAAGCTATGGCTATGATGTCCGTTGTTCCGATGAGTTTAAAATTTTTCATAACATCAATTCATCCATCGTTGATCCTAAAAAGTTCGACCGCAAAAGCTTTGTTGACGTGAAATCAGATGTATGTATCATTCCACCGAATTCATTTTGTTTGGCTCGTACAGTTGAACACATCAAAATACCGCGCAATGTTCTGACAATTTGTCTGGGTAAATCAACATACGCTCGCTGCGGCATCATCGTTAATGTAACGCCTTTAGAACCTGAATGGGAAGGCCATGTAACTTTGGAATTTTCCAACACCACACCCTTACCCGCTAAAATTTATGCCAATGAAGGCGTGGCACAATTTTTGTTTTTTGAATCTGATGAAGTGTGCGACGTTTCATACAAAGACCGCGGTGGAAAATACCAAGGCCAACAAGGTGTGACCTTACCCAAGGCATGAAGGTTTTATCGTGAAAATAAGCCTCATTGGTAGTGGCTGGTTGGCAAAACCACTGGCATTGCAGTTTCAAGCCGATGGCCATGAAATCATCTTAACCTCTACCCAACAAGACAAAATAGCTGCGCTTAATGCAGTGGGTTTAAAGGCCTTACAGTATGAATTGGGTGACCAACTTTCCAACCCAAGCCAGTTATTTGACACTGATGTATTAATCATAGCGATTACCAGCAAGGACACTGAGGCATTTGATGTGTTGATGGATCAACTGAGCGAACAGCCTTGTCAGCATATAATTTACATCAGCTCCACTTCAGTCTACCAGAACAATAAACAAACTCACGATGAGAACAGCCAACAATTGAATCAAGACAATCCGATCTGGCAAATCGAACAACTGATTCAATCACATTCATCGGCTACGGTGATTCGCTTTGCTGGATTGGTCGGTCCTGGCAGACACCCTGGGCGATTCTTTGCGAATGGCAAAAAGCTGTTCAATGCCTCAGCCCCAGTGAATTTAATTCATTTAGATGATTGTATAGGCATTATTAAAGCCGTCATTGAAACCCAATCATGGAATCAAGTATTCAATGGCTGTGCAGACACCCACCCAAGCAAACTGACCTTTTATCAACAGGCTGCCAAACAATATGGAGCCGCTGATCCCATCACTGAAGATTCACAAACCAGTAGTTATAAGATAATTGACAACACCAAGCTTAAAACAATCTTAGGCTATCAATTGATTCAACCTGACGTGCTGAATATGCGCTTTTAAATTATAGCAGTCATGAGTCACTATCCACCTGCCCCAATATCAACCATGACTTACGATACTGCAGCATCAGTGTTCTACAGTAAACTTATAACTCATCAAGCAAATCATCAGCTGCTTCACAAGCCGCTTGAATGTCATTACCATCCTGCATTGATTTAGATATTTCACTGGCTTTTTTGGAAAACTCCATCAACTTTGAAACATCACCAGAAGCCGCCAGACCTTGAACCTTCACACTCAATTCTTGCAACTTATCCTTTAAATCATCTTCAGTACACGCAGACCCACATCCAGACAAAGCAATAACAGCAACTCCAGATATCAGTAAAAGTTTGATTTTATTTATCATGACCCACTCTTTTTATTTAAAAAAACCATCATAGCAGAATTCAGTACATTTTGATTTTGTCAAATGTTCAAAATGTATTTCTCTTAGAACAATGAACCAAACCACTTCTTTCTGGGCCACTTCAGTTTAAGTTTAATTAAGGAAGGCAGCTCGAACCCATACAGCGCACATAAAATATAGACTGTAGCGCGCGGATAGCTTACAACAACCAATTTGGGGGGCTCAGCCAAGAAACCTGACTGGAGTGATATAAATGTCGCGAGCCCTGAAAATCAGAGCTCACTCATTCTAAACTGACTCTCACATTACGCTTTTTTTGCCAAGCGAAGCCGCTTCTGCTATCGCGGTAGACCTACATCCATATGTAGCTCAGGAAGTGGAGTGTGAGCTACTTTAAATGGGTCCACAAATGCGTATAAGCCAAAGCCAATCGTTCAGCCAATTGTTCATTCGTGCTGGAGCCACCATGCCCACCTTCGGTGTTTTCGTAATACCAAATTGGATAACCATAAGACATCATTTTAGCCGCCATTTTTCTGGCATGCCCAGGGTGTACTCGATCATCTCGGGTCGAGGTAAAGAAAAAAGTAGCGGGGTAATCTGTATTGGGGTGCATGTTCTGGTATGGGCTATAGTTTTTAATATAATCCCATTGTTCAGGTACATCAGGATTACCAAACTCACCCATCCAACTGGCACCAGCTAAAAGTTTATTGTATCGTTTCATATCTAACAAAGGCACACCACAGACTACAGCACCATAGAGGTCAGGTCTTCTGGTCATGGTTGCGCCCACTAACAAACCGCCATTGGAACGACCTTCAATACCCAAATGCTCAGGTGAAGTGATTTTACGTTTAATCAAGTCTTCAGCCACTGCTTCAAAGTCATCGTAAGATTTGGTTTTATTTTCTAACAAAGCCGCTTTATGCCATTTAGGCCCATAGGCTCCACCACCTCTGATATTGGCCGAAACAAAGACACCTCCTCTGTCTAGCCACAATTTTCCGTAAGCCCCTTCCAAGGCTTCATAAGAGCCAGAATAGGAAGGTGTTAATGAGTTTCTAAATCCACCGTAAGAAAATATATGTGTTGGATTACTACCATCAAACTTAGTTTCCTTATTCATAACAACGAAGTAAGGAACAAAAGTACCATCAACAGATCGGGCAAAGAATTGTTCAACTTGGTAAGGTGAAGGATCAAAACTTTGGCTCTGAGACTTAACCGCTTTCGGTGTTAAGCTTTTGCCATTCACATGATATAGAGTTGGCGGTGTTATGAATGATTCATATTCAGCGAAAAATGCACCACTTTCATCATCTATGGACCCTACGTTAATAGCTCCGTTACTAGGAAATGAAACTGTTTTAACATCCCAACTGCCATCATTAGGGCGGTAGACATTCACTTGACCAACTACATCTGAGAGTAAGTTAACAATGATGGTTTCATCAGAGGTGCTGATAGACTCAATATTTTCATTTGGTTTCGGAGTTAGAAACACCGACCAGTCACTGTCTTCAACCAATGTTTTTTGACCTGTTAACACATTAGGATTAATGATTAGGACACTGCCTTCTGCTATAAATTGACCTTCAAATTGCCAATCTTCTTTCAATGAAACAATCATGTTTCCCTGAAAAACTCCACTGACTTCTGCTGATTGTGGTAAATCAAGCGCCAATGTCTGGCCATCAACCAATTGATAGTATTGATTGGTCCAAAATGAAGTACTGTCAATAATAAAGTCTTTGGCTTTAGCACCCTTGCCATCACGAAATCCGAACACCGAAACTGATTTATGATCGGCTTCTAACAATGTTTTGGCTGCTGATAACTTGGTACCTCGTTGCCACAATTTCAAAATTCGAGGGTAGCCTGATTCAGTCATTGTGCCAGGTCCAAAATCAGTGGCCACAAACAAATTATCTTGATCACGCCAAGTCACACGCATCTTAGATTTCGGTAAAGAGAATCCATCCTTTATGAACTTTTTCTCTTTCATATTAAATTCCTGCATCATCACCGCATCACCACCACCCGGCGAAATCGAAACCAGACATCTGCGGTATTCAGGAGATAAACAATTCATTCCTTTGAAAACCCAGTTCCCTTCATTTTCGGCATTATATTGATCCATATCCAAAACTGTTTGCCATTTCGGATTGTCCTTTTGGTTAAACTCTTTCAGCTTGGCACGACGATAGATACCTCTTGGATTTTTTTCATCTTTCCAATAATTGTAGACCCAATCACCTCTTTGTTGCACTGATGGAATTCGCGACTTGTTATTTAAGGTAGATAAAGCTTGCTCATATAATTCTTTATACAATGGATCAGCTTTGTATTGATCTGCAGTGCTTTTATTTTGTTGGTGCACCCAATCCATGGATTTTTCAGCATCAATATCTTCCAACCACATAAATGGGTCATCAAGCTTATTATCCTTTGCAAAGACAGTAAAACTCGCATTGAAAGCAGTCAATAAAGTGAGTAGATATATATAGCGCATCGAATTCTCAATTTCAAAAGAGCTAAGATATTAACAGCTTATTGATTTTTTTTACAGTAGGCATAACTTGATTTTTGTTTATAGTGACTTTCAGCCTATCTGATCTTTATAAACTGTCGACTCCGCTCTAAGCAGTTCATATTTAATTGGCGCTATCTCTATATACAGCCCTAGGTAACAATCAGGTAGCAACAAAAACCAGTTGACCACAATTAAAAAATTGACAGCTTGGTTTCACTGGTGAACCTTTCTAGAAAACTTAATCCTCGGTAAGAATTACCTTTTTCATTCAATCGTGGCGACCACACTGCAATGCTGAAATGATTGGGCAACACAGCCACAATGCCCCCACCTACGCCACTCTTACCAGGCAGACCGACTTTATAAGCAAAATCACCCGCTTCATCATAAAAACCACAAGTGAGCATGATGGCATTCATTCTTTTGGTTTGACTGGGGTTAAGTAACACCAAACTGCCATCAGTGGTGTGGCCATGGTTTGCGAAAAACAGAAACACTTTGGCTAACTGTTCACAATTGACGGCCATAGAGCAGCAGTCAAAATACAAATTCAAAACATCATCAACTGGGTTGTTGATGTTGCCCAATGATTTAATAAAATTAGCCAGCGCAACATTTCTGAAACCTTCGGCTTTTTCTGAAGCAGCCACCCTAGGGTCAAACGAAATTGAAGGGTCACCGGAAACTGCTCTAACCATTTCAATCATGGCTTGACGTGGGTCATCATACAAATCAATCAACACATCGCTAACCACAATGGCTCCAGCATTTGAAAAAGGGTTTCTCGGTATTCCTTCATCATACTCCAAAGTACCCAAAGAATTAAAAGCAGTGCCTGAAGGCTCCACCCCAACCCGTTGCCAAAGTTGCCCACCCAACTTGCTATAGGCCATGCTGAGCATCAATACCTTAACAATACTTTGAATTGAAAATCGATCCTGCCAATCACCCACATGAAAAACGTGACCATCAACTGTGGTCAAACAAACACCCAGTTTTTCGGAATCAACTGAGGCCAGTTCAGGTATATATGATGCCACTTCACCATAATTTTTATGCTTTATGATGTCGTGGTAGATGTCTTCAATGATATTTTGAAAGTTCAACAATTGTTTTATCCAAATTCTAAAAAGTTACCACACATCGAGCCAAATACTCATGTGTGGTTATCTATGAATATCAAAGGCCACTTGTCTCAAATCCGTCTGCATAAATCAAATCAACCATCAAACTGTTTATCTGATAACCACATGATTCAAAAGTTGACTCAACGGTTGCCAGCTGACCCATGTAATTTAAGTTAAATGTAGCCTGCACCACAGCTTGTGCCGCTTGTTCCTGGTTGGTACTGCTGCCAGTCATGCGCAAGCCTTCTAAGACAATCGTATCGGTCATGGCTGGGCCCAATTGATCCCAAATTTTCATCAAACACGTCGACCAAATTTGTCCTTCTGCATGAATACCGCCGCCTAAATTATCAGGGTAAACACCTCCAACATTAGTTACTCTTCCTGCCCAATATTGATTATGCCCGTCCCATGAAAAAACCCAATAATATTCGTCATCAAGTGGCGTCCATTGAAAATCTGCACGAGTTCTGGCATAGCTGTTAGCAAAATAATCACCGGTACCTTCGCTTAGTCCATTGACTTGTGAAAGGCTTCCATTGGTAACCCAATCATGTAAACCATGGCCCAATTCATGAATAATCACATCTGCATCTTCAGAGTCATCGACACCGCCTTCACCAAACGCCAATCTTTGACTGCCACCGGAGTAATGAGAGTTGTCTGAACCACTTAATCCTGAAGGGTCAAATTGAACGCCACCAGAATAATTATTAGGCATGACATCGACACCTAAATCAATGTTCAGATAGCGCATATAGGTGTCAATGTGATAATACACATTGGCCGCTTCAAAACCATCTTCTACACGAGTGAAAGTGAAGGATGAATTATTCTGTTCAAAAAGTCCATTGAACGGAGATTCGTGATCGACAATCTCCGCAAACGGAGATTGTAACTTAAAGCTGCTACCGGTTTGCTCTAGCATCACAGCTTGCTGGTATATCTCAGCCACTAATTCTGGCGTATCGGCATCGCCATTATCAGTATAACCAGTATCACCATAGGTCGCACCTGATGTCGATAAGGGATCAGGGTCAAAAGCAGATGCAGTTCCAGCCACTTGGGCATAGTGCGCCATGTCTCTGGCCACCAATACTTCAGCATTGTCTTTGGCAATCAAAACCTCCCATTCACCAGGTCTACCAGGTTCATTCATGATGTATCGATATGCCACGCGAGCCAAACCTTTGTTATCAATAAAGCTCACTTGGTCTGATTTAACCAACTCAGCCTTGTATGAAAAGCCCAAAAAATTTCGTGCAATGTCATTGGCCATAAAATCAGATATCATCGACTTAGACTCAACAACACCAGTAATTTCTAGCAAGTCACCTGAAACAAAAACAACTCGGCCTTGTTTATTAATAGTCACCGCAATGTCTGACCCATATACAGGATAACCATTCAAGCTTTGCTTAAACCTTACAGTGGTCGTGGCTTTACCTGTACTGGTCGCATGGTGTAAATATTCGCCCATTAATTGACTGTTTATAAAGCGACTGGATTGCTGCAAATAATTCATTGCTTTATCTTCAATAGAGTCACCAACCACTTTAAAATCAAGCCCCGAGAGTATGAATTGAGATCCGTTGCTTATATTGTAATCAATGGTTTTATGGTGCAATAAATCTGTGACGTGATCAGGTGCTTTTTTTGCCCCTGCATTGACACACAATGCAAGTAAACCGAGGGTCATGTATTTTTTCATCTTTGCTTTTCCTCTTATTAATCTTAAATAATCTCATTTATTATATAGCTAAAAACACTACATCGTAACCAAAACCCGAATTGAATCCAATTGTGGCTGAGTTTGACCGATCGCTGCTTGTGCCAAAACTAAGCTATTCTGTAGGTGGTTGATTTCATCATCCCTGACTTGTCCGTTGTGTTTAGCTAACTGCTGGAGTCGGCCAATTTCATCATTTAAGTTTTGCTTGATTTGTTGTTCGGCTTCACGCTTCAATTCAGGCAATTGTTGCTGCATCATTTCATCCGCCCTTTTTAGCAAAATTTTTATAACCGACATTTTGGCTTTAAGCACTTCAACTGCCACATTCATTGGCACTGAACTTTTAAACTTCCTAATTAAGCTCTCAGTTAATTTTTCTCCCACATCGATACCTGCTTCAGCCAATAGAAAACGTTGATTTACTGGAGGGAGGTAACGCGATAACTGCATACTGCTGTTACCAGTTGATTGAATCAAATACCGGCATTCCAAAAATATTTGCCCCGCATTCAAGCCAGAGTTCTGTAACACGGCAAAGGCTGTATTGCCTAATTCCTGAGTAAGTATTAATTCAAGCACTTCCGAAACCATTGGGTGTTCCCAAGTGATGTAGTGAAATGTTTCATTGGCCAAAGCCACTTCTCGGTCATAAGTCACAGTCATCCCGTCTTCCAATAAGTACGGAAAATATTCGTGCATTTCATCAGTCGGTCGAATAATTTCACTGCCTGATCGATGCTCCTCATAATGAACATTAAATAGATCAAATACTCGGTGCATAAATTTTTCCAAACGCCCTGCCTGTTCGAATTCTTCAGCTTGTTCTTTGAGTTCAGCAGCCTCAACAGGTCGACACGAGTTATACTCAAGCAAACGGTCCCTTCCTCGAGTCATAGTGGTCAATAGCTTGGCACTCATTGTTTCACTCTTCTTAATCAAATCATCTAACTCAGTCGACTTCAATTGAGTCTGCAAGTCAGATTGAAACTCAGTAAATACATGATGAGCGGCTGGATTAGTTTGTTTAAACAAGTTCAAACCTTGGTCATACCATTTAAACCATTTTTCTTGGGCTGTTTGTTTTAAATAAGCCACATGAATTTCAATTGTATTGGTTTGTCCAATTCGATCTAACCGACCTATCCTTTGTTCCAATAAATCAGGATGACCCGGTAAATCGAAAAACAACAAATGATTGGCAAACTGAAAATTTCGACCCTCGCTGCCAATTTCCGAACATAATAATATATGCGTACCATTGTCTAAGTCAGCAAACCAAGCGGCTGCTTGATCACGTTCAATTAAACTCATGCCTTCATGAAACACAGCCACATGAATACCGTGCTGGTCTCGGTAAAATTGTTCTAACTGCAAAACCGTTTGCGCTTGAGATGCAATCACCAACACTTTCTCATGTTTCAACAATTTACTTTTTTCAACCAACCATTTAACCCTAGGATCACTGTCTAACCACTTCAATTGATTTTCAGCATCAAGACATGTTTCTGGCGTTAAGGATTCCATGGATGGCAAATTATTTTGATATATTTCTGGCGCATCAAGAGCATCAACATGCAAAGCTCGCTCAGGGAATCCAGCTACCGATTGTCTGGTATTCCTAAATAAAACACGACCTGTTCCATGCTGGTCTAACAATTGATTAATTACCAACAACCCATTTTCAGGTGTTTTATCTAAAGTGGCTATTTCATCCAACAGGTCCTTGTGAACATGAGATTTAAGCTGCTTTTGGATGGTTTTTAGTGCCACCTGCTCATCACCATTGACATACTGAATTAACAATTCAATGGCATCAGCGACTGATTCGAATGCATCTTCCTCTGTAATGAATTGATCATAATCATGATAGCGATCTGCATCAAGCAAGCGTAAACGAGCAAAGTGACTTTTTCTTCCCAGCTGTTCTGGTGTAGCGGTTAACAACAAGACACCCGGTATTTTTTTTGCAAATGATTCAATGATTTGATAGGCCATAACAGAATCGTCTACCGTTTGATCTTCTCCAATTTCACCGTCAAACCACTCTAAATGATGCGCCTCATCAACCACCATCAAATCCCACTTAGCCGCTAAAATCTGAGCTTCACGTTCAGGGCTTTCTAGGATCATTTCTAACGGCAACAATACCAATTGTGCTGATTCAAATGGATTTTCAATGCCACTGGAGATTTCAATTTCTTGACATTTTTCTTCATCAAAAACACTGACTTGTAGATTAAAACGACGTAACAACTCAACCATCCATTGATGCGTTAAGCTTTCTGGCACAATGATAATCGCTCGTTGGGCCCGATTGGTTAACAGTTGTTGATGTAATATCAAACAAGCTTCAATGGTTTTACCCAAACCCACTTCATCAGCGAGCAATACGCGTGGCGCATGGCGCTTACCTACCGAATGTGCAATATACAATTGGTGGGGTAATAAAGCGGTTCGACAACCGGTTAAACCGTACAACTCTGATCGAATGAGCCTTTGTTGATGTTTTCTGGCATGCTGTCGCAAGTCATACCATTTTTGCTTATCAATTTGAGCATTCAACAAACGATCTGCTGGTCGATCCAATGAAATATTATCAGTTATTTCTGATTCAGGAATCACATCGTCTTCACCGTTTTCTCGGGTACCAAAGAAGATATTTAAACCATTGAGGTTCTTGATTTCGCTGATGGTCAATCGCCAACCATCTTTGTGTTGTAACACATCACTGACTTGAGGTTCATAGCGACTTAATGGCGCGCCTTCCTTGGCATATATTCGTTCTTCATCCACTGCATCAAAGGCGACTTTTACCATTCGATGATTTTCTCCTACAACGCGGCCCAAACCCAATTGTAAATCTGCATTGTTAATGTATCTTTGTCCGGTTATGAATTGCATGTTTTTTAGAGATTTAAAAGTTGGGGTATTTTAACAGTGTTTGCTTCTCATCCAACTGTTTAGCCTAAGAAACTGCCACGATTGTTTTTTACCACTCAAGTCAGCTAAAATTCTTGCATGCATAATATCCTGATTATATTTAATCCCCATGCCGGTAGTGGACGCTCAAAATCATTTTTACCCTTGATAGAAACTTATTTAAATAAACGAAAAATTACTTACTACATAGCACATACCCAAAGCACTGGACATGCCAAATCCCTGGTAGAAATAACCGATCTATCTCAATTTGATGGTGTGATTGCTGCTGGTGGTGATGGCACCTTGTTCGAAGTCATTAATGGACTGATGAATAAACAAAAGAGTCACCGAATACCTTTCGGCGTCATTCCAGTTGGAACAGGCAATGCCTTTGCGCGTGAGTTGGGGTTGTTACCTACTGACTGGAAAAAAGGCATCGATATCTTATTGCAACAAAAAACCAAATCCATCGATATTGGCCACGTACAAATGGCTGGTTCAGAATTTTATTTTTTGAACATTATGGGCATGGGGTTTGTAGAAAAGGTGGGTAAAACCAGCCTTAAAATTAAAAAGATGGGCAAAACAGCTTATACCTTTGCCACCTTATGGGAAACGATCAAACTCAAAAAACATCCGATTAAACTGACTGTGCTAGATGTCAATAACAACATTGAAATTATTGATGAACAGCTGGTATTTGTAGAAGTCGCTAACAGCCGTTATACAGGCACCTCATTTTTAATTGCACCTGACGCAAAAATTGATGATGGTTTATTGGACGTAGTTATTCTTAAAAAAATTTCCAAACTCAAAATTTTGAGTCTATTCCCAACCATTTATTCTGGCAGGCATATTAATTACCAAGAAGTTGAAACACGTAAAGCTAAATCCATCACCATTGAAAGTCAAACACCTATGCCACTCATGCCTGATGGTGAATTTATGGGGCATACCCCGGTGCACATTTCCTGTAAGCCTCTTGAACTAGAATTATTGTATTAAGAGTTAAAAGCAGAACTATTCAAACTGGCTCGAAAATATTTGATCATAAATCGGATAAACCAATTGAATGTATTGATCTACTGGAATATTTTCAAGGTGTTGTTGATAACCACTTGGCCAGATAATATCAGCTGAAATATTGGTTTCATTGCTTAACCCAAAATGTAGGATTTTTTCATTGCTAGAACCTCTTGATTCACCCGCTCTTAACTCCCTCATCTGTGAAAGCCCTGCTGAATCAGTAATGGTGACTTTTGCACCGATGGCATCCCTTGAAATATCCGCGCCCCCTCGCAACTTAAATCCCAACCAATGCGCATTATTTACTGTTGAATTTTTTAACAATTGATAACTCAAATTATATCGACCAATCACAATATCCAGCTTGCCGTCTAAGTTATAATCCAACCATGCAGCTCCTTGAGCCGGTAATTCATCAACGACACCAGAAATCTGCGTGGCATCTGAAAAAGTACCATTTTGATTGTTTTCAAATAAAAAATTGCTGACACTGGTTGGAACACCCCCAGTGGTCGTCAAATATAAGTCTTCCCAACCATCATTGTTGACATCAAATAACATAGTACCCCAGCCATAACCCGTACTGATGTTAACCCCTGCGCTGTGTGCCACTGACTGGTACTCAGGCAGAACGGCTGTTCCTGTATTTTGCAACAAAATGTGTTCGTCAATACTCGAGTAGCTGATGTCCCAATCTAAATCATTGTCATAGTCACCTATAGCCACACCCATACTATAAGCAGAATGATCAGAGCCTTGAGTTTCGGCCACATTGGTAAAACACCAACCTCCACAACCTGATCCATCATTTCTTAACATCACATTGATTTCATGTTTATCATTAGCAAAATAAATATCCAAATCATTATCCATATCAATATCAGTTAATACCAGTGCCAATGTAGACCTTGAAATTTCTATTGGATTCAAAACGCTATACACATCGGTAAATGTCAAATCACCATTGTTAAAAAACACGTGGTCTAAATTATTAGGGTCATTTAAATCTGGGTTTCCACTTCGTGGAATCACACCCAGGACCAAATCAAGTAAACCATCATTATTCAAGTCTCCCCAAGAAACCGCTTCCGTTCTTTCGGGGTGGTCTGTACCCGAGCTACTTGTCATATCAATAAATCCATTGCCTTGTTGGTTATGTAGTAAAAAGTTATTACCCCAACATGCCACATATATATCTTGCCATCCATCATTATCAAAATCTGCCGCCGACACTGAACCGCAACGTTCATTACTAAAATCTGGCATGATAAATTGACTGTTTTCAACATAGCCTTGGCCATCATTGAAATACAATTTACTGTCTAGCGAATACCCTGTTAAAAACAGATCAACATAACCATTGTTGTCGAAATCTGCCGCCGCAATCCCAGTCGACATTTTGTTAGATGCGTGTGGAGCATCTATGCCCACATTGGTCGTTACATTTTCAAAACTGGTTGCAAAGACTGGGTTTACAAATAATATCCATAGCAACAGCATTAACAAATTATTTTCAAATATCATTTTACATTTATATCAAAGATGGCAGTTCAGTAGACTGTCTATATTATACATGATGCTGAATATCTGAATCATATACATCAAGCTCATGATGCATCTCAAGCTTTCTTTCATTGGATGCAAAACTGGCATCAATCGCATTGAATGTCATTCGAATCAGTTGTTCATTGGTGATTCCACAATGTTGTTGAACCTGTTCCATGTTTTTTTGGAGATATGCCCCAAAGTGAGCTGGGTCATCTGAATTAATGGTTACATTCAAGCCAAGATCCAACATCTTCCCTATGACATGCTGGTTCATATGCTCATAAACTTGAAGACTGGTGTTTGAGCAGGGACAAACTGTGAGTGGGATTTGAGTTTTTTGTAAATATGAAACCAATGTTGGATCATCCAAACACCTGATCCCATGGTCAATTCTATCCACCTTTATGTCATTAATTGCTGACCAAATATAAGCAGCAGAACCCTCTTCTCCTGCATGTGCCACTACTGACAAACCCGCTGCTTTAACTTCTGCAAAGACATCACTAAATAATTTTGCAGGATATCCCACTTCAACTGCAGCCAAGCCAATCGCAGGAAACCTTGAAATATGTTGCTGGTAAAACTGCCAGTCTTGCATCGCCTTTTCAGCACCAAGATGTCGAATAAATGTGGGTATCATCTGACCACTGATGGCATATTGTTTCCAGCCTTGTTTTAAACCCGCCTCAATACCATCAAGTACCATATCAGCAGGTAAGCCACGATCAGTATAAGTTCTTATGTCACAAAACACTTCGGTGTGCATGATATTTTGTTCATGACATTTTTTAAGGTAGGCCATGGTAAGTTGGTAAAAATCTTCTGCCGTCTGAATGACTTCCGTACCTTTGATATAAATATCAATAAACTCACTTAGGTCTTTAAATTGATAGGCGTTTTCAACTGCATCAACTGTTTCATAAGGGATTTTAACTTTATTTTTTTCAGCCAATTGAAATAACATTTCAGGCATCATCGACCCTTCTATGTGCATGTGTAATTCAACTTTAGGTAAATATTTTATGAAATCTGTCATCTTGAATAGGAAAAAAACATCACATCTTACCATTTTCTTCTTGTTTTCGACTGGCACATTGCTTGGCTAAGTCGTAAAATACCTGATTGTTATCCAATCCTGACTGCGTATGAATACTGATTACTTAGACTTTGAACAACCACTAGCTGAACTAGAAGCAAAAATCAATGAATTACAAAATGTCAGCGATGACAATTCGATCAATATTGATGAAGAAATTCAAAGACTTAAAAGTAAACTAACGACAAAGACTGAGAATATTTTCTCAAATCTTTCTGATTGGCAAATTTCAAAATTAGCGCGCCATCCTAAAAGACCCTATACTCTTGATTACATTGATATGATGTTTACTGATTTCCATGAACTTCACGGAGATCGTGCGTTTGCAGATGATTTTGCCATTATTGGCGGCCTGGCAAAGCTAGATGGTCAATCTGTTATGGTCATTGGTCACCAAAAAGGGCGGAATACAAAATCTAAAATCAAACGAAATTTTGGTATGCCTAGACCTGAAGGTTATAGGAAAGCATTGCGTCTGATGCGTCTTGCAGAACAATTCAACATCCCGATTCTCACTTTTATTGACACACCAGGCGCTTACCCTGGGATAGGTGCAGAAGAAAGAGGTCAGTCAGAAGCCATTGCTAAAAACCTAGAAGTCATGTCAGGACTGAATGTTCCAATCATTTGCACTGTTATTGGAGAAGGTGGCTCTGGTGGTGCATTGGCTATTGGCGTTGGTGATTCAACATTAATGTTAGAGTACAGCACATATTCAGTCATTTCTCCTGAAGGTTGTGCATCCATTTTATGGCGAAGTGCAGATAAAGCCCAAGATGCAGCAGAAGCACTCAGCATAACCTCGAGTAAATTAAAAGCACTTGGATTAATTGATCATATCATCAAAGAACCTCTGGGTAGTGCTTACCGAGACCCTTCTTTTGTCGCTGAACAATTGAAATCTAATATCACTGATGAATTAAATCGATTAAACCAATTAGATAGCAATGAATTAATTGATAGCCGTTATCAAAAACTGATGTCATATGGTGCATTCAGCGAATAAACAATCGCTATTTAATCTCAACCATTTACCCGAAGCACGTCAATATTTTATTGCCTTCAGTGGCGGTATGGATTCAACAGCATTGTTACACGCTTTAATAGAATCTGAGATTAAATCTAAGATAGTTGCCATCCATATAAATCATAATATCAATCCACTTTCAACAATGTGGGCTGAACATTGTGAAGCTTTTTGTGAACAACATCAGATAAAATATATAACAGAATCCGTTCAAGTAAAAAGTAGCAGTGAAAATGATTGTCGGGTAGCTCGACAGCACGTTTTTAACCGTCACTTAAGCTCTGACGATTGTTTGCTGACTGGTCACCATCAATCTGATCAAATTGAAACCATATTGTTTAGATTAATCAGAGGTACCGGTATACATGGCATTATCGGCATGCTAAAACGATCCAATCAATTTAAATATAGCGTTTACAGACCCATGCTGTTGACGCCGAAAAAGTGTATACAAGACTATATTGCCATTCATCAATTGCCTTATGTAAATGACCCCAGTAATGAAGACAATTCATATCGTCGAAATTTTATACGTAATAATTTACTGCCTATTTTGAACCAGTATGAAGCAGATTCCTTCAAACAAATTGAACTGACATCTGACAACCTTAAACAATCACTAAAATTATTATCAAACTTGATTGGACATGGTAACCCAATAAATATTAAACCATATAAAAGTTCTTCACAGCTAGCCTCATTGCTCTATCATTGGTTACACAATTTAAAATTGACACCACCAGGACAAAAAAAACTTATACAATTTTCATCCGACTGTATACAAGCTAAACATGATAAGCAACCAGAATTAATCTTTGAAGGCTATACCCTAAAATGTTGGAACAATCATATATATGCATTACTCATACACTACCAACATCCAAGAAGCAGCTTGTCTTTGTCATTAAATGTAAACTGTCCGGTTAATTTACCAAATTCAGGTGGACAAATTCTTATATCATCTAACACAAAATTTAATTTAAATATTGAAATTGAATACAACAAAGGATATGAAAAAATACAATTAGTTGGTCACAGTCAACGACACCAAATTAAAAAATTATTTCAATCCCATAACATCCCTCCTTGGGAACGTCGGGTCATACCTTACTTATACATTGATAATCAGTTAATGGCTGTAGGTTCATTATTTATCTCAGAAAAATTTTATACGCTTCTAGATCAATTAAATGCAGAATATGAATGGCAATCACCTCAATATCTTTTGTAAAATAGCCTTATGAGCCAAACTAAAACTTTTGAAAACAACCTGTCTCAACTCGCAGACATCATCAAAAAGATGGAACAAACTGATGTCGGTCTTGAAGAATCCTTAAAACTGTATGAAAACGGTATTAAAATGACCAGAGAATGCCAAAAAATAATTGAAAATGCAGAAAAGAAAATTGATTCCTTAATGGTTCAGCAGACAAATTAATAATGCGCCACTATCAGGACCGAATCAATTTAATTTTAGATAAAAGCATTCCAATTGATGATAAAACTAATTCTTTATTGAAACAATCAATGCGGTATTCATTGTTATCAGGAGGAAAGAGAATACGTCCTTTATTGGTGTATGCCACTGCTGATAGTTTATCGTTAGACAATGAATTAGCAGACTATCTAGCAGCCTCTATAGAAATGATACATGCCTATTCACTTATTCATGATGATTTACCAGCTATGGATAATGATGAATTGCGCAGAGGTCAACCAACCAACCATATTGCTTTTGATGAAGCCACTGCTATCCTGGCTGGTGACGCACTACAAACTTTAGCCTTTGAAACTTTAGCGAAAACACCTATAAACGCTTCAATCGTAGTTAAATTAATCACACAATTAGCGAAGTTCAGTGGGTTAGCGGGTATGGCAGGAGGTCAGAGTCTTGACTTAATATCTGAAAATACAATTATAAAAATAGAAGATTTGAAAACTATTCATGCTGCAAAAACTGGTGCCTTATTAAAAGCCTGCGTTTTTCTTACAACAGAATTAAAAGTTAACTTAAACCAAAAAATTAAACATCATTACCATCAATTTGCTGATCATTTGGGGGTAGCCTTTCAAATCGTTGATGATATTTTAGATGTAACACAAGATACTCAAACTCTTGGCAAACCGGCTAATTCTGACACTAAGAACAAAAAAGCGACTTACCCAAGTCTATTAGGCTTAGAAGCTTCTAAAAAAATTGCAGACCAGCACATTCATAATGCTTACAGCTTATTAGAAAGTATTCCGCATGACACCTCAATGTTAAAACAATTAACTGCTGTAATCTTAGAAAGAAACCATTAACCAAACCTACTACCTCATTTCACCTGTATTTATACCGTAAAATAATTCTTTATCCCGTAAATTTGGGGCAAAAAAAAAGCCTTAACAAATGTTAAGGCTTTTTTAGTATAAGATCCTGGCGATGTCCTACTCTCACATGGGAACTCCCACACTACCATCGGCGATGCTACATTTCACTTCTGAGTTCGAGAT